>Ga0335397_10003598_pt1 | contig 20677 bp, 17 predicted proteins | sample MAT04_FD_205740 | JGI IMG/M metagenome (GOLD analysis project Ga0335397, IMG submission 205740) | Freshwater microbial communities from Lake Fryxell liftoff mats and glacier meltwater in Antarctica - MAT-04 (spades assembly) (version 2) ... | reverse complement strand
CATCCAATGAAGAGCTCAAATCCTCCAACGAGGAAATGCAGTCCGTCAATGAAGAGTTGCAGTCCACCAACGAGGAGCTGGAGACGTCGAAGGAAGAACTGCAGTCGGTAAACGAAGAGCTGGCCACGGTCAATTCCGAGTTGCAAACCAAAGTGATGGACTTGTCGCGGGCCAACAACGACATGAACAACCTGCTGGCGGGCACTGGCATAGGCACCGTCTTTGTCAACCACGACCTGCGCATCCTGCGCTTCACCCCGGCGGTCACCCAGATCATCAACCTGATTCAAACCGATGTCGGTCGGCCGGTGGCGCACATCGTTGCCAATCTGGTCGGCTACGACCGCCTGGCCGCGGACGCACAGGCCGTGCTGGATACGCTGGTGTCCAAAGAGGTCGAGGTGCAGACGGTGGCGGGCAAGTCCTACCTGATGCGCATCCAGCCCTACCGAACGCTGGAGAACGTGATTGAAGGCGCCGTGCTGTCGTTTCTGGATATCACCGACATGGTCAGGTCGCGTGAGACCTTGCACGAAGCCAATGAACTGCTGCGCCTGGCCGTGGTGGTGCGGGATGCACGGGATGCCATCACCGTGCAGGATCTCGATGGCCGCACCATTGCCTGGAATCCGGGCGCCACGCGCATGTATGGCTGGAGCGAGGCCGAGGCACTGTTGATGAAGGTGCAGGACCGCATTCCGCCCGCCCTGCGGGAAAACGCCCTGGAAAAATTGCAGCAGCTGGGCCGGGGCGATACGCTGGTGCCGTATGCGACACAACGGCTGACCCAAACCGGTGCAGCGCTGCCGGTCCAGATCACCGCCACCGCCCTGATCAACGAGGCCGGGGAGGTGTATGCCATCGCCACGACAGAGCGCTTACAAGCCACAAGCCCCCGTATGTAGTGCGCAAGCAGCTATAAAAAGGATAGCAATCTATGATTGAAAGACGACTCGATCAACGCCGCCGGGCGCAATCCCGGTTAGCAAGCCCTGGCGCCCGGTATCCCCACGGTCTGGAAAGCCAGTTCCCCAGGGAAGCCCAAAACATGCTGCACGAACTCCAGGTGCACCAGATTGAACTGGAGTTGCAAAACGAAGAGCTGCGTCGAACGCAACTGGCGGTGGACTCCCTCCGGGCGCGCTATTTCGATCTGTACGACCTGGCACCGGTGGGCTATTGCACGCTCGATCCGCAGGGACTGATTCTGGAGGCCAACCTTACCGCGGCCAAGCTGCTGGGTATTGCCCGTGTGAAGCTGATCAGCCAGCCCATCGTTCGCTTCATCCACAAGGATGATCAGGACGTGTATTACCTGTACCGCAAACAGCTTCGGGATGCGGATCGCGCGCAAGGGTGCGAGTTGCGGATGAAAAATAGCGATGGCTCCCCGTTTTGGGCCCATCTGGAAGCCATTGCCGCGAACGAGGAAAACGGTACGCCGGTGCTGCGCATGGTGCTGAACGATGTGACCGCGCGCAAACGGTCCGATGATGAGCTGCGCATTGCAGCCACTGCATTTGAGTCACAGGAAGGCATCTTCATTACCGACCGCGCGGGCGTAATCCTGCGGACCAACCAGGCGTTCACCGCGATCACCGATTACACGGCCCAGGAGGCTATTGGCCAGACGCCGAGCCTACTCAGTTCGGGCCGTCATGACGCGGCTTTTTATGCGGGCATGTGGAGCAGCCTGGTGGCCAGTGGTTTGTGGCAAGGCGAACTCTGGAACCGGCGCAAGGGTGGCGAGGTGTTTCCCGAATGGCTCACCATCACGGCCGTGAAAGATGGCGCCGGGCTGGCGACGCACTATGTGGCCAGTTTCACCGACATTACGGTGCGCAAGTCGGCAGCCGAACAAATCAGCCGGCTCGCCTTTCTGGACCCATTGACCGGCCTGCCCAACCGACGCCTCCTGATGGACCGGCTGGCCCATGCACTGACCGCCGGTGCGCGGCACCAGCGCCAGGGCGCACTGATGTTCATTGACCTGGACCACTTCAAGACCCTCAACGACACCCTGGGTCATTACCTGGGCGACCAGATGCTGGAGCAGGTAGCCCGGCGCCTGACCACCTGCATACGCGACGGCGACACCGTAGCCCGTCTGGGTGGAGATGAGTTTGTCGTGATGCTGGAGGACCTGAGCGAAAGCGCGCAGGACGCCGCCAACGAGGCTGAAGCCGTGGGGGAAAAAATTCAGGCGGCACTCAACCAGCCCTACCAGCTGGGCAAACACGAGTACCACTGCACGCCCAGCATCGGCGTCACCCTGTTCGCCGATCAGCAGGTCGGCATTGATGAACTGCTGAAGCGGGCCGATCTGGCGATGTACCAGGCCAAGGCCGCAGGCCGCAACACCCTGCGCTTTTTCGACCCCCAGATGCAGGCCGTGGTCACGGCCCGAGCGGCATTGGAACTGGATTTGCGCTCGGCTATCCGGGAGGGGCAGTTCCTGCTGCACTACCAGGCCCAGGTGTCCCACCAGGAGCGTCTGACTGGCGTCGAAGCCCTGGTGCGCTGGCAGCATCCGCAACGCGGGCTGGTGGCGCCCGCCGAGTTTATTGGGCTGGCGGAGGAAACCGGGCTGATTCTGCCGCTGGGTCAGTGGGTGCTGGAGGCGGCCTGTGCCCAATTGTCCGAATGGGCGGCGCAGCCCGAAAGGGCCCATTTGACGATTGCAGTGAATGTCAGTGCCCACCAGTTCCACCAGGACAATTTTGTGGATCAGGTGCTGTCTGCGTTGGCGCACAGCGGGGCCAGCCCGCTGCGGCTCAAACTGGAACTGACCGAGGGCTTGCTGATAGACAATGTGGAAGCGGTCATTGCCAAAATGAATGCCTTGAAGGTCCACGGCATTGGCTTCTCACTCGATGATTTTGGCACCGGGTATTCGTCACTCTCGTACCTCAAACGCTTGCCGCTGGACCAACTCAAGATCGACCAGTCGTTTGTGCGGGACCTGCTGACCGACCCCAACGATGCGGTGATCGCTGGCGCCGTCATCGCGCTGGGCCACAGCCTCGGCCTGCAGGTGATTGCCGAGGGCGTGGAAACCGCAGAACAGCACCAGGCTTTGGCTCAAATCGGGTGCGATGGCTACCAGGGCGACTACTTTGGGCGCGCAGCCCCCGTCGGCGATATCCCGTAACAGTCCGTAACAGGTGAAATTTTCATGCAATTGTTTTGCTGTACGATGGCCCGTGTGTGTTTTTCAGAGTGAATCATGACTATGCGTCAGCAGAATTACCACCCCACCGGCGCCCTGCCATCGATGCCGGGTGATCACGCTGGCGTTGAGCCCATTCGGCGTCGACGCGCTGATGCCATAGCTTCTGCCCAAGACATTCAGCCTCTTGATAGTTTGGCAGCTATGACCCCCGAAGAAATCCAGGCCATCCTGCACGACCTGCGCGTACAACAGATTGAGCTGGAGATGCAGAACGAGGAACTGCGCCGGGCGCAGCTTGAACTCGACGCCGCTCGGGCACGCTATTTCGATCTGTACGACATGGCACCGGTGGGTTATTGCACCCTCAGCGAGCGGGGCCTCATTCTGGAGGCCAACCTCACCGCCGCCAATCTGCTGGGTGTGACCCGCCAGAAGCTGATCAACCAGCCCATCTCCCGCTTCATTCTTACGGCCGATCAGGACATCTACTACCTGCATGGCAAAAAGCTCCTGGATCTGGGTGAAGCGCAGTCGTGCGAAGTTCGCGTCGTCAAGTCCGACGGAATGCCGCTCTGGACCCACGTGGTGGCGACGGACATGAAGGACGCCGAAGGCATGGTGGTGCACCGCGTGGTGCTGAGCGACATCTCGGACCGCAAGCGGATGGAAGAGGCTTTGCAGACCAAGAACACCGAACTGGAGGGTGCCAAGCGCGTGGCAGACAAGGCCAACCTGGCCAAATCGCAATTTCTGTCCAGCATGAGCCACGAACTGCGCACCCCGCTCAATGCGATTCTCGGTTTTGCCCAGCTGATTGAGGCGGGCACACCACCGCCCACACCGACGCAAAAAGCCAGAATCGACCAGATTCTCAAGGCTGGATGGTATTTGCTGGAGTTGGTCAACGAAATTCTCGATCTCGCGGTGATCGAGTCCGGCAAGCTGTCCCTGTCCATGGAGCCGGTGCCCCTGCCCGATTTGTTGATTGACTGCCAGGCCATGATTGAGGCACTGGCGCAAAAAAGCGGCATCGCTATCCGTTTTCCCACATTCGCCACCACGCTGTTTGTCCATGCCGACCGGATACACCTCAAGCAGGTGCTGATCAACCTGCTCTCCAACGCAGTCAAATACAACCGCGCCGGCGGAGCCGTTGAAGTGGCTTACAGCCTGAGGCCATCGAGTCGGCTGCGCATCAGCGTGCGGGACAAGGGCGACGGGCTGTCCGAAGACAAACTGGCCCAGCTATTCCAGCCGTTCAACCGCCTGGGGCAGGAGGCCACCAAGGTCGAGGGCACCGGCATCGGCCTGGTGGTGAGCAAACGGCTGGTCGAATTGATGGGCGGCGAGATCGGGGTGCAAAGCACCGTCGGTGAAGGCAGTGTGTTCTGGATCGAAATCAATACCGTGGCGGCACCCCGGGCGATGGTGGGTGCTGAGGCGGCCATGGTGCCAAGCCCGTTGGCAGCGCTGCCCGATACCGTGCCGCAGACCCTGCTGTGTGTGGAGGACAACCCTGCCAACTTGCAGCTGGTAGAAGAAATGGTGGTGCGTTTGCCCCACGTACGCCTGTTGACTGCCGCAGACGCGTTGCAAGGCATCGCGCTGGCGCGCGCCCACCAGCCGGATGTGATTCTGATGGACATCAATCTTCCGGGCATCAATGGCCTGGAGGCCTTGAAGATTCTGCAGGGAGACGCTACAACCCGACACATTCCCGTAATGGCCCTGAGCGCCAACGCGATGCCCAGCGATATTGTGCAAGGCATGCAAGCCGGGTTTTTTCGGTATGTCACCAAGCCAATCAGGATCACGGAGTTCATGGTGGTGCTGGAGCATGCGCTGGCGTTTGCACAGGAGCAGGCCGCGCGCAGCACTCAGGAAACGGCGTCCCTATGAGAAATTTCCCGATTGTGTGCGTGGGTGGCTCCGCCGGTGGGCTGGACGCCTACATACGCTTGCTGAAAAACCTGCCCTGTGACATGGGTGTGGCCGTCGTCATCGTGAACCACATCACCATCATGCCAACCCAACTGCATGAAGTGCTGCCGCGCTACACCACCATGCCGGTGGAGCTCATTACGGAAAATCTGCTGATTGAGCCCAACCGCGTGTTCATCATCCCGTCCAACCGGGACCTGCACGTCGATGGCGAAGTATTCAAGTTGCTGCCGATCTCCAAGCCGCGCGGCTGGCCGGATGTGATCACGGTTTTCTTGCGCTCACTCACCGAATACTGGGAAGGCAAACTGATTGCCGTGATTGTCTCGGGCTACGATGGTGACGGGGCGGTAGCACTGTGTGGCATCCAGCAAGTGGGGGGCATTACCATCGCACAAAAACTGGATACCGCGAGCCAGCCCGACATGCCCGAGAGCGCCATTGACAGTGGGTGCATCGATTTCATTCTGTCGCCAGAAGATATCGCCAAGGAAATCGTGCGCATTGCCCGCCAAAGCGAGGGGACGGCCCCCTCAGCCCAAAATTAGCTGCTGACGCGGTTGCGCGCCAGTGGTGGGTTTTTGCTGAAATACCCTGCAATGCCGCGCATCAGGGCATCGGCCAACTGGTGTTGGTAGGCCTCGCTGTTGAGTTTCGCTTCTTCCGTGGGGTTGCTGATGAAGGCGGCTTCCACCAGCACGCTGGGAATGTCGGGCGCCTTCAGCACGGCAAAGGCCGCTTGCTCCACCCGTGGTTTGTGCAGCTTGCCCACACGGCCAATTTCCCCCAGCAGGGTTTTGCCCAGCTTGAGGCTGTCGTTGATTTGCGCGGTGGTGCTCATGTCCAGCATGGCGCGCAGCACCGAGGCGTCTTTGGCCTTGATGTTGAGGCCACCAATCTGGTCGGCCTTGTTTTCCTTGGCGGCCATCCAGCGTGCGGCGCTGCTGGAGGCGCCCCCCTGGCTCAGCGCAAATACGCTGGCGCCTTGTGGGTCGGGTGTGAAAAACGCATCGGCGTGCAGGCTGACAAAAAGGTCCGCCTGCACCCGGCGGGCTTTTTGCACCCGCACCTGCAAGGGCACAAAAAAGTCGGCATCACGGGTCAGGTAGGCGCGCATGGTGTTGCCGTTGACCGTGGTGGCGTTGATACGGTCGCGCAGCAGGTGGGCCAGGCGCAGCACCACATCCTTCTCGCGGGTGCCAGCCGGGCCAATCGCACCGGGGTCTTCGCCGCCGTGCCCGGGGTCCAGCGCGACGATGATGAGTCTATCAGTGCCATTTTGGCCGCTAGCCCCCGTGGGCGCTGCGCTGCCAGCTACAGATTTAGGAGCACTCATGCCCGGTTTTTGCGCTTGCTGGACGATGAGGTCACCCAGAGGGTCGGCTGCGGTGGCTGGCGCGCCGTCGCCCAGGCGCTGGGCAATCAGTGCCTCCAGCGGGTCAATTTCCTGCAAGGGGTAGAGGTCAAAAACCAGCCGGTGCTGGTAGGCCGCGACAGGGGTCAGTTTGAAAACCTGGGGGCGAATGGGCAGCTTCAGGTCGATGACCAGACGTACCACATCGGGCGCGAACTGCCCTACGCGAATACCGGCAATGTTGGGGTCATCGGCGCGAACTTTGGCCACCAGTTCCTTGAGCGCCGGGTTCAGGGTAATGCCCTCAATGTCCACGGCCAGACGCGGTGGGCTGGGCACAAACTGGGGCCTGGCCGTGAGCGCACCGTCGGATTCGATGGTGACGCGTGAGTATTCCGGAGCAGGCCACACCCGCACCGTCAGGATGGTGGCACCGCGCGCCAAGTGGGGCAGGCCCAACGCCAGTACGATGCTGCCGGTTTGCAGGAGGGTGCGGCGTTTCACGCAGGGGCTCCGTTTGGTTCTGCTGCTTGCAGCAAGGCCAGTCCTGTGGGGGTGTGGGCGGTCAGGGTCACCTGCCGCGCGGCGTCAAGGGTGGTAAGCAGGGTTATTTCCAGATCGGCTTGCGGCAGCATGGGTCCTGCATTTTCGGGCCATTCGGCGAGTTTGAGGCCGGCGCTGGCAAAAAGGTCTCTGAAACCCGCGTCTTCCCACTCGCGTGGGTCGGCAAAGCGGTAAAAGTCAAAATGCCACACGTTCAAGCCAGGCAGTTCGTAGGGCTCCACCACGGCGTAGGTGGGGCTTTTGACGCGGCCGCGCTCACCCAGTGCGTGCAACAGATGGCGCACCAGCGTGGTCTTGCCGGCACCCAGATCGCCATGGAGTGCAATGAAGGCATGCCGGATGGACGGCTGCGCCGCCAGTCGCGCGGCAAACGCCTGCGTGGCCTCCTCGTGGGACCAGAGCAGTGTTTTTACAATAGGGGTGTGACGATCAACAGCATTCAATTCGATAGCAACCAACTGGTTTCGCAAATGCAGGCGTGGGCCCGGGAACTGGGATTCTCCCAAATTGGCGTGACCGGTGTGGATTTGTCTTCCGCCGAGGCCGGTTTGATGGCCTGGTTGTCGCGTGGTTTCCACGGTGACATGGCCTATATGGAAAGCCATGGTCTCAAACGTGCGCGGCCCGCCGAGCTGGTGCCCGGCACGGTCTGCGTGATCACGGCGCGCATGGACTACCTGCCCCAGACCACGCCCGAGGGCTGGCAGACGGTGGAGCTGGAGCGCCTGCAGCGTCCGGGCGAGGGCATTGTGTCGGTGTATGCACGGGGGCGGGATTACCACAAGGTCTTGCGCAGCCGCCTGCAAAAGCTCAGCGACCGCATCGCCACTGCGATTGGCCCTTTTGGCCACCGGGTGTTCACCGACTCGGCGCCCGTGCTGGAAGCCGAACTGGCTGCGCGCAGCGGGCAGGGTTGGCGCGGCAAGCATACGCTGCTGCTCAACCGCGAGGCGGGGTCGATGTTTTTTCTGGGCGAGATTTATGTGGATGTTGCGCTGCCCGCCAGCGAACCGGTGCAGGAGCATTGCGGCACCTGCAACGCCTGTATTACCGTCTGCCCCACGCAGGCCATCGTTGCCCCTTACCGGCTGGATGCGCGGCGCTGCATTTCGTACTTGACTATCGAGCACGCCGGGCCTATTGCGCTGGAGTTGCGCCCGCTGTTGGGCAACCGTATTTATGGCTGCGATGACTGCCAGCTGGTGTGCCCCTGGAACAAGTTTGCGCAGCGCAGCCCGCTGCCAGACTTTGATCCCCGTGAGGGCTTGAGCGGCCAGCAACTGGTGCAATTGTTTGGCTGGACGGAAGCCGAGTTTTTACAACGCACCGAGGGCAGCCCGATCCGGCGCATTGGCCACGAACGCTGGCTGCGCAATATTGCGGTGGCGCTGGGTAATGAAAGGCGGGCACTTCGGGCACCTCCGGCACTGCGGGCCGGGCAGGTTGCGATAGACGAGGCGATCGACGCGGTGAAGGCCGCCCTGCTGAGACGCTCCGAGCACCCCAGCGCCCTGGTGCGTGAGCACGTCGCGTGGGCTTTGCAGCAATGACGCTGTCAAGCAACCATCTCTGGCTGATGGCTCTTTAGCAGGTTACTTGCCGTTGCAAGCCGGTCTGCCAATCGCACCATGAACGCGACGGCAGCATGCAAGGCGCCTTCCAGCTCGAGCGCCTTGAGCAGCGCAAACTGGGCGCTGATTTCGTCCTGGGCGAATGCCAGTTCCTTGTATTTCGAGAATTCACTGATGCGCATGACCGCTTCAGCGGCGGGCGAAACGGCGCCCATATAGGTTCGTGTGCCTAGCTGGGCCATGACCCAGGTGTAGAGCCAGGGAGCGATACCCGGTTGTGTCGCGATGAATGCCCCCACCAGAGGCACCGCAGCCAGTGGCAAGGCCCCGACATCCTCCACAAGCCCCGCGATAACGTGCCTGACTTCAACCGGCCCGATGCCTTCGCCTGGTTCATGGCTGGGTCGGGTCAAGATCATCAGCTCCGGTTTTGGGGTGGTTTGGAACGGCATCGACGCGGGTGGACCGGAAGCTGCCAATTCTTCGTTTGACCCAGCCTTTGTCAACCAGGGCTCTGCCGCCGTCAAATTTGTCGGCGACTTCCTCCGTCTTGCCGCTGGGCTCGTCAAATCGGTTGTTGAGCGGATCGAGGATCATGGCGGTTTCCCTGCATGCGGGTGGTGGGGGTCGGGATACCAGACGCATGCACCGCGGCTCCCGATCCACACGGTCAATTCACCGCGCGGACAGGCCAAGGTTAGTAAAAGGCCGCTCGCCATTCTGTGCGGTGACGCACATAACGCACCAGCGCATCTAGCCCTGTCGCAAAACGCCCAGTGCAAAAGGCAGACTGAGCATGCCCAGCAGCGTGGACAGCGTGACCAGCCCTGCCACGTAGGCGCCGTCGTAGCCCATGCGAGCGGCCAGCACATAGCAACTGGACGCGGTGGGCAGAGCCGAGAAAGCGAGCAAAACGGTGGTCTCCACCGCATTCAACCCGAAGACCGGCGATACAACCAGCGCCACCAGCGGCAGCAGCAGGTGGCGGATGGTCAACACCGAGACCGCCAGCGTCTTGGCCCGGGCCAACGCGCCCAACTGCATGCCCGCACCGGCGGCCATCAGGCCCAGTGCCAGCGATGCCGCTCCAATGCGGGTCACCGTCGGCTCCAGCCAGTACGGCATGGTGAAACCCAGCAGGTTGGCCACCAGGCCCGATGCCGTCCCGATGATCAGCGGGTTGCGCACCAGCTCGCGCACAAAACCCCGTTGCGCATGGCGGGCCATGGGCCACACCGCACCCACATTCATGAGCGGCACACACACACCAATCAGTACGGCAATGAGTTGCAGGCCCTGCGGACCCGCCAGGCGCTCGGCAATGGCCAGACCGATAAACGAGTTGAAGCGAAATGCCACCTGCGCGCTGCCGGCGTGGTCGCGGAGGTTGATCCACCGCTTGAGCAGTGGAATGTGGGGAAGCGAATAGGCCATCGCAATACCGGCCAGGCCCAGCGCCCAGCCCGAGGCCATCAGCCGGGAGGCCACACCAAGATCCAGTGGACTTTTGACGATCGAGTGAAACAACAGTACCGGAAACAGGAAAAAATACACCAGTGCTTCGACCTGTTCCCAGACGGCGCGATTCAGGGCGGTGTACCGGCAGACCAGATAGCCGCACAAGATCAGGGAAAAATCGGGGAAGAGCAATTGGGCGTAATTCACGCAGGGAGGATACCAGCCGGTAAGATTGCAGCGAAAGCCGAGTCACCTCAAATAACAGGAGAACAGCACTATGCACCGTCGTACCCTCTTTGCACTGGGCCTTGTAGCCGCTTCCAGCGCTGCGCTGGCGCAGGGCTACCCCAACCGGATCATCAAGTTGCAGGTGCCTTTTGCACCGGGTGGTACCACCGACATCATTGCCCGCACCATTGCCGATCCCCTGGGCAAAGTGCTGGGTCAAAGCGTGATCGTGGAAAACAAGGCGGGTGGCGGTGGTGTGGTGGGCGCGAACGAGACTGCCAAGGCTACACCCGACGGGTATTCGCTGGGGATGGCAACCGTGTCCACGGTGGCGGCCAACCCGGCCATCAACCCCAGAAACCCCTACAACCCGCTGACGGATTTCACGCCCATCATCAACGTGGCGGCCACCCCCAATGTCATTGCGGTGCACCCCAGCTTTCCGGCCCGGGACTACACGGGCTTCATGGCCGAGTTGAAGAAAAATCCCGGCAAGTACTCGTATGCCACGTCGGGCACCGGCGGCATTGGGCACTTGCAGACGGAGCTGTTCAAGAGCCTGACCGGTGTTTTCATCACCCACATTCCTTACCGCGGTGCGGGTCCCGCGTTGAATGACACCGTGGCTGGTCAGGTGCCCATGATTTTTGACAACATGCCTTCGGCAGTGCCGTTCATCCAGGCCGGCAAGTTGATTCCCATTGTGGTGGCTGCGCCGCAGCGGTCGGCCCAGATGCCCAATGTGCCTACTTTCAAGGAAGTGGGTCTGGAGGCGGTGAACCGCATGGCTTTCTACGGCATTTACGGACCCAAGGGCATGCCCAGGGAGGTGGTGGACAAAATCAATGCCGCGGTGCGCAAGGTGCTGGAAGACCCGGCGGTGAAGAAGCGCATTGAAGAGACCGGTTCACTGGTGGTAGCCAACACGCCCGAGCAGTTTTCTGCCCAGATCAAGGCCGAGTACGAGGTCTACAAACAGGTGGTGGACACCGCCAAACTGCGCCTGGAATGAAGGACATGACCGCCGCCAGCCAGTCTGGCATCGACACCTTCATCGATGCGCTCTGGCTGGAGGAGGGGCTGTCCAAAAATACCCTGGCGGCTTACCGGCGCGATCTGACCCTCTTCGCCCATTGGCTGGCAACCCACTCGCGCAGTTTGAACGAGACCGCCGAGCTGGACTTGCAACACTATTTTGCCGAACGGCATGCGCTGACCAAGGCGACTACGGCCAACCGGCGCTTGACGGTTTTCAAACGTTACTTCCGCTGGGCCCTGCGCGAGCACATGACGCAGGCCGACCCGACGTTGAAGCTGCAGTCGGCGAGGCAGGCCTTGCGGGTACCGAAAACCCTGAGCGAGGCCCAGGTGGAGGCGTTGCTGGCCGCGCCAGACACTGCACAGGCCCTGGGCGTGCGCGATCGCACCATGCTGGAGCTGATGTATGCCAGCGGGCTGCGGGTGAGCGAGCTGGTCACGCTTAAAACGTTCAACCTGAGCCTCAACGACAACGTCTTGCGCGTGCTGGGAAAAGGCAGCAAGGAGCGACTGGTGCCGTTTGGTGAAGTAGCGAGCCGCTGGCTGCGCCAGTACCTGGGTGCTGCCCGCTCGGAATTGCTGGCAGGCAAGCAGACCGACGATCTTTTTATTACCGTCAGGGGGGCTACCGCAGGCAGCGCCATGTCGCGGGTGATGTTCTGGATGGTGGTGAAAAAATATGCCCTGGCGGCGGGCATTCGGGTGCCCATGTCACCCCACACGCTGCGCCACGCGTTTGCCACGCATCTGCTCAACCACGGCGCGGATCTGCGCGCGGTGCAGCTCTTGCTGGGCCACGCAGACATTTCCACCACCACCATTTACACCCATGTGGCCCGGGAGCGGCTGGCCGCCTTGCACGCGCAGCACCATCCGCGCGGTTAAAAGTTGGCCCGCTGCGCTATTCGCCCAGCGTCTCGGCCCATGCCAGGGCTTGCAGGTGGGCCCAGTTGACCTGATTGCTGCTGAGTCCCAGGGTGTTGGCCGCGTGGGCAAAGGCCGCGTCATCTCCGGTTTCACAGGCGATGGTGAGTTCCAGAAATAGCGCCAGTGGCCCCGTGCGGTGCAGCAGGGCTTGCGTCACGGCATCAGGCAGTAAAACGGGTTCCAGTGCCGCTTCCATGGGCATGCCCAGCATGGTGTCGAGCAGCGAGAAAACGCCCACCACAAACGCGTTGTCGCATTCATCGGGTGTCAAAATTTCCGCACCCAGCAGCTCCATGAGCCGTCCCCGAACCACCGCGGTGGTGCCAACGGCTGGCGGTGTGTTGCCTGCGCACGAGGTGGTCATCAGCAGCACCGCCCATTTGAACAGGCGCTTCAAACCCAGGAGCATGACAGCGTGTTTGAACGAAGTGACCTCGGCCGCCATGCCAAACCCGGCGGAGTTGATAAAGCGCAGCAGGTTGAAGGACAGGGTGGGGTCGCGCTTGAGCACGTCTTCAATTTCTGCGGTGCTGGCCTGCTGGCGGACCAGGTTGATGAGCTGGAGAATCGTTGCCTGCGCGGGACGCACCGTTTGCCCTTCCATCAGCACGGGCTTGGCAAACCAATAGCCTTGAAACAGGGTGACACCCAACTCCGAAACCAGTGCATGCTGGGCAGCCGTTTCCACCTTTTCGGCAATCAGCCGGGCAGTCGATTTCTCCCGGGCCAGTTTGACAAAGGAGCCCACCGTCTGGGGCTTGAGGACCGCCAGGTCGAACTTGATGAAGGATGCCAGCGCCAGCCAGGGTGCATAGGAGTGCGTCAACACCGAGTAGTCGAACGCCAGTCGAAAGCCACGTCTGCGGAGGTCCTGCAGGCTGGGCACGCGGTCCTGGATCTGGTCTATCTGGGACAGGGGAAGGGGCGGTATCTCCAGCACCACCCGCTCAGGCGCGATCAGATCCAGATGCGCACCGGCCAGGCTGTCATGGGTGCAATTGATGAAGAGGGTTGTGTTGCCGATGCGTGCTTCATGGTCCGCAGACGCCAGCATGTTGAAGAGCAGCTGGGCATCGCTGGCGGCGGTGTGGGCATTGGCAAGCACCGAGCGGTCAAACAGTTCGTAGCCGAAAACGGATTGATCACCGGCGAGGATGGCCTGGCGCGCAATGGCCATTGGCGCTGACGGCGCGTGGGGCAGAGGGAACGGCGTGGATACTGGCATGGATGTTGGTACCGTACGGGTGGGTCAAGTGGCCAGCATGCGTTGCTCAAATTCAGCCAGTGGCATCGGCCGACCCAACAGGTAGCCCTGGTAGGCATCACACCCTTGCTGGGCCAGGAAATTTTTCTGATCCTCCGTCTCAACGCCTTCGGCAATGACCGACAGCCCCAGGCTGTGGCCCAGGGTGATCACCGTACGGGCGATGGACGCGTCGTTGGCGTCCGTCATCAGATCGCGCACAAAGGACTGGTCAATTTTCAACTGGTCCAGCGGCAAGCGTTTGAGGTAGGACAGCGAAGAGTAACCGGTGCCGAAGTCATCCAGCGAGAAGCCTACGCCCCGGTTCTTGAGCGTGGTCATCTTCTCAATGGTGTCTTCGACATCGTTGACCAGCAGGCTCTCGGTGAGCTCCAGCTTGAGCCGGCGAGGATTGGCGCCGGTGTAATCCAGTAAATCCAGCACATAGGACACAAAGTCCGGCTGGCGGAACTGGCGGGCGCTCACATTCACCGACAGGGAAAATTTCGCCATACGAACGTCACTTGCCCAACGCACCAACTGGGTACAGGCAGTTTCGAGTACCCAGTTGCCCAGTGGAATGATCAGCCCGGTGTCTTCCGCCAGGGGAATGAATTCCCCTGGGGACACCATGCCGCGCTGGGGATGCGGCCAGCGCAACAAAACCTCGGCGCCCAGGGTGTTGCCCTCGCGATCAATTTGCGGCTGGTAGTAAAGCAGGAACTGGGCTTTGTGAATGCCCTGGCGAATGTCCGCTTCCATTGACGCACGCGCTGTGACAACGGCCTGCATGGTGGGGTCAAAGAAGCGCAGCGTATTGCGGCCGGCAGCCTTGGACTGGTACATGGCCAGATCGGCCTGTTTGAGCAGCTCGTCAGTGGACTCGTGGTGATCGTTGTACAGCGTGATACCAATGCTTGGAGTGATGTGGTACTCCAGCCCCGCGAGCCGATACGGCTGGTTGATGGCTGCAAGCGTCTTCTCTCCCACGGTTTTGGCCATGGCTGCCGCTTCTTCGGGGTTCTTGCTCAGTTCCTCCAGCAGCACCACAAACTCGTCGCCGCCCAGGCGCGCCACCGTGTCGCCCTGGCGCATGCACTGGGTCAGCCGGCGGGCCACTTGCTGCAACAGCCGGTCGCCCATGTCATGGCCCAGGGTATCGTTAAGCGTCTTGAAGTTGTCCAGGTCGATGAATTGCAGTGCCCCGGTGCGGCCGCTGCGGGCGCTCAGGGACAGGGCCTGGCGCAGCCGGTCGAGCAAGAGACGGCGGTTGGGCAAGGCCGTCAGCGGGTCGTAAAAAGCCAGTTTATTGATCTCTTCTTCGGTGGCCTTGCGCTGGGTAATGTCCGTGAAACTATTGACGTAATGGGTAACGGTACCGTCGTCACCCTTGACCGCTGTCACGGCGCAGTAGCTCGGAAAAATATCGCCGTTCCTGCGTTGATTCCAGATTTCGCCGCGCCACGCGCCGGTTTGCTGAATGCTGGCCCACATTGATTCGTAAAAAATGGCAGCGTGCTTGCCCGAGTTGAGGAAGTCGAGCTTTTTGCCAATGGCTTCGTCCGCGGTGTAGCCGGTAATTTCGGTGAACGCCGGATTGATGCGCAGAACCCGCTCATCGGCCCCGGTGATGGCCACGCCTTCTTGCGAGTTGAACGCAGTGGCCGCGATGCGCAGGTCGGATTCAGCTTGCTTGCGTTGGGTGATGTCTCTTGACAGCACGATGAAACGCGGCTCATCTTCGGTTCCACCGGGCTTGAGTGTCACTGAAATTTCATACCACCGGCGGCTGCGGGGCGTCTCCACCATGAACTCACCGCCCTGCGAATGACCCAGCTGCAGAGCCTCCTGCACGGATGCCATGACCGTGCGGGTTGCCGCCGCAGGCAGGACGTCGGCGACCTTTTTCCCCAAAAAATGCTCTGCAGGAGGAGAGCCCGTGTCGGACCGCGACGCGTGGTACTCATAGTAGGTTCCATCCAGCCCAATTTCCAGAATCAGATCGGGAATGGCGTCCAGGGTGGCCTGCAAGCGGCGTTGCGAAGCAGCTATTTCACGCGTGCGCCGGGTAATCAGAATCTCCTGGAGCACGCCCCGGTTTTTCAGTCGCACGAGCAAATGGGCGGCGTACGCCAGGGTCAGGCTGAACGCCAGACCAACCGCAATTTGAAGCAACAAACCCGATGAGCTCCCCCAGCCGTTGACCGGAGCGACGCTGAGCGTCCACTGCCCGTTGGGCAAGCTCACCTTCTGCTCGACCGGGCTGGGGAGGTCAGAGGCTGATGAAGCGGCAATGATCTGCCGGTCACCCGTGGCAGGGTCGGGACGCCACAAGGCGTATCCCAGCCCCAGGTCTGCCAATTGGGCGAGGCGGCTGCTGGCCAGTGCCTGTGGAAACCGGATGACGACGTAAGCCAAACCCCAAAAGGCGGGTTTGCCTTGCGGATCGTCCAGAAAAATCGGCAGTCGGCCCACGGCTCCCAGGCCGCCCTGCACCAGCTTGAGCGGGCCCGCCAGGGTGAGCTGGCCCGAGTCTCGGGCCAGCCGCGCCTCCCGCCCCTGGATCGGATCGTTGAGTTGGTCAAAGCCAATGGACTTTTCGTTACCAGTCAAGGGCGCAAGGCGCTGCACGATGCCGTCGGGCGAAAGCCCCAGGATGGAGATACCGGGGTAGAGGGTGAGCATCTCGGTCGCCACGCCTTCAAAATCAGGTACGTTGCCCTTGCCCTGGCGTACCATGGCCGCCAGTGCGTAGGTGGCAGACAGAGCGCGCTCCATGGCGGTCTGAATGGAATGCGCGTGGTCACTGGTGAGGGCTGCAATGCGCAGGCGCTCTTCCTGCTTAGCGCGTTGCTCCAGCGTCCAGATAACGGCCGCGGATGCCAGTACGCCAACCAGGAAAACTGCAATAGCCGTCACCAGCGTGCGTTTGGGGCGGGGCGCTGGCAGGGTATCCGGGTGATGCATGGGTGAAGTGTGTCGACGGCGTTTGTTGATTTTTGATATTACTTGGTTTTATAGGGAGTGGGTGATGCTGGTCGTGCGCTCTGGTGTGATGGCTGCGTTGGGTGCGGCGTTGTTGTTTGGAATGGCCACGCCACTGGCCAAGGTGCTGCTGCGCGACGTTCAACCGCTGATGCTGGCGGCGTTGCTGTACCTGGGTTCGGGTCTGGGCCTGGCGCTGGTGCGTGTGGTGCGCCGCGAACGCAGTGCCTTGCCACAAGGCACCCAGTGGCTGTGGCTGGCGGGCGCGGTGCTTGCCGGTGGCGTCGCAGGCCCTGTGTTGCTGATGCTGGGATTGAGTGGGTTCAGCGCGTCCGGGGCGTCGCTGTTGCTCAATAGTGAAGGGGTTCTGACCGCGTTGCTGGCCTGGTTTGTGTTCAAGGAGAACTTGAATCGCCAGGTGGTGCTGGGCATGCTGGCCATTGCCTGCGGTGCGGTGGTGCTGAGTTGGCCGATCGGTGGTGAGGTGCAGGGCGGTAGCTGGGTGTCTGCCGCATTCATTGTGCTGGCCTGCCTGGCCTGGGCGATAGACAACAACCTCACACGGAAAATTGCACTGCTGGATGCAGGTTTCATTGCCATGAGCAAGGGTTTGGCCGCAGGCTTGGTGAGCCTGGGGCTGGCTTTGCTCTCAGGCGCAGCAGTGCCTGCACCAGACGTGGTGGCCAGGGCGGCGCTTTTGGGCTTTGGCAGCTATGGGGTTAGCCTGGTGCTGTTTGTGTTGGCGCTTCGGCACCTGGTCGCAGCGCGCACCGGTGCGTATTTTTCTGTCGCCCCCTTTGCCGGGGCCCTGCTTTCAGTGGTGTGGCTTGGTGAGCCAATGACCGGTCCGCTGCTGGTGGGTGGCGCACTGATGGCCGTTGGCGTGGTCCTTCATTTGACAGAGCAGCATGCGCATACCCACGACCATGAGCCGCTGGAGCACGACCATGTGCACACGCATGGCGATGACCCGCACCATGAACATGCGCATCCGCAGCCGGTTGCGTCCGGCACACGGCACCAGCATCGGCACAGCCACCTGCCGCTCAGCCATAGCCATGCGCACTTTCCCGATGCGCATCACCGCCACGGCCACTGAATCAGGGTTTTTGCGGCGAGGTAAAAGATGAGGGGCGGCAACACCAGCATCTGCAAAACGGGTGTCACCCCAATGCCCAGCCCGGGAATCAGGGGCATTTGGGCGGTATAGGTCCAGCGTTGCAGCGTGTGCAGGGCGATCCACTCCACCGAGACAGCCATCGCAAGCCCCATGCCCAGCATGAGGACGTAGCCTGCAAGGCCAGGGCGCATGAACCAGTCTGCGCGCTGGAATACGGCCCTGCCCGCGGCGTAAATGATCCACACCATGACGCCATCACCCAGAGCCGCAACAAAGCAGTGCCACCACATGGCTTCAAAGGAGTCCATGCCGACGAACAGGGGGCCGTGGGCAAGTTCCCACGGGTAGTTGAGCGCTACGGCCACCAGGAATAGGGCGCCCAGGTATCTCAAGGTGTCCCCGCCACTGGCGTAGGCGCTCACGGCCTCAAGCCGCTTTGTAGGACTGGTAAATCCGGGTCGCGCCGTCGCGCTGGATGAGCAACACCGCATACGGGTCTTTGCGTCCGCCGTAAATGGCGCCATCCATGCCCGGGGAGCCCACCGGCATGCCCGGCACGGCCAGGCCAATGGCTGCAGGACGCTCTTTTAGCAAGCGGTGAATCTCGCGGGCGGGTACATGCCCTTCAATGGCGTAGCCACCCACCAGCGCGGTGTGGCACGAACCCAGTTTGACCGGCACACCCAGCCGGGTGCGGGCGGCGTCATTGCCGGTCTCAAACACCCGCACGGCAAAGCCGCTGGATTCGAGGTGGCTGACCCAGTCTTTGCAGCAGCCACAACTCGGGTCTTTCCAGACCTCGACTTGCGGTCTGCTCTGGGCCAGCAGACCGGGTGCGATGACCACGCCGCCAGCCAGGGCCGCAAAGGCCCGAACAAGGTGTCTTCTTTTCATGGCGTTTTCTTTCTGATGGTCAATTATTTCGCTACTTCGATCGTGGTGATAACGATAGCGCCGTCACGCTTTTCAGCACTGAAATTCACCTGGTCTCCGACCTTGATTTTTTCGAGCAGCGTCGGCTCCAGGGCCTTGAAGACCATGGTCATGGGCGGCATTTCCATGTTCTTGATCTCGCCGTGCTTGAGCGTGATTTTCTGGGCTTCCTTGTCAATTTTGCGGACCTCGCCGCGCGCCATGTCCGGGGCGGACTGTGCCAGCAAAGTGGTGGAAGCCAGGGCGGTGGTCGCCAGCAGGGCGGCGATGGCGAAACGCTTGAGGTGGGTCATGGTGGGTTCCTGATTGCGGTTAATTGGAGGCGACTTGTGCTTTTGATTTTGATTTGGTCGGTGCAACCGCAATGCTGCCTTTCATGCCCGCGTCATAGTGCCCGGGGTGCAGGCACGCAAAGCTGATGGTGCCGGCTTTGGTGAACTGCCACACCATCTCGCTGGTCTGGCCGGGTTTGACGGTGAGCATGTTGTCGTCTGCATGCTCCATCTCGGGGAACTTCTTCATCACCTCATAGTGGTCCTTCAGGTCTTTGGCGGTGCCCAGCACGAATTCGTGGCTCAACTGGCCAGAATTCTTGACGACAAAGCGGATGGTCTCGCCCTGTTTGGCCTTGATGCTGGAAGGGGTGAAGCGCATGGCGTCGCTCATGTCGATTTCAATGGTGCGGGTGACCTGGGCTGCCGCGCCCGCTTTGCCAATCGTGGTGTCGCCAGCGGCATGGGTATGGCCTCCAGCATGGGTTCCTGTGGCAAATGAGCCGCTAGCCCCGGCCAGTATTGCGCAGGTAGCTATGAATTTGATAGTGTTATTCATGGTGTTTCCTTGTGGGTGAATTTAATGAGCCATAGGGCCCATGGGTTTGCGGATCTGAACTTCGGTGGCTTTGGCGGGCGTTTGCGCCAGTGGCATGGAACCCTGGCCTTCTGACTTGAATCGGGCCGGGTCGGGCAGGGCGCCCGTCCACTCGAAGGCCTGGGTGCCCGGTGGCTGCTTGTACCAACCCGGGTTGCTGTAGTCGCCGGGCTTCTGATCCTTGCGTACCTTGAGCACGCTGAACATGCCGCCCATCTCGACGCCGCCATACGGGCCGGTGCCCGTCATCATGGGCGCGGTGTTGTCGGGGATCTGCATCTCCATCTCGCCCATATCGGCCATACCACGCTCGCCCATCACCATGTAGTCGGGTAGCACTTTTTGCATCTGCTTGACCAGGCCTTTGTGGTCCACGCCAATCATGGTGGGCACGTCGTGGCCCATGGCGTTCATGGTGTGGTGGCTCTTGTGGCAATGGAATGCCCAGTCGCCTTCTTCATCGGCCAGGAACTCGATCTGGCGCATTTGCCCCACCGCCACATCCGTGGTGACTTCATACCAGCGCGTGCTTTTGGGAGTGGGGCCACCATCGGTACCGGTGACCAAAAACTCATGCCCGTGCAAGTGAATCGGGTGATTGGTCATGGTCAGGTTGCCAATGCGGATGCGCACCTTGTCGTTCAATCGCACGTTCAGCGAGTCAATGCCGGGGAATATTCGGCTGTTCCAGGACCATAGGTTGAAGTCATTCATCGTCATGATCTTGGGCGTCTTGCTGCCGGGGTCAATGTCATAGGCATTGAGCAGAAAGCAGAAGTCACGGTTGACTTCATCGATCAGCGGGTGCTTCACTTTGGGGTGGGTCACCCAGAAGCCCATCATGCCCATGGCCATCTGCGTCATTTCGTCCGCATGGGGGTGGTACATGAAGGTGCCCGGGCGGCGTGCCACAAACTCGTAGACAAAGGTTTTGCCCGGCTGGATGGACGGCTGATTAAGGCCAGAGACCCCATCCATGCCGTTGGGCAGGCGCTGGCCATGCCAGTGCACGCTGGTGTGCTCGGGCAGTTTGTTCGTCACAAAAATGCGAACGCGGTCGCCTTCCACCACCTCAATGGTGGGGCCGGGGCTCTGGCCGTTGTAGCCCCACATATTGGCCTTGAAGCCGGGTGCCATTTCGCGCACCACGGGCTCGGCCACCAGGTGGAATTCTTTCACGCCGGCGTTCATGCGCCACGGCAGCGTCCATCCGTTGAGGGTGACGACCGGGTTGTAGGGCCGGCCGGTGCTGGGTACCAGCGGGGGCATGGTG
>Ga0335397_10003597_pt1 | contig 20678 bp, 14 predicted proteins | sample MAT04_FD_205740 | JGI IMG/M metagenome (GOLD analysis project Ga0335397, IMG submission 205740) | Freshwater microbial communities from Lake Fryxell liftoff mats and glacier meltwater in Antarctica - MAT-04 (spades assembly) (version 2) ... | reverse complement strand
TTCAAACAAACGATGCGGATTGTCCATGATGATTTCTTACCTGCCTGGAATTACCGGGCAATCCCTTTCCAGACAGTTGTTTAATCCGCATTACTTAGCGGCGCGTACAATGCCTTTGGTGCTAATTTTTGCCAGTTAAAAACCATAAATGCCCGCGAGGGCATTAAGACTGTTCCTGGACTATTTCCGCTAGTTGATTTAAGGTTAGTTAAAAACCATAAATGCCCGCGAGGGCATTAAGACCCGCCTTTTTGAATTCGTTTGCATCATGTTCCTCAAACGTTAAAAACCATAAATGCCCGCGAGGGCATTAAGACTTTGTTGTTGTTGTAACGCTATGCGCGTATTAATTTCGTTAAAAACCATAAATGCCCGCGAGGGCATTAAGACTCTTTCTAGTCGAAAAGAAAAGCCATTACAAACTCAGTAGCGTTAAAAACCATAAATGCCCGCGAGGGCATTAAGACTAAAGTTCGGGTACAACTCACCTGTTTTTGTAATCCATCGTTAAAAACCATAAATGCCCGCGAGGGCATTAAGACGGAACAACGATTTCGGCTGGATTGCAAAGCTCAGGGTTAAAAACCATAAATGCCCGCGAGGGCATTAAGACATTGAGTCATTTTATTACATCCCTTTTGAATGTGGCGTTAAAAACCATAAATGCCCGCGAGGGCATTAAGACCCACGTGGTTGTATCTGTTGCTGGCTTACTGGTATTCCGTTAAAAACCATAAATGCCCGCGAGGGCATTAAGACTTCCGCTAGTTGCTCCACAGTTAGTTCCATTTCGTTTCGTTAAAAACCATAAATGCCCGCGAGGGCATTAAGACCGGGCTGACACTGGCGGCATTGGCTGGCATGGGGTTGAAGGTTAAAAACCATAAATGCCCGCGAGGGCATTAAGACCAAGGACACTTACGGGCACGTTATTTGCAACGATCTTAGTAGGTTAAAAACCATAAATGCCCGCGAGGGCATTAAGACTTTCATACTGTAGCACAAGCACAATCCCCAAAATATTGTTAAAAACCATAAATGCCCGCGAGGGCATTAAGACGGTCATGGTTGCATGATAGTCACGCACAACAGAGACAGTTAAAAACCATAAATGCCCGCGAGGGCATTAAGACGATCCCTTCATCCCACAACAATACCTTGAGTGTGAACAGTTAAAAACCATAAATGCCCGCGAGGGCATTAAGACACAGTAGGCCTTTGGTCGCGCTCGCGAACAGCCGCTTAGTTAAAAACCATAAATGCCCGCGAGGGCATTAAGACCATTAGTTGCAAATGGCTAACCGAACCACCCTGTTAATCCAACAAAAAATCCCGAGCAATGGCGGGATTTTTTCCTATTTTTTACCCAGCCAACCTCCCCACCGCCGCTTCCAGATCCCGCTCCCCGGGCGTGATATAAATCCGCGTGGTATTCAGGCTGCTGTGCCCCAGCAGACTAGCCACCTTCTCCAGGCTGACCCCGGCGTCGATTAAATTCTTGGCAAAGGTGTGGCGTAAGGTATGGGCGTGGACTTCCACCCTGGCGATCCGCCCCAACTCGGCCAGACGCCGGTGGACACCGCTGACCGAGATCCCCTCGCCGCGCTTTCCGGAAAACAACAGGCTGCCATCGTCCCCGCGAATGAGGTGCCAGGCCGAGAGCGCCTCGCGCGCTTCCTGGTTGAGCGGCACCTCGCGCCGGCGTTCGCCCTTGCCCTGGCGCACGACCAACTTGCCCTTCTTCGCAGACATGATTACATCTGCCTGATTTAAATCACACAACTCGCTGATCCGGAGACCAGTGTGCAGGAGGGTCACCACCACGCACAAGTCCCTCTGAGCAAGCATCCTGGCAGACTCGGTTTGCGCGGCATTCAGACCCTTCTCGGCCACGCTGACCAGGGCATTTTGCTGGCGGCGGTCCAGCCACTTGGGCGCCAGCTTTTGAGACTGGACCGGGCGAATGCCGCGCGCCTGGTCGCTGCTGCTCTGGCCGCTGTCCAGCGCCCAACGCGCGTAGGCGCGGATGTCGGTGGGCGTCAGGCGCAGGGGCGTGAGTTCGTCATGGTTGGTCTGCTCGAACCAGGTGGCAAAGCGCGCCAGGTCGGCCAGGTAGCCGTGAATGGTTTTTTCGGAGCGGTCTTGTTCGGTGAGCCAGGTTTGAAAGTCGTCAAAATTGGTCATCATACATCTGCCTTTGTTTTCGTGAAAATTGTTTTGCGAATAATTGCGGGGATAATCGGCTGAAATCGACTATGGGAGGGCTGTTTTGGGGGATTATTCGCACAACAAAGCGAGTTGTTGTGCGTAAAACTTTTAAAAATAATGAGCCATGCGGCTCTCAAATGTGTAAGCATGCGGCTATTGACACTCGACTATACAGTACTGTAATATAGAAGTCAGGCGCTGACGGTGGGCCAATACCTGCTCAGCGCCTGACTGGTTGTCGTCTGCGCACTCGCATGTATGCAATCGACTGCATATAGTATATTGACTTAATTTATTTTTGTCAAGCGCAGCCACCCGTCATTCCGATTTGGAGTGTGCCGCGTGATCAAAGTCAAAGTACCGGAACTGATGAAGCAAAAGGGCTGGAACGCCACCGATCTGATGCGCAAAGGCAATGTCGCCTATGCTACCGCGCTCAGGCTCTCGAAAGGCGAGGCAGAGGCGATGTCGTTTGAAGTGCTGGAGTCGCTGTGTAAGTTGTTTGAGGTGCGGGTGGAAGATGTGCTGGAGTATGTAACGGAGTAAGTAAACAATGGATTATGCTCAATTTCGCAATTCCTGGGATGAAGCCATGCGGCACAACGGTTTCGGTAAACTGGGAACGCTGGTAAATGAGCGAATCGGACTGGCAGCACAGGACAGGCTGTACCAGATGATTATTCCGCATCAACTTTCTGGACCATCCCCGCACATGTTTTATGTCACCGCCGAACTATTCTGGCGCTGGGATGCCCTGCTTTCCGCACGCTTTGCCACCACCGAAGAAGACCTGTTGACCGAAATCCTTGGGCGCAAGCATCCGGTACGTACCGAGCCACATTATCTGCGGGTTGATATTGTGCTGCATGCCAGTTTGCCCGGTGATCGGTTCTATCCCTTGCCTGGCGGTGCAGCCTGGCGGGATTGGGTTGCAGAAGTCGCCTCGCTGGTTGCGCCGCATTTCCCTATGGTGGCGGATGATACCGCAGATCATCCAGCCGTCATTTCGTGGCAGGAAGAACCTGAAATCCAGGTGCAATGCGGCAGCGGCGGACAGCTTTACCTGCTGGGTGTCAGCCTGGCTGCTGCGCAGATGATCCGCCTCCCAAGACAGTGGGACGATCCCGGGCGCCGATCTGATCCACAGCCAGATGCTCAGCTTGACGAACTTTTCGAGCGGGTGAACATGGGGATGGATGCCTGGGCTGGCGCGCTTGATGAATTGGTGATCACGAGGCGTGATAGCTGATGCTGCTCCGAATGGCGATGACCTGTTCGCTGAAATCCCATTGCCAGGCCGAGAGCTAAATATCGAGTTTTCCGAATACTTGCCCCTACACCGAATATAGTTTTTCGGTTATAAAGAACACATGTTCCGCTTAAAAACTACGGAATGCCGAATCAACAAGGATTTCTTACACAGTTTACATTTTTCTCCAGTCAGGAGTTTGTAATACATTGAATTCACTAGAAGAAAATATTCGACCGACATTTGGCGGTCATGAAAAGTTTGTTTTTCGACATGGTTGGTTGAAAAAAGGGGTGGATGCTGCAAAAAGAGAACCCCTGGTATTCACCAAAGATGAAGCCTTGGCAGAACTTGGCGTTGGCAAAAATATGGTGCGTTCGATCCGCCACTGGTGTCTAGCCACCGGTATGCTGCAAGAGATAGATGGGATCGGATTGGCGCGGCCTTTACAGCCAACAGAAATGGCTGAGAAATTATTGGTTGGCAAGGGCTGGGATCCATATTTGGAGGATGTCGGTTCGCTTTGGTTACTACACTGGCAACTGACAACTCGCCTGGCACGCGGATTTGTATGGCACTTGCTGTTTTCGATCTATCTCGAAACCGAATTCACCCGCCCCAGTATGCAAAAGTTTGTCAAAAACCAATTGGAACAACGTGGGATTAAAACGACAGACGGCACAATTGAACGTGAAATTGAGTTTTGTCTCCGCACCTATATCCCCGCCAAAACAAAACTAGGCGTAATCTCTGAAGAAACCTTGGATTGTCCCTTAGCAGAATTGGATATTGTGCGCTTTTTACCCGATGATGGCGTATATCGATTCAATGTTGGTCCAAAAGTCTCCTTGCCGTTGGGTATTTTTGGGTATGCCTTGTTGATGTTCTTTTCTCGGACAGTTGAAAATCGCCGCACTATTGCGATTGACGAAATCATCTATCAGCCAGGTAGTCCTGGTCAGGTATTTAAGCTCGATGAGAATACTGTTGTCGAATACTTGGAATCACTCGAAAATTTTTCAAACGGATCGATTCGCATGCAGGAGACAGCCGGTTTGACCCAAGTATATTTGTCCGATGCCTTAGGACGTGACTTTCAAGGGCAAGCAATGGAATTATTGAGAAGACACTATGAGCCAAGATAATATCAAACCCTCGGCCCAACTTCCCATTCAAGCAGCCGTTCACATCCGGCAAAGCGGGTTGCGTTCAATTAACGTGGAACGCGATCTGGGCAACGATAGTATTGCAGATAGCTATGTTTTGACAGCTCAGGCGCGCGCAAGCCTTCGCAGAATTCTTAATTCATTTGAAAGCACTACCCCATCCCGCTCATGGACATTGACCGGACCGTACGGATCTGGAAAATCCTTCTTTGGGCTGTTTATGATGAACCTGATGGGAAAATCCCAGTCTGCGCATGTTTCTGTATTTAAACAACTTAAAAGCGTGGATGAATTACTGGCAACCAGCATCAATACGGCGCTTAATCATGGTAGCACCCAGGGACTCTTGCCAGTTCCCATCGCCGGATACCGAGCGCCAATTCAGGAATGTATTAAACATGGATTACTCCAGTCCCTGGAACGGTTGAATGGAGATGGAAAGATCCGGCCTTTGCTAGATGAATTAGAAGGCTGGTCTATGCAAACCGAAAGCCGCGCCATCACCCGCTGGCTAAAACGCTTCTTGGAAATCATCACCCAACCTGAGTTTGGATTTATGGGTATGCTGCTTATCTTTGACGAGATGGGCAAGCCCTTGGAATTTGCGGCAAATCATCCTGAAGAAACTGATATTTATCTATTACAAGAACTGGCCGAGTTTGCGAACCGCAGTGGCACCATGCCTTTTGTTTTTGTTGGCATCCTTCATCAGGCTTTTGAACAATACGCTCATTTGCTGGACAACAAAACCCAGCGTGAATGGAGCAAGGTGCAGGGCCGCTTTGACGACATCCCTTTCCAGGAACCGGCCAACCAACAAATTCGTTTACTGGCTAATGCGATTGAATACTCCGAACCAGCCTTATTAAATAACGTGGATACCAGCCTGCAGCAGGCTGCGCAAGATGCCGCACAAACCGGTTGGTGTCCACCCATGATGAAGTCGGAAGAGTTTGCCGGGTTGGCAATCCAGACCTATCCGCTCCATCCTACAGCCCTGGCAGCCTTACCCTTCGTGTTCCGTCGCCTGGCCCAAAATGAGCGCTCAATATTCGCTTATCTTTCATCACATGAACCATCCGGCTTTCAAGAATTTATCGAGCAAAATTCAGTTGGCGAGTTTATCCGCCTGTCAGAGCTCTTCGATTATCTGGCCGCCAACTTTCAAGGACGTCTCTACGCCACCGGCCGGGCGCGCGCCATCACAGAGACCATCGAACGGCTTGGTAATCTAATAAACTTGAGCAAAACTGAAGCTGCTCTGCTCAAGGTGATCGGCATGCTCAATTGGCTCACCGAAGTCAGCACATTACAGTCTACCGAAACCAGTATTTTAAGTGCCTTGCGTTCCAAAACCGACACGGATGAGTTGCTGAGAAAATCGCTCGCTAACCTGCAAGTGCGTTCGTTGGTAGTTTATCGGCGCTTTAATAAGACCTATTCCATCTGGCAAGGCAGTGATGTGGATATCGAAGAGCGCCTACAACAAGCTCAACATCAATTGAGTGGCTCTTTTAGCCTGGCAGAAGCCGTGCAGAAATATATGACACCTCGCCCGGTAGCTGCTCGCCGTCACAGTTACCAGACCGGAACTCTGCGTTATTTCGAAGTGCGTTACATCGACTCGTTTTCGCGTGGCCAGGTTGACCTGAATCCATTTTCTGGTACCAGTGGAAAAGTGCTTCTATGTTTGCCCATCAATCACACCGAAACAGAAGAATTCCTGCGCTGGGCAATGGATGTTTCCATGTGCGAGCGCGAAAATGTTGTATTTGGCGTGGCTGAGCGGACGGGACGTTTAACGGAGTTGCTTTATGAACTACGTTGCTTGCATTGGGTGGAAGAAAATACCCCCGAATTGAGAGATGACCCGGTTGCGCGCCGCGAACTGCGCACCCGGCTGACTTCGATCGAGTCTTTTGTTCAAAACACAATAGACATCACCCTCAGCCCATATCGTCTCAGTGATGCCACTGGTTGTAAATGGTTTCACCTCGGCAAAGAAGTCTCTGCGAAAGCCAATCAGGGACTTTCTCACTTGCTTTCCGAGATTTGCGACCACCTGTATGTTGATAGCCCCATCCTGTGGAATGAAATTATCAACCGCCGCCAGCTATCATCCCAGGGCGCTTCGGCGCGGCGCAGTTTGATCGAAGACATGCTGACCAACGCTAGCCTGGAAGTGCTTGGGATTGAAGGTTTTCCACCAGAACGAAGCATGTACGATAGCATTCTGAATGCCAGTGGTTTGCATCAGAAAAATACTGCTGGGGACTGGGCATTTTCATCCTTGCCAGAAAATGACCCACTTAACTTGCGTCCAGTGTGGGATGAAATTGAAAAATTTATCTTTACGGTTACCCCTGAACCACGCCCGGTGATTGAGCTTTATCACCTTCTTGGAGAGCCCCCATTCGGTCTTACTAGCGGCGTGTTACCTGTGATTTTATGCGCCTTCCTGATCATAAATCAAGGTGAGACTACACTATACAACGCCGGCACGCTGATCCCTGAGCCGTCGGTCGCCAATTGGGAATTGTTACTTGCTCGTCCGGAGTTATTTCAGATCGCCGGTTGCAAGGTTTCCGGAACGCGCCTGGCAATTCTCGAGCGTTTTGCACGCGCCTATCACGTCGAGCCGCAGGCCATGCCGGTCGTGCGTTCGCTCATCCGTGGCGTAAAGTCTTTGCCAGAACACACACGGAGCACAAAGAAATTATCAAGCCGCACTCTAGCTGTTCGTGCCGCGCTGGATCAGGCTCGGTCGCCCGAATATCTCTTGTTTGCCGATTTACCGGCAGCCGTCGAAATAGAAACTTTTGATCAGCATCGCCTGGTTACCGAACAGGTCAACATATTCTTTGGCCGATTGAACACTGCCCTGACCGAACTGTCCAATGAGATGCCGCGCCTGTTAGCTTGGGGTCGTGATCAAGTCTTGACCGCCTGCGGGCTGGAAACTGGAGATGAAGGTTGGAACACCTTTCGCGTACTCGCCAGGGATCTGGCAGCTCGCAGCACCCATCCTTCCTTGCTCCCTTTGCTCAAACGCGCTTCTGAAACGGCGGATGCGCAGGCTGCCTTGGAAAGTGTCCTTGCCTATATCGCCAATCGCCCACCCCGCGCATGGACTGATGCCGACTCTGACCGTTTTGCAGCCCAGGCGCAAGTTCTGGGAGAACTCTTTCAGACTGAACGCCGAGGTTTTGCTGCGGATGCCAGCCTCTCAGCAGAACAGCGCCATCGCAGCCGCCGTGTAGCAGATGATCTTCGCCAGCAGATGGAACAGCAATACGGGGCTGAGCCGCAAATTCTTAAGGCAGCCTTGCAAATGCTTGCGCAGGAATATCTTAAGAAGTTTGACACTTGATTTTCAATACGCTCTTCAACCTGATTTGTTTTTTAAACCTGTATAATCATCCTGCGCTCTTTATCGGTACAACGAGGAAACCACAATGACTGACCAACCTATTCGACACATCCTTTCTTTATCCGGTGGCAAAGACAGCACCGCCCTGGCCATCCTGATGCGCGACCGTATTCCTGAAATGGAGTACATTTTTTGCGATACTGGCGAAGAACTGCCTGAAACATATGAATATCTAGACCGTCTTGAAGTATTTCTTGGAAAGAAAATTAATCGCTTAAATCCGGACAGGCCCTTTAAACACTATCTTCAGGTTTATCGAGGGGTACTACCAGATGCTCGAACTCGATGGTGTACCCGTAAATTAAAAATTGAGCCTTTTGAAAAATTTATTGGTGATGATCTTTGTTATAGCTATGTGGGCATCCGTGCTGATGAGCAACACCGTAAAGGTTACATATCAACCAAACCAAACATAATTGCGCATTATCCATTTATTGAAGCAGGGATTAATAAGGCAGACGTATTCCGGATATTAGAAGAAAGCGGCCTCGGCATTCCGAAATACTATGAATGGCGTTCTCGTTCTGGGTGCTATTTCTGTTTTTTCCAACAAAAAATTGAATGGGTTGGTTTATTGAAAAATCATGAAGATCTTTATGAAAAAGCAATGGAGTTTGAGAAAGTAGATCATGAAACAGGTGAAGGGTATACCTGGAATCAAAAAGAAAGTCTTAATGAATTAAAAACAAATCCTGAAAGACAGGAAGAAATCAAATTGGATCACTTGCAATACCAGGAACGCCAAAAACGCCAATTAAAAAACCAAACCCTTACTCAAGTATTTGGTTTGGGCGACGTTGAAGGTGGAGATGAGTCGTGCCTGATTTGCCACTTGTAAGGTAGGGTATATGGCAGAGAGCCAAGAAGATTTAATACAGAGTTTGCCAAGGTTGAAAGCCGAAATCGAAAAGATGCAACGCGACACAACACACGGGCCTAAAAAGCCACATAAACTGGTAATGTTGCTAGCAGTTGTTGATTTATTCGAGAAGGGATTAATAAAAGACAATAAAATCTTTTTTGATTCTCAATTAATCGAGAGCTTTTCTACAATTTTCAACTTAATACGAATAAAAAGGGAATGGAATCAACCGGCTCCACCTTTTTTTCACTTGCGGACATCAAGATTTTGGCATCACCAGATTATATCTGGGAGAGAAATTGACTACAAAAAGCTCACAACATCTGGGGGCGGATCAAAGAGAATCTTGGATAATATTGAATATGTTTATTTATCCGATTACTGTTTTCAAATAATGTGTGACAAAGAATCCAGACAAGACCTAAAAGAATTCCTAATTTCCGCACTTAATCCTTATGCAAGTTTTGCAGAAGCCGCTCCAGTAAACCCATTAATTGGAAAGAGAGGCTAAGTGTTTTATGATTAATGATAGATTGAGTACTCATTTTCACGAAAAATTTTCACTTTCACGGCAAGCAATATATCAAATTATTAAGACCGTGGATAATTATCCAAATATCTCAAAAATGAGTAAAAAGGAACGGGTTGATTTATTTCAATCACAAACAAGTCTGGGGCCTAACTATATAAGGTCTATGCCACAGTACGCAAGCGGATCAGGCCTTTTAACCTTCACAAACGCGCTTACAAAATTTGGTCAGTGTGCATTAAGGTATGACCCTTTATTTGATCAAGTTGGTACGCAATGGCTCATGCACTATCATCTTAGCGCCCCGCACGGACCGGGTGCACCTTTCTGGCACGAATTAATTTCCAAACGATTTTATCGAGGCAGTACCTTTTTCAAGGAAGATATTGTTAATGACATTGGTAATTTTATCTGGGAAACAGATAAAAAGATTCTTGCAACTGAAGGTGTTAAGAGTACCGCAACTATTTTCTTAGGCACATATACAAAACCCGAAGGCTTAGAAAAGTTAAATTTTTTACCAGAACCGAAAAACGAACGATATAGTCTAAAAGAACCCGCTCAAATTCCTGTTTGGGCCTTTGGGTATGCCCTGCTCGATTATTGGAGTGCTTATTACCCGGACCGTATATCCGTTGGGCTGGATACGCTGCAGGAAGGCGATTTTGCAAAAATATTCATGATCGGCAAAACTGAACTTGACAATATGCTGCAAGCTCTTCAGGAAGCCCATTATGTGGAAGTACAACGTTCGGCCCCACCCCATCAAATTTATTTACTCAGACCAGATGGCGAACCCTTGTTGGAAAAACTTTATGGCGCAGACTAAACTGGAAAACATCATACATCATTTACGCTTTACATCCCGCACGCGGGTTGGCCTTTGGCGTATGCCGCTCAATAAACTTGGACACGAAGCCGAAACTGCTGTTCGCCTGGGCATCGAGGCGCTTGATGTTAGCGTTTATGTACATGAAAAACTGCCAAAAGGCGCAGAATTTGTGCGCCTATCCGAACAAAAAGTGCTCGAAACATTGGATGATATTTCATCTCTGAATGGAAAAAGCGATTGTGTATTGCTCTTCAATTTCGATTTGCTTTTGGCAGGTGTGGCAGAGGATGAATGTCAGAGAATCTGGAACTATTTATTCAATGGTTTTCCAAACCGCACCCGCGCGCTGCTGCTTGTCATCCCGGAAACCGCTGTTCGCCTGCTTCCAACAGAAACAAACCTTGAGAAATGGCAGCTCGATTCTCGTTTAATTTAAACCACACAATTGGAGGGGTCAATGCTCATCAAAGAACTTGTCAAACTGGACGCCCAGGGGAAATTCATCAGCGCTGTTCAGCTAAGTGACTACGATAAACCCTTGGACAATCTGGCGCTTGTAAAATCCTACATCTTTGCCAATAATGCACCAGACAGTCAAGCTGGTCAGTCCCGCTCCGTTGGGTCCGTTGATTTGCTAAGGGAAGTGCGCCTCTCTTATATCAATAGCAGCCCCACAAACCGCTTTGTCATCGTTGCCAACTACGGACACGGCAAAAGCCATCTGGCGCTTGTCCTGGCCAACTATTTTGCGAAACCCTATAAATCTCCAGAAGTACAGGAGATCTTGGGGCGCATTGGCCACACCTTGTCTCACAACAAACCCGAAGCGGAAAATTTCCACGATTTCAAACGCCAGTATGACCGCTTTCTGGTGATTCGCTTGCGAGGCGATACGCCCCGCACTTTGCATGAACAGTTTTTCCCCGCCCTCAAAGCTGCCTTGCAGGAACATCCGGACACGCAAAACGCCGAACTGCCTTTTTGGAACCAGCAGGCCAAAAAATGGCTTCAAACCAAGGCAAATGATTCGGAAACCCGGCAATTTCTCAAAGACCAGCTTGATACCGATTTTCCCAACCTGCTTCAAGATGTGGATGACAACAAACCGGAAGCCTACGCACAATATGTTAATTTATTTATGCACTTTAATGGCGGCGTCGGCCCGAATACGGAAGGAAATTACAGCCTGCGCGAAGCAGTGCTTTGGGCCATTGATACTTTCTGCAAAAATGCCAAACCGCTTGCCGGTGTGGTGGTTTTGTTTGATGAATTCAGCCAATTTGTTGAGCGCTACAGCCAGAGCAAAGCTGTCGGAGAATTACAACAACTGCTTGAAGGCATCGGGGAACGCCGCGGCCAGGCTATGTTCATGGCATTTGCCCAGCACGATCCGGATGAAGTGGCTGAACGCGTCCAGGATGGCCAGGCATTGCAAAATATCAAACGCGAGTTGGGCCGCATCGATCGCAAGTATGCGCTCTATTCCTTGATGGAATCGGTGTTGAATGCCTATTTGGCCCAGTCGGAAACCGGCTGGGAAAAATTTCTCCAGGAAAATCCGCGCATTAAAGGCGGGTTATATGGCCAAACAACCGAACTGGCCTGGGAGACCTATTTAAAACGGTACGACAAAGAATTGCACTGGACCAATGAGAAATTCCGCGATATTGTTACCAAGGGTTGCTTCCCCTTACACCCCCTAACCACCGCACTACTCTGCCATCTTAAAATGGCACAGGGAATGGATGATGATGCCCGCACCATTTTGCGCTTTGTTCGCAACCGCTTTGAATTTAAACAAAACGAACCCGTCATGGTTGAAGGAAAAATCAATTGGATTCTGCCAATTGACCTGCCAGATTATTTTGGCACTCGCATTGCTAAACAACAGGATTACGATGCTTATGAAAATGCCATTCAGAACCTTGAACAGGTCATGGGTGCAGAAGCAACACAGGCGCATTATGATGTTCTGAAGGCCATCCTGCTTCAATTGGCGGATGGCATTCATGTTACTGGGGAGAAACAGGTTGAACTTCTCTCTCAGATGGCCGGCCTTGACGAACGCGGCACCATGCAGATTCTGAAACAACTCAGTAAGACCAATATCACAAAATTTGATGAGAACACGAAATACAATTCCTTCTGGCCCATTGCTTCCAACCCAAAGGCTCTGGAACAAAAAATCCGCGAACAAATTAATGAGAAGAAATTTGGCGAGGACGAACTTTACGAATTAAACCAGTTACGTGGAACGTTGCTTAATGGTGCCGATCACATTGAAGTTAATATTGCCTGGGGCACGCCTCTGGATTGGGCTGCAAGTACGGCGATTGTTACAAAAGAAAAATTCACAGCCTCAAATTTGCAAACGCTCCTGAAACCTTATGCGCTCAATTTCCAGGGCCTGCTCGAAGGCAATCGTGGGCTGGTGGTCTGGCTATTAGCATTAGATGATGAAGATCTTCTTTACTACCAACAAAATGCGCAGCAGGTCTTGCTGGAAGCATTTCCCGGCGAGACCCCACCCCCGGTTCTTGTAGTATTACCAACTCATACTCATAAAAATGTGGCAGACCAATTTTTGCGTTTTCAGGCCTTGGAACAAATTAGCAAAGACAAGGATGCCATTAAAGAAATTGGTCTGGCTGCTTTTGATGCTGAGAAAGAACGCACCAAAAAGATTTTATATAAGGCCTTGGGGGGATTACTGGGTGATGAACAACAATTCGCCAGCGTCCCACGCAAACATCAAACCTTAATTATTCCACAACGCTATAAAGCCAATTTACTCACACTCCCAACCGTGAGTTTGCAAAGTGTTGTGCAGCGTCTGTACGAATTGGCTTATACAAATCGACCACCGGAGTTTTTCACCGACCTGAATGGCAATCCCAAAAAAGGCGCCAGCCCCTTACGTGATTCTGTGAAGACAGTCTCCAAAAGTTTACTTTTTAATCGCATTCCATCTACCCTGGCCGGAATGTCTTCTGTCGCGCAGGAACGCGTCTGCCGGCAAAACTTGATAGCCAAATGGCATTTGCTGTCTACGACTTATTACATTCAGGAGCCTGATGTTTTATCGTTAAAGCGCGCTTGGGATTACCTCGAATCCCAGATAAAACCCGACGAACAGGAAACGTTTGTTGACATTTTTGTTCCGCAACTCTTCAATGCCCCCTTCGGATTTGATTACAATACTGCCACCCTGCTCTTATGCGCTTGGATTGGAAAACACAACAAAGAGTTGAGCTTTTATATCAACTCCAAAACTGCCAGTCTTAATCAAATTGAAAAATTGATCGACCAGGGCACCCCGCAGGAATTTATCAGCAAAATGTGCCGTTCAGAGCGGCTGTCAATAAAGCGGAGTGATTCAGACAAAGCCTTATCTGCAGGTCGCAAGCTCGTTGAATCCATCCAGAAGGGCGTATCGCGAAGTCAGGTTGATGCCGAAGACACGATAAATATTATTAATAACCTGGTCACGCAGGAGCTTTGTCCTGATGATGAAAAGGAAATATTCAGTAGAGCGGTAGCGGATTTAACTTCTGGCTTGGAAGCTGCGCGACTCTACGACAAAAACGCCAAGAAAATTGTCACATCTATTTCCAGTGAAACCAATGTTCGCAAATTATTATCTCTACATGACGATGTGAAACGCCTGGGTGAAGTTGTCTTGGTTTTGCCAACGCAACCAGCCAACACAGAAATTCAGACAAAAGTCAGGCAACAATTAAAAAAAGCGGTCGATACTGCCTGCGGCCAGGCGGAAAACTTGTCCCGCATCGAGGGCGCAGACGCCGCCAAACACACATTGATAGAGTGCAAAGAGTTATTGCAAGGTGCAGGGTTCCTGGATCTGATTGAACTCGTTTCCAACGCTGAAGCAAAATTAGCTATCCGGATCAAAGAGATTAAAGCCACCGAGGGAGAAAAGGCATTAATCAACCAAATTAACTCCATGACATCCAGCGCTGATTTGGCAAAACTGTACGAGTATCAAAAAAGCCTGCAAGAGATGTCTGACGGCTCCGTAAAAGTGAGCGAACAAAGAAATCGAAAATTAACCACAATACAAAATGAAATATCCTCATTGGAGGTATTTGCAACAACCGTGATGGACCTGGCGACGCAGGTCAGTCGCGAACAAGTGAATTCGCAGTTGGACAGTATTCAAGGCAAAGCCAATCGTTATGCTACTACAAAACAAGAGACATCCCTGGCACAGGCAAAACAATACCTGTACCTGTTCCGCGAATTCATCACTGAATTACAGCCCATTGAAAGTCGAGCGCGGTTTTTACGCACGCCCGAAGAAGTTCAGGAAGTTTTAGCTACTCTCGAAAAACTTGACAAAAAATATGCTGAAGAACTTGTACAGAATCACAAAGCGCTCATCGAGAATTTGCGAATTGAAATCGAAACCCGTGAAAAGGCGGAATATTTAAAAACACAACAACGCGTAAATTCGCTTTCTCAGGAAATTGAAGCACCAACCACTAAATTCAGCGAATTAAAAAACAAACTGAGCCAAATTTCAGGGTTTATCTCACCTGAAGTAAGTGCCCAAATCGAGCTCTTGCGTGAAAAGTTTGCTGAAAAAGAAGCTGAATATCAACGTCTTCAGAATGAAAGAACGGAAAAAGAACGACAGCTTCGACTCCAAAAGCAAGAGCAAGAACGGATCGCCCTGCTTCAAAAACAAGAGGAAGAACGTGTCGCTCGGCTTCAAAAGCAGGAAGAAGAATCTCGGCTCAAGCTAATTGATGCAAAAAAGGTCAATGCGGATCTTGAGACACTCTATGCTTATGTGGAAGATTTACAAGCCTTGACTGACAGTACGCCGGCTGTTGCCAAAGCCCGCAGCCAAAGATTGAGTGAAATTAAGATAAAAACATCCGAACTGGAAACCTTTGCATCAAATGTAAAGAAGGTTTTTGAAGGTGCGACTCGTGACCAATTGGATGCCTTATTGAACCAGATTAAAAGTAAATATTGGTCCTATGTTGGCAGCGAATATGAGTCGGTTTTAAGCCAGGCCCAAAAATATCTTGAAAAATTAAACTCTTTTTATCGCGAATTAAAAGAGACCGAAAAACTTTCATTACAGACCCTGGATGACTTTAACAATATTCAGGCGGGGATTGAGCAAATCGCGACAAAATATTCTGGACAAATTGCAAAAAACCATCGCGCAGATATTGAAAAGGCTCAACAGGATGCTGAGTACCGAGCTCAAGTAGCTTGTTCAAGAACCGAAGACGCGTTTTCAGCCATCGAAGCTGCCTTTGAAACTGGCAAAATCAGTGACCTCAAAAATAAACTGGATCGCCTGACGGGTTACATAACACCGGAATTGAACTCAAGAATTGATGCTTTCAGGGTCAGGTTGGATGAGAAAGAAAAAGAGATCAAATTGGCGCTGATTGAAAAAGAGACCCAGGATGTGATGGCCCGCATAGAAGAACTATACTTATCCATTCCGGATGCAAAAAAACGCCAAGAATGCTTGGAACATTTACAGCAATTGCCTTAATCTCGCGGAGATGAATTAAAAATGCCATCAATCATCCTGGATCGCAAGAATAATGCCATCCCACCCACTGGTTATCAGATTATTGACACGGAAGTGGCTTTTTTGGAAAACGCCATCTCAGGAGTATCATTATTTATTCGCGGGAACCGCCTTTGTACCTGGGCAAAAGAATTTTATGACGGCCGGAAAATTTCTTACAAAGACGCCATCTCACCTGTTAGCGACCTAATGGAAACATTTGCTGGATTAACCATCGAGCAGGCGAATTTTATTTGCGAACGCCTTGGTCATAGCCTTCCCAGGCTGGAGAAATTATCAGCAGCAGAAATATTGAGCGCTTGTTATCCTATTCATCTGTGGGCATCTATCCCGTCCAAAAAACATGCGGCAGAGTGGTTGCTCTGGTTGGATGTAACTGAACTGGATGATGCTTTTCAACCGATCCTAAGGGTTATTACCACCGACTGGAAACAAATGGCATCGGAGCTCGAAGTGATTTATGATGTGCAAACGCAACCAGCCGCCAGAGAAATACTGGCAAAATGGTTGGGGGCAAAAATAACTCCCTTCATTGAAAAATATGGCGAGTTTCCGCTCCCAGTGCCTGATAAATGGATTGCGTTATTGAATCAATCCTGGCGCACAGAAATAGTAAAGTCCGATGGCACGTTCATCAGCGATTTTTTATACACATCTACGCCCTGGCAATTCAAACAAAAAGTCGCTCAAGCATCTCTGGAATATTTTGAAAAATATCCGGATATGCTAACTTTCACACCGGAAAGATATAATCAAATTTCGCGGTTTGTTTCTGGCAATGATCGGATTCGCTTAAGTTGCATAAAGTTCGTACCTCCCCCAGACGATGTCCCCGATGCCGTCGAATCTGTTTTGGCCTGGTTTTCAAAACAGTATTTACCCTACCGTGAATGGCATAATGCCACAAAACCAGGCAGTAAAGATCCTCGCGCACTTGAATTGGGTCGACAATTCGCAAACTGGTATTTGGATTTCTATCCAAAAGCATTAACTTCCAAAAAGCATATTAGTTTTTTCAAATCCAAAAGCCTCAAAGAACAAGATTCGACTCACGTTGACTTGTTGGTAATCCTGGATGGCTTGCATGCTTTGGATGCAAAATTTGTGATGGATGCGCTGTTAAAAACCAACGGAATACAGCATCTGGAAATGATTGAAAACAGTTATTGTTTTGCGCCTTTGCCGACGGTCACCGATTTTGCAAAAGGAGCGCTTATTCATGGTGCTCAGCCAACCCTTATGAAAGATTTTGAATCACTGGGGGATGTTATTTCTGAACAACACACCCCCCTCCAAAAACTTCAGGTTGCGCCCCTAGGCAGCCTCCTTATTTGGCGCATTCAAGAACCCGATCGAGCATACCATATTAAAAATAGATCCGAGACGCTTAAAGCTGAAGTCGAAGGGGAATTATCCAAGATTGTGCAAAAGATACTGAATGTTGTAGAAAATCTTTCTTCCACGATCCCTTTGCGAATTACCATCACTACCGATCACGGCCGTTTGCTTGGTGTTGCTAAAAGAACAGTCGCTATCCCACATGGCATGCAAGCACACGGACGCGCTGCTTGGGGACAGATTGAAATCAGTTTTGATAAAACCGGATACAAAATTGACGGTGACTTGGTTTACCTGGCCAGGGAACGTTTTGGATTAATGTCCGATCATGCAGCAGTTATTTTATCTGACTGTGCTTTTGAACACGACACCTATGACCAGGAAATTTCCCCGCATGGTGGCTTATATCCGGAAGAAGTGATTATCCCCTGGATGGTTTTTGAACGAAACATCGCCAAACCTGACTTAATAGTAAAAATAACCGGCGATGGCAGAGCCAACATGCCAGGTAAAGCTGCTGTTTCAATAATCAATCCGAGTGTCATCGATTTAATTCTTTTTCACATAGAGTTAAATTTTGGTGGTGAAAAGAACATTCCTTTCAATCTGCAAAAAGATATAATCGGGTTTAAGAAAACTGAATTTGAAATTGACATACCGGATTGGCCTTCAAGTGAACAAGTTTCGCTTGGCAAAGCCTTAGCCTTTCTTCGTTTGCCCAGTGGGGAAGAATTTAGCATACCTTTGTCTCTGGATGCAATCGAAGTCACAGAACTCTACACACGTGATAAATCGCTTTTGGAAGGACTTGAACTATGAAACAGGATCTCGATGTTCACAATTCACTCAATTCCATCTTATCGATGAGTGAATTAGACGATAAAGTTCAAAGGGTATTCGGTGACCTATCCATCGACAAGCGACGTTTGCCAGCGACAAAATTGGACAAGCGTGGAATCCCTGCCTATGTTGCTGAATGGGCCATCGACACGATTTCGCCTGGAAAAGGCGCTTTAAGCGAGGAGCAAATAACAAAGATTCGCGATTGGGCAAACCGCTTTATCCCTGGCCCCGAAGAAGCAAAAGTCGTTCAAAATCGTCTCTTAAATGGCGAAACGGTTAAAGCATTAACTTCGCTGGAAGTAGATATCCAGCTTACCCGCCGCACACAAGACCGTTCAGCGCAATTGAAACTTCTCCAAATCTCTGATGCTCTCATCGCTGACGGGATTGTTGAAAGATATCCTGATTTGCTAAAGCAAGGCATGTGGGGGGTTGTTGAATTAGTCAGCACCCCGGATGGCGTAACGGTGGTTAGTTTTAAGCCGATGCAAGCCATTGTCGATTTGAAATTATTCAAACAGGCGCGTCGGGAATTTTCATTGCAAGATTGGATGTATTTGTTAGTTACATCGATGGGCTACGATCCAACCCAATTTTCTGAAGAAGAACAAATATTTATGTTGTGCCGACTGCTCCCTTTGGTGCAAAAAAGTATGCACTTAATTGAACTCGCGCCCAAAGGAACCGGGAAAAGCTATTTCTTTGAAAATATTTCCTCGCGCGTGCGCCTGGTGAGTGGTGGCAATATCTCCCCTGCTGTTCTTTTTGTAAACAATGCCTCCGGGCAATGGGGCTTATTGGCAAGATACAAAGTTGTAGTATTGGACGAGGTCCAAACCCTTAAGTTCGAGAAGCCCGATGAAATTGTTGGCGGATTGAAAGGCTTCCTTGCCAACGCGCGCCTGACCCGAGGCGGCTTGCATGAGGCATCCAGTGATTGCAGCCTTGTGATGCTCGCAAATATTATGCTTGATTCAAACCAAAATCCAATCGTATCTCCTTTGGTAAAAGAGCTTCCGCAGTTTTTACAAGAGACGGCCTTCCTCGACCGACTCAAAGGAATCATTCCGGGTTGGAAAACCAAAAAATTGAGTGGCGATAGTTTTGCCAAAAACGTAGGAATGAAAACCGATTTTTTTGGAGATGCACTACTCAGCTTTAGAGATGATCTTGAAATTGACCAGTTATGCTCGCGCCGGATAAGATTGACCGGGAAAAAATACAAGCGTAACGATGATGCGGTTCAGGCCATCGCCAGCGGTATGATGAAAATACTATTTCCGCATGGAGAAGTTTCAGACGAAGATTTTAATCACTACTGCGTTAGACCTGCCAAACAACTCAGGCAACTGGTTTGGGATCAATTGCAAATGCTTGATGCCGAGTACCGCCAGTATGATAGCAAAATAGATTACGAACTACTTCCTGGATAATAATTATATGGATATGCAAGCCATTTACCTCGACAACAACGCTACAACCCCATGCGATCCAAGAGTCCTGGAGAAGATGCTGCCATATTTTTCTGAGATTTATGGGAATCCGGCAAATGGCCTACACAGGCAAGGTCGCCTTGCAGCCAGGGCAGTGGATGAGGCGCGTGAAAAGGTTGCTTTATTGATTGGTGCGCGCGAAAAAGAAATCGTTTTTACCAGCGGAGCCACTGAGAGTGACAATCTTGCGATTCTGGGTGTTGCGCGAATGAACCGCAATGGTAAACGCAAACGCATAATTACCAGTGCCATCGAGCATAAGGCGGTTTTACAGGCCTGCAAAAAACTTACAGAAGAAGGCTTCGATGTAGTTTTCTTGCCTGTTGATCCAGAAGGTCGAGTTTTGATCGATGCGGCACGTGATGCAATTGACGAAAACACCTTGCTTGTATCAATTCACGGCGCCAATAACGAAATTGGCACCATCCAGGAAATTGCTAAGCTAGCAGAATTGACACATCAAATGGGTGCGCTTTTCCACTGTGATGCTGCCCAAGCAGTTGGCAAGATCCCTGTGAATGTGGATGCATGGGATGTTGATCTACTATCGATGAGCGCACATAAACTTTATGGACCGAAAGGCACCGGTGCACTTTTTGTACGTGGTGGCTCCAATGCCATCCCAATGGAACCAATCTGGTATGGCGGTGGACAGGAGAGCGGTCTGCGATCCGGGACAAGTAATGTTCCTGGGATTGTTGGATTTGGAGAAGCAGCTCATATTTGCACGAATGAACTTCCTGGTGAAAATATCCGGATTGGTAAAATGCGCGACACTTTGGAGATGGAACTGCGTTCGGCTATCTCTTCTTTGAAAATCAACGGCGTAGATGCAGACCGTTTACCCAACACCAGTAGCATGACCTTTCCTGGTATCGATGCTGACGCCTTGATATTGAATGCGCCCCAAATTATGATTGGGACCGGATCTGCTTGCACGTCGGGTGCGGTAGAACCATCGCATGTTTTGACAGCTATTGGGCTTAGCAGATATGACGCAGCTTCAACAATCAGGATAAGTCTTGGGCGTTTCTCTGATACAAGTTGTTCCCATCATGCCGCCGTGCAAATCTATCAAGCTTATATCATGCTAAGTAACGCGGATTCTATAACTGTCTGAAGCGCATTTCAGGTTTTCTTTAAGGTTAGA
>Ga0335397_10003588_pt1 | contig 20695 bp, 15 predicted proteins | sample MAT04_FD_205740 | JGI IMG/M metagenome (GOLD analysis project Ga0335397, IMG submission 205740) | Freshwater microbial communities from Lake Fryxell liftoff mats and glacier meltwater in Antarctica - MAT-04 (spades assembly) (version 2) ... | reverse complement strand
AGGTGCCGAAGGCGCTGACGATCGTGGGCGCAATCAGCCCCGGATAGGTGTCGACCCAGCCCAGGCGTTGCATCAAGATAAAGAGCGGCGTGATCGTCACCTGGAAAGGCACCATGAGGGTCGCCAAATAGATCACAAAGACGGCGTCCCGCCCCCGCCACTCCATGCGTGCAAAGGCGTAGGCCGCCAGCGCCGATGTAGTTAGTTGGCCGATCACGCTGACCGTGGTCACGATCAGGCTGTTGACAAACATGCTTGGCAGGGGAACAGTCTCGATCACACGCCGATAGCTCTCCAACGTTGGTTGGCGCGGGAAGAGCTCGGGCGGCACGGTGAGCACCGCGCCCGGCGCCTTGAGCGATGTCGTGACCATCCACACAAAGGGAATGACCATCACCGCCGCGCCAAGGATGAGCAGCAGGTATTGGAGCGTTTTGGACAGCAGACCGCCACGCCGGCGTTGCGGCCGCATGGGATTGGGGGGTGTGCTCGGCGCCAGGCTACTGTGCATCGAACACCCCCAAGCGCTGCAGGCGGAATTGGAACAGCGTGGCGCCCAAGACGAGGGCGAACAACACCCACGAGATGGCGGCGGCATAGCCCATCTCGCCATAACTGAAGGCGTGGCGCACAATCTGCTCCACCAGGACGGTCGTGGCGCCGGCCGGCCCGCCTTCGGTCATGATCCAGACCTGGTCGAAGACCTGGAATGAACTGATCAGCGAGATGATGAAAACAAAGAAGGTCGTTGGCCCCAGGAGCGGCAGGGTGACGAAGCGGAATTGGGCAGCCCGGCTGGCGCCATCCAGCGCGGCGGCTTCATAATAGTCATTGGGAATCGCCTGCAGTCCCCCCAGGAAGAGCACAAGCACAAAGCCCAGATCCTTCCAGACGCTGGTCAGGATGATCGCCGGCATGGCCCAGGCCGGGTCGAACAGCCAACCAGGCCCCGTAATGCCGATCAGGCTGAGCAGGTAGTTGATCAGCCCGAACTTGGGGTTGAACAACCAACTCCAAAGCAACGCCACTGCCACCCACGAAGAAACGACGGGCAAGAAGAAGAGTGTGCGCACGACGCCGATCCCGCGCAGCGTGGTGTTGACCGCCATGGCCATGCCGAGGCCCAGCACGACTACCAGTGGCACGTAACCGGCGATATAGGTGAGCGTATGCACCAGTGCGGCCCAGAAACTCTTGTCACCCAACAACTGAAAGTAGTTTCCCAACCCGATATAGCGGGGCGGCGTGAGCAAGTCCCAGGAAAAGAAGGTCAGCACAAACGAGGCCAGGATGGGCAGGATCGAAAAGATCAGCAGCCCTCCGAGCCCAGGCAGCAAGAAGAAGACCAGCCATCCGGCCTTGCGCCACCCGCGTTCGCCAATCATTCTTCGCCCTCCGCTTGAACAGGCATTTCAGTTCCCATGACCCTTCGAGGCGCCGCCAACAATGAAAATATCTCTGTGTTCTTTGTGGCAATGCATTTTCGAGTCAGATCGCACTGCGCACCGAAAATGAAGGCCGATCCTCGTCGCCACGGTGCAGGGCCGGTTGGAACAACTCACCCAGCAGCAGGCTGGCGGCGCCGCGCGCCCAGGCATCGTCGCCCCAGGGCTCAGCCACGACCGTCACATCGTCGGCCAGCCCGGTGAAGCTGTGCTCGTGCAGCGTGGCGCGAAAGGTATCCATGATCAGATTGCCAGCGCGCGTGCCTTCGCCGCCGATGATGATCAGCGCCGGGTTCAGGATGTTCACGAGGTTGGCCACGGCCATGCCCAGAATATGGGCGGATGTCGCAAAGACCGTTGCCATGGCTTGATTGCCCTCGCGGGCCAACTGGACGGCTTCCTGAATCGTCACCGGACGGCCCATGGCGCTGGACGCCTGGCGCACCATCGCCGGGTCGCTGATCAGCGCTTCCAGACAGCCGCGCTTGCCACAGGCGCAGACGGGACCGTCGGGCTGGACGACCATGTGCCCAAATTCACCGGCGCCGCCACCGCTGCCACGATAGAGCCGGTTGTTGAGCACCATGCCTAGCCCGACGCCGCGCCCCAAGCTCACGACCAGGAAGTCGGCTACCCCGCGGCCGGCGCCAAACCACTGTTCGGCCATCGCCAGCGCATTGACATCGTTGTCCAAGACCACCGGCAGGTCCAGGCGATCCTCCAGCATTTTGGCCAGGGGCAGGTTGTGCCAGCCAAAATAGGTCGCAAAGCGCACAAGCTCGCGGCGGCGGTCGATCACACTCGCCATACCGATGCCGACGCCGAAGATCGGCTGCGCATTGGCCGCCTTGGCAAGCGTATGGACGACACCCGCCAGTGCCTCCACGATGGCCTCCGGGTCATGGCGGAGGATCGGTGCGCTGTGTTGCGCCACCACGCTGGCGTTGAGATCGGTGAGCACCGCCACCGCCGCATGTTCGGTCAGCTTGATCCCAACTGCGTAGCCGGCGCGTGCGTTGAACGCCACGAGCACAGGCCGCCGTCCGCCGGTGGAGGCGCCCGTCGATTGCTCATAGAGCAGGCCGGCCTCGATCAGTTCACCGACGATACCCGACACCGTCGGCAGGCTCAAGTTGGCCTGCGCAGCGGTCTCCGTGCGCGACAGTGCGCCGTGCGAGCGGATGATGTCGAGGACAATCGCCTGATTGATCTCGCGAATAAGATGTTTCGTGCCGGCGCGAATGGTCAACATAGTTGCTAAGCATACTAAATTAAGTGAGTGAAGTAAGTTTAGTATAGCACGGGTTCGGCGGATGTCAAGCGCCAAAACGGGTGGGGTGCATTTCACGGTGGGGGCAACCATCAACCCGCTACGTTGCGCGACTGCCAAGCCACGTTTCGATTTTTCCGGCGCGTGCCCTCAATCTGAAATGCACCCAACGGACTGCCTGCGGCATACATCTCCACGGCCAAATGTGCAGTTCGGGACCGCAGCGTAAGCAAGGTGCTAAACCCGCTGGTAGCTTGGCTTTCCCTTGTCTTGTCCCCAGCGTGATACGCTCGCGCGATTCAGACAAGCCCCCACCCGGTTGAGTGATATAATCCGAGCCAAGGTATTGTCCATCCAATCGGGAAGAGGTTTCTAGTGACAGATTATGTGACGGCCGCGCCGAACGCAGCCATGAAGGAAAAACTCCGCTCCGGCCTCACCGGGCTGGCAATGACGGTTGTCGATGAGCGCAACACGGCGCTGGCGATGGGCAGCGGCAGTGTGCCGGTTTTTGCGACGCCGGCCATGGCCGTGCTGGTCGAGGCGGCGGCCATCCACGCGCTGGCCGGTGTGCTGGGCGACGACCAGACCACGGTCGGCGTCTATCTTGACTTGCAGCACCTGGCCGCCACGCCGATCGGATTGACCGTGCGCGCCGAGGCGCGGCTCACCAAGGTGGAGGGGCGCCGGCTGACCTTCCGCGTGGCGGCGTTCGACGATGTGGAGCAGATCGGCGCCGGCACACACCAACGCATGCTCGTCGATACGGCACGCTTTGTCAGCCGCACGCTGGCGAAGCGCAAAGGGTGAACCAGGGATGGCTGATCTAGGGCGGGTGTTGTTGCTGACGACCGCGCACAGTTACCGCAATGAAGCGTTTTTGCGCGCGGCTGAGCGGCTGGGCATCGCCGTGGTCAAGGCGATCGATATGCCGCCGGCGATGGCGCAGACGTGGTCGGGCGGCATCGGGTTTGACTTTGCCGATGCGGGCGCCGCCACGGCCGCGGTGGCTGCCTATGCGGCTACGCACCCGCTGAACGCCATTCTCGCCGTGGATGATAGCGGCGTGGTCGCGGCGGCGAATGCCGCGGCGTGGTTGGGGCTTCCCCACAACACGCCGGCGGCGGCCGAAGCGGCGCGCGATAAGTTCTTGATGCGCACGTTGATGGCGGCAGCCGGGGTGCCCTGTCCCTGGTTTTCCCGTTTCTCCACGGGCGATGATCTGCACGGCATTGCCGCGCAGATTCCCTATCCCTGTGTGGTCAAACCGCTTGCTCTCAACGGCAGCCGGGGTGTAATGCGGGCGAACGATCCAGAGAGTTTTGTGGGTGCGGCCCAGCGCCTGGCGCGCCTGCTGGCCCGCGAGACGGCGGACGCCGCGCCGCAGCCCTTTCTGGTCGAGTCGTTCATTCCTGGTTTTGAGGTGGCGCTGGAAGGCATGCTCGACGGCGGCGAACTCACGGTGCTGGCGCTCTTCGACAAGCCGGACCCGCTCGACGGCCCCTATTTTGAGGAGACGATCTACGTCACGCCGTCGCGCCTGTCGCCCGCAGTGCAGGCGGCGATTGCCGCTTGCACCGGCCGCGCCGCGCGCGCGATCGGCCTGCACACGGGACCCATCCACGCCGAACTGCGCGTGAACGAACAAGGGCCGTGGATGCTCGAAGTGGCCGGGCGTTCGATTGGCGGTCTCTGCGCGCAGACGTTGCGCTTTGACCGCGAGATGTCGCTGGAGGAGCTGATCCTGCGCCAGGCGTGCGGGTTGCCGTGGCAGGCGGCACGCGATCTGGCACAGGCCAGCGGGGTGATGATGATCCCAATCCCCGAAGCCGGCAACCTGCAGGGCGTCGAAGGGGTGGCGGCGGCGCAGGCCACGCCCGGCGTCGAAAGCGTGGAGATTAGTGTGCCGCTGCACCACACCGTGACGCCATTGCCGGAAGGCGACAGTTACCTGGGCTTCATCTTTGCGCGGGGGGATACGCCGGCTGTGGTCGAGGCAGCCCTGCGCCAGGCACATGCCCACCTCCGTTTTCACATCGTACCGGAGTTTGCGTTGGGCTAGCGTGGTGCGTTGCACAGGGTAACTGGATAGCCGTGTGGACAATAGAGGTGTCGTTCCCTATAATAGGGTAGTGAAGGAAATGGCTCTTGGTGCGTCGTGTGTTAGTGATTTTGGACGGAGAACGGGATGATGCAGGTACAGATTGAGGTGGAGACCGAAGATGACGGGCGCTTCCAGGCGTGATGGCCTACGGGCGCACGCGACAGGAAGCAGTGCGCAAGGTGCAAGCGCTTGTATTACGCGTAATCGCCGATCGGCTCGACCACGGAGAACCAGCGCCGGAATTGCCCGGACTCTTTGCGGTGGCAGCGTGAGCAGTTGGCCGTCGACACGCGCCCGTCGTGTGTTAGCGGCATTGTTGCGAATCGGAAGGTATTCGTCGTGACCGCTTGTGGAAAGGTGCGTCGCACCAAGCGCTAGCCCGCTACCCCCAGTTCGGTGGCGATGCCCTGCATTGCCGTGAGCACGCGCTGCACGTGCTCGTCGAAGGGCACGCCCAGTTCTTCGATGAACATCATGTTCTCCTGCCGGTCGATGGCCGCCGTGAACGCCTTGTCTTTCCACTTCTTTTTGACCGAGCTGAGCTGCACATTGCGCAGGTCGCGATCCGGGCGTACATAGGCGCAGGCCTGGATCAGCCCGGTCAGTTCGTCGCACGCCAACAGCGCTTTGTCCAGACGTGAGACGCGCGGCATGCCCAGGAAGGTGGCGTGCGCTTCCACGGCGTGAATGAGTTCGGGTGGATAGCCGTGCTCGGCAAAGAACCGCAACTCCGTGCGCGGGTGGCCGTTGACGGTGTCGTCCATGTCCGGCCAGTGTTCGTAGTCCAGATCGTGCAGCAGACCGGTGATGCCCCACAGCGCTTCATCCTCGTCGAAATGGCGGGCGTAGGCGCGCAGGGCAGCTTCCAAGGCGAGCATGTGTTTGCGCAGGCTCTCAGACTGCACCCATGCGCAGAGCAGGTCATAGGCTTCTTCACGGGAAGGGAGTGACATAGGACGATTCTCAGATCAGTCGTTGTAGGATTGCGGGCTGCGGACAGTTGACCGTTGACAGTGGGCCATTATAATCTCTCTTATGCGCATTGTCACTTACAACATCCACGGCTGGCGTACAATCGACGGTCAGCCCAATCTCGTCGCGGTGGCCGACACGCTTGAGCAAATCGGCGCCGATATTGTCGGGTTAAACGAAGTCCATTATCCGCGCGTGGTCGCCGGCAGCGCTGGACCGGCATTGGAGGCGCTGGCCGAACGGCTGGGGATGCACTTTGTTTTTGGCCCTTGTCTGCGCTGGCCGGCTCAGGACAGCATGCCGGCCAACGCCTATGGCAACGCGCTGCTCAGCCGCTGGCCCATACTCGCCAGCGCGGCGCATCACCTGACGCCAAAGGAAGAAGACCAGCAACGCCTGTTGGAGACCAAGGAACCGCGCGGCCTTCTCGAGGGTCGCATTCTGCTGCCCGACCAGCAAACCCTCACCGTCTATGTCACGCATCTGGATCACACCGATGAAGAGGCACGCAGCTTGCAGGCGCGCGTGGCACGCACGTGGCTTGGCCGCGACCGCAACCGGCCGCACTTGGTGCTGGGCGATTTCAACGCAATTACGCGGTGGGACTTTGCCGAACGCGCTGCCGACTTTGCCGAACTGGCCGATCATGCCAAAGGTCGCAATCTCACCCACGGCGACAAAGGCCCGTGGGTGATTGACCAGATGGAAAAAGCCGGCTACACCGATCTGTTTCGGCTGTTCAACGCGCCCGGCGCGCGCAGTTATCTCTCGACTGAAGTGGCCATCCGCATCGATTATGGCTTTGCCAGCCAGCCGCTGGTCGGCGCGGTGCAGAGCTGCGCCATCTGGATGGATGCCGACGGCGTTTCGGATCACCGGCCAGTGGTGGTGGAGATCGATGCCAGCAGACCTCTTTGACCAGGCGCACCAGGCGCGGTTGCAAGCCGACGCCCCGCTTGCCGCACGCTTGCGCCCACGCACGCTCGACGAATACGTGGGCCAGGCGCATATCGTGGGCCAGGGGCGGCTGCTGCGCCGCGCCATCGAGGCCGACCAACTGGGCAGCCTGATCTTCTACGGCCCGCCCGGCACCGGCAAGACGACGCTGGCGCAGGTCATCGCCAACACCACGCGCGCCCACTTCATCGCCCTCAACGCCGTGCTCTCCGGCGTCAAGGAGATCCGCGACTCAATTGCGGAGGCGCAGGAGCGCAGCCGCCTCTATGGCCAGCGCACGATTCTCTTTGTGGATGAGGTGCATCGCTTCAACAAGGCCCAACAAGATGCGCTGCTGCCCTGGGTGGAAAACGGCACGGTCATCTTTGTCGGCGCCACCACGGAGAATCCCTACTTCGAAGTCAACAAGGCGCTCGTCAGCCGCAGCCGCATCTTTCAACTCATCCCGCTGACCCAGGACGACCTGCGCGCCATCGTCCACCAGGCCCTGGCCGACCCAGAACGCGGCTACGGCGCCCTGAACGTCACCATTGACGACGACGCGCTTGCCCATCTGGTCGATGTCGCCAACGGCGACGCCCGCGCCGTCCTCAACGCCCTCGAACTCGCTGTCGAAACCACCGGCACCGGCGAAAGGCGCCCGCTCCTCCGCGCCCCCGCGCCCTTGCCCCTCGCCTCCCCCGCGCCCCCCCTCCATATCACCCTCGCCATCGCCGAGGAGTCGATCCAACGCCGCGCCGTGCTCTACGACAAGGAAGGCGACTATCACTTCGACACCATCAGCGCCTTTATCAAGAGCCTGCGCGGCAGCGACCCCGACGCCGCGGTCTACTGGATGGCCAAAATGGTCTATGCGGGCGAGGCACCGCGCTTTATCTTCCGGCGCATGATCATCTTTGCCGGCGAGGACATCGGCATGGCCGACCCCAACGCCATCCAGGTGGTCACCGCCTGCGCGCAGGCATTTGACCAGGTGGGCATGCCGGAAGGACGCTTTCACCTGGCGCTGGCCGCTCTCTACCTGGCGACGGCCAAGAAGTCGAATTCGGCTTTTGCCTTCTTCGACGCGCTGGGCACGGTCGAGAAGGAAGCCGACAGCGGCGTGCCCAACCATCTGCGCGACGCCAGCCGCGACAGCGAAGGCTTTGGCCACGGCGAAGGCTATCTCTACCCGCACGCCTACCGCGACCACTGGGTGGCGCAGCAGTACCTGCCGGCGTCGCTGCAAGGCAAGATCTTCTACCAGCCGTCGGACCAGGGGTACGAGGCGCAGATCCGCACCGAGGTCGCCCGTCGTCGCGAGGCGCAGTTGGCGGCCATGCTCGAAGCCGAGGATGAGCACGTGGAGATGCTCACCTTCTCCCCGGATGACCCGGCGCGCGAGCGCTGGCTGCAGCGCACTCTCTCCAATGCTGGCGAGCGGCTCGGCCAAGTGCGCGACCGTGTGTTGGACGCCGCCAGCCTGCCGCGCCACGCCGTAGTGCTCGACCTCAAGGCGGGCGCCGGTCTGCTGACATGGGAGGCCCTGCGCCGTGTGCCGGAAGGCGGCGTCTATGCGCTGGCACGCACCTCGCGTGACGCCGGCGCCCTGCGCCAGATGGCCGAGCGCCTGCCCGCCACCGAACGCCCGCTGGTGATGGAGGGCCGGCTGGACGAACTGCCCATGTTTCTGCGCCTGGCAGCCGGTGCGGCGCCGCCCGGCACGCAGCGAGCGGCGCTCTTGTTCGATGCCGTGGTCGGCTACAATGTGCTGCTCGACGAGCCGGACAAGGCCGCCGCGTTCGACCTGCTGGCGCACCTGCTGACGCCGGGTGGCGTGATCAGCCTGGCCGAACGCGTGCCCAGGTACACGCAGCGGCTCTACCAGTTGGTGGATGCGCGCAGCCTGCCCGCTGATCTGGCGGCGCGCTGGCAGCAAGCCGAAGAAGCGATCTACACCCAGGCCGCCGATCCGCTGGTCAACTGGGATGTGGACGACATCGCCGCCGCCGGCCATCAGGCCGCATTGGCCGTCGCCGTTGCCCTCGAAGATGAGGCGACCGCGCTGCAGGTGACCGCCGGCGTGTTGGCGCGCTGGTTCACGCCCAGCCCCAACGCACGGCCAAGCTACGTAGACCACGTGGGCCGCGCCCTGAGCGACGCTGAAATTGCCCTGGTGCGCAGCCTGTTTGAGCGCCAATGCCTGGGGCAGGCGGTGCATTGGCGCGGCAAGATCGCGTATGTGGTCTGCCATGCCGCCTAGACTCTCCGTCCCTTAACCCCGCACTCATCGCCGGCAAAGGGAACTATGGTTTGCTGTAGCCGATGAATTCGCCAATTTTCAAAGGATACCCGCTATGCAACGACTCTTGATGCTTGTGCTGATCGCGCTGGTTGCGCTGGGCGGCTGCCAGCCGATCCAGGCGCCAGCGAGCACCGCCCCATCCGCCGCCGCCGCCGTCGACCCGCAGCAGCCGCTGCCCGTCGACCCAACGGTGCGCACCGGCACGCTCGACAACGGCCTCACCTACTATGTGCGCGAGAATCACGAACCGAAACAGCGCGCCGAACTGTGGCTGGCGATCAACGCCGGCTCCGTGCTCGAAGACGCCGACCAGCAGGGCCTGGCCCATTTTCTCGAACACATGCTCTTCAACGGCACCGAACGCTTTCCGGAAACAAAGCTCGTCGATTTCCTGGAAACCCTCGGCATCCAGTTTGGCCCCGACCTCAACGCCTATACCTCCTTTGACGAGACGGTCTACCAGTTGCAGGTGCCGACCGACAAGCCCGAACTGCTGCCGCAGGCGCTCGACGTGCTGGTCGACTGGGCCGGCCACGCCACCATCGACCCCAGCCAGGTCGACCTGGAACGCAACGTGATTGTGGAGGAGTGGCGGCTGCGCGACCAGACGGCGCAAGGACGCATCAACGACAAACTGGCGCCCACGCTGCTGGCCGGTTCGCGCTATGCGGAACGACTGCCGATCGGCGATATGGACATCGTGCGCAACGCGCCGGCAGAGACGCTGCGCCGCTTCTATGAAACCTGGTACCGGCCCGACCTGATGGCGGTGATCGCCGTGGGCGACTTCGACGCCGACACCGTGGTCGCCCAGATCGAGGAGAAGTTCGCCACCTTGCAGAATCCGCCAGCGCCCGCAGCGCGGCCCCAGATCGACGTGCCGGTCACGCGCGGCGACAACTATCTCGTGGTCTCCGACCCTGAGACGCGCTATGCGCAGATGGAGATACTGCACCGCGTCGATCCGCAGCCCTACACAGTGGTGGGCGACCTGCGCGCCAGCCTCGTGGATTCGTTGATTGCCACGATGCTCTCCACCCGCTTTTTCGAAATCTCGCAGCAAGCCGGCTCCCCGATCCTGGCTGGGGGAGCCGGCCGCGGCTCGCTCGTGCGCAACGCCGACAATTACAGCGTGGTGGCCATTGCGCCCGAAGACCGCATCCAAGAAGGGCTGGACATGGCGGTCACCGAGGTCGAGCGTGCACGCCGCCATGGCTTTACAGCGTCGGAGTTGGCACGCGCCAAGAGTGACTTGCTGCGCCAATACCAACAACGCGTCGACCAGCGCGACACCGTCCCCAACGCCGAATTCAACAGCGCCTACCTCGGGAACTACCTCAACCAAGAGGCGACGCCGTCGATTGCCGACGAATACGCGCTGGCGCAGCAGGCGTTGCCCACGATCACGCTGGACATGGTCAACCAGGAGACGGCGGTGCTGATGCCGGCGCAGGACCGGCTGGTGATCCTGATTGCGCCCGAGAAGGAAGGGTTGGCGTTGCCCAGCGAGGACGACCTGAAACAGACGGTCGACGCCGCCACCGTGCGCGAGGTAGCCGCCTATGTGGACACAGTCGTCGATCGGCCTCTGTTGGCCGAACGCCCTGAGCCAGCAGCCATCGTGGCGGAGCAAACGCTCACCGGCACCGGAGCCACCGAACTGACCTTAGCCAACGGCGTGCGCGTGATCCTCAAACAAACCGACTTCGACAAGGCGCAGGTGCTGATTACGGGCAGCAGCGACGGCGGCGCGTCGTTGGTGGCGGACGCCGGCTACCCGGCGGTAGCGAGCGCCACCGACGTCGCCGGGTACAGCGGGGTGGGCGAGTTCACACTCACCGAACTGCAGAAGCTGCTCACCGGCAAGGTGGCATCGATTTCGCCCTACATCGGCGAGTTGGACGAAGGCTTTACGGGTGGGGCGGCGCCGGCCGACCTGGAGACGGCGCTGCAGTTGCTCTATCTTTATGCCACGCAGCCGCGCTTTGACGCCAATGGGCTCCAGGTCTACCAGGATGTGATGAAGACCATCCTGACCAACCGCAGCCTGGAGCCGCGCGCCGCCATCGAAGACGCGCGTGCCCTGGCCTTGTGCGGTGAAAGCATACGCTGCACCGTACTGCCGCTGGCGGCCATCGAGCAATTGACCCTGGCGCAGGTGGAACAGGCCTATCGCCAGCGCTTTGCCGACCTGGGCAACGCCACCTTCGTGATCACCGGCAACTACGACCCGGCAACGATCCAGGATCTCGTGCAGCGCTACCTGGGCAATCTGCCCGCCACCGGCGACGACGAGACGTGGCAGGACGCCATCCAGGAGCCGGCGATCACGCGTGTGGAACAGGACATCTACAAGGGGGAGGGCGACCGCAGCGTCGTCCAGTTGGTCTTCCGCGGCCCCTTTGAACCGTCGCTGCAGAACGAAGTGCGGCTGTCGGCGCTGGAACTCCTGCTCAACATCCGCCTGCGCGAGGTCATCCGCGAGGAGCGCGGCGGTTCCTACTCACCCTATGCGACAACCTCCTCTTGGGAGCATCCCGAAGCGGGCTACGAAGTTGGCGTCAACTTCACCACCGATCCCAAGCGCGTGGCCGAATTGCTGCCGGTGGCCTATGCCCTGGTGGACGAACTGCGCACCACCCCGACGTCCGACGTAAACCTGACCAAGGTCAAGGAGCAGATGGTGCGCAGCCACGAGCTGGCCGTGCGCGACAACGGCTACTGGCAGGACGTGCTGGGACGCGGGGCCGACGACCCGGCGCGCTTGAGCGACCCAACCGCCTTTGCCGACGCCGTCGACGCGCTGACCGTGGCGGACCTGCAGCAAACCGCCCGCCAACACCTGAACACCGCCGGCGTACTGCAAATCATCGAGCACCCCGCAAGCGCAAAGCCATGATCACCCTGTAGGGCGATTTAGTAAATCGCCCACTCCCTCTCCCCAAAAAGAAGCCAGGCTTCCGTGGGAAGCCTGGCTTGAACGTGACACTTATTCGGTTGTCAGGCGCCTTCGGCAGGCGCCCACGCCTGGCCCTCCGATTACGAAACCGACGGGCTCATGGTACGCCATGCTGGACGCGCGTGACACGGCTGCTCCGGGTCACCCCACTCGTAGACGTCCGACGCATCAGGAGCAGTGACCTCTACGGGATACAGACGCTGTCGCCAGCGTACAGGTAGTAGTGAGGTCGGCTGTACACCCACGGGTTGGAAGCAAGCATTGCGCCAGCCGAGACGCCGTACATGGCGCCGATGCCGTACAATGAATCGCCCCGCTGCACCGCGTAGGTGGTGGCGCAACCAGCACCTGAGCTACCGCTCGGTTTCCCGTAGATAACACTCTCCCAATGCCCAACCTGCTGATTCTCAAAGCCCTTGGCCTTGACGCAGGCGCCTGGGTGCTTGGGCAGATAGACAGTCTGGCAGAGTGGATTGTGGGCCAACCAGCCATCCTGTGTCTCTTCGCAGACCTTGTAGCCGGCGCCAGGGATACGATAGTCTTCCCCAGGGAAGGTGAACGTGTAGTTCCCTAGATCGTCGGTAGTCGTGGTCAGCTTGCCTTCCGTGCCATCGACACCGGCCGTCGGGAAGCCGCCGGCCTTGACAGGGGTCGCCGTGATTTCCCAGCCAGGCAGGCCTACGCCGCCAAAGCTGTCAAACTTGCGACCGTCGATGCAGAACTGGTTCTGCTGGATGTTGGTGAACTGCACCTGCGCGCAATCCTCGCCATTCACCACATCGACGATGTAGATGGTCTGGTTCTGCGGATCGCTCGGATCGACGACCCAGCCGGGCTGCATCTCTTCCACAACCTTGTACTTGCCAGGAAGCAGCGGCGAGAAGTTCGCCTTGCCGGTGGCGTCGGTCAGCATGGTGGCAACGACCGAGTTGTCGATGCGCTTGACGGTGATCTTCCAGTTGGACAGACCCGTAGTGGTCGTGATGCCGTCGGTCACCCAGCTATCGAACTTGAAGGCATCGATGCAGGCGTCCTTGATCAGGTTCTTGAAGCGGATCTCGACAGGCAAACAGGCGTTGCCGGTGACATCCAGCACGCACTCGACCTCGAGGCTCTGCTTGCCGGTGTTGGGCACGATCGGTTTGTAACTAACGTCCGACGGTGCGGCTTCGCTGAAGTGCCAGTTGCCTTCGGTCAGATCGAAGACCACGGTGCCCGTCGCAAACTGCTTGTCGGGGTCGGGGTCGCCGGTCGTCTCGGTCTTGGCATAGGCAAACCAGTTGTCCTTGGCCGGGGCGGCGGTGATCACCCAGTCGTTCAAGAGATTGTGCTGTTCGTCGATCTTGGTCACGATCACGGGGACGAGCTGCTGCAGCTTGAAGCGGATCTGCACGCAGTCACTCTTGCCGTAATCCAGGGGCACCGAAAGCACAGGCACATAGGGCGCGACCAGCGTATAGGCGTCCTTGAGGACGACTTCCACGGTCCACGTGCCTTGCTGGGTGAGGTCGAGGAATTCAAAGTAGCCATCCTCGTCGGAGGTGTCGGTGAGAACCACCGTGCCATCCGGAGAGGTAGCAATGACGTCGAAGCCTTTGAGCGGCGTCTCGTCATGGTTGATGACCGTGCCCTTGATACAGAGCACGCCGAATTGCGAAGCGCGTGCCCCAATACCCTGCGCCGACGCGATGACGCCGGTGGAAGCAAACAAACTGAGCGCCAGAAGAATCGCCACAAGCACCCGCACGTGCCCGGTCGTCCACTGTCGCTGGCTGGCGTTAGTACCAGACATACGAACTCTCCTTTCAAAAGAGCTATACTGTTGTTGGGGTGAAACCATTGCTACGTACTACCGTTCAAGTGATGGGTTTTCACATGCTCAGCTCCTTTCCCACAGAATCTTGACCTTGGTTGCGAGTTTTGGCCCCCCACGAAACAAGATTCCTGACTAGTCTACCATATGTTTTGCGCAATTGCAATAGGTTGTCATAACTTCGTGCCAGGGAATTTTGAAGAAATCTGCATTTTGACGTACGTGAATGGTCGAATTCAAGGGAAAAAGCGCGCGCGGCGACAAAATCTAGTGTCGATTTTCATGGCAGCGCCAACCCGCGCCTGATCGCAATATAAATTGAGGGCGGCGCGCTAGCGCGGGGAAATACTCTTTTCGAGGTCGACGCAGACTTTTTCGCAAAGAATCATGAATTGGGGCTTCCAGCGGTCGTGCAGCCGCAGGGGGTCGCTCCAGCGATAGGGCAGCGGCAGATCGGTCAAATGGCCGAGGGCGGCCTGCGGGTCGTCCAGCACCTGCAGGTGCTGGTCGCGCGGGGCAAATTTGCCGAATTGGCGCTGCGCCACGACGAGGGGCGCGATGCGGTGCGCCGTCTCCAGGCTCCAGCGCAGAAATTCGGTGATAAAAAGACGCAGGGGATGGTAGCGCCGGTGCACGTTGGGCACAGTGGAGACGAGCTGGTGCCAGAAGTCGCCGTTGGCAAAGGTGCTCTCGCTGGCGCCCAGGGGCAGGGCATAGAGCACCGTGAGCGTGGCGGCGCAGATGTCGAGCAAGGCCCGCCCGGCGCCCAGATAGCCCACAAAAAACGAACGCGTCAGGATGGTGGCCTTCTCGTCGCCGCGCGGGTCGACGCTGTGCCGCTTACGCGCATCCTCGATCAAAAAGGCGTACATTTCGAGATCGGCCATGCGCGCACAGATGCTCTCCGCCATCACCACGCTGCGGTGGCCGTAGGCCTCTTCGAAGGAAGCAAAGGCGCGGTCGATCTGTTCGTCCAACTGCATAAAGCAACTGGGCACGGGCTGGTCGGACAGCTTGTAGGCCGTGCGTTCGTAGAAATAGGTTTTCATGCGCTTCGCCCGGCGCGCAGCCAATACGTATACAAGGCCACGCCGGTGCCGAGGCCCACGCCGGCCTTGACCCACCAGGGCACGGCGGCCGGGCTGAGAAAGCCTTCCAGAATCCCCGCCACGATCAGCAGCGGCACACAGCCCAGGATCAACTGGACGCCCACGCGCGTGCGCTCGACGAGGGCGGCCTTGCGACTGAGCAACTGCGGGCGCAACAAGCCGTCGCCCAGGTAGAGGCCGCAGCCGCCGGCCAGGAAGATCACGCTGAGCTCGATCACGCCGTGCGCCACCACAAACTCGCCCAACCCGCCGGCCAGCCCGTGCCCCTGCAGCAAGCCAAAGAGCGCACCCAGGTGCAGGCCGTTGCTGAGCAGGATCCACGCGGTGAGCAACCCGCCGGTCATGCCGCCGGCAAAGGTCAGAAACATCACCTGCACGTTGTTGGTCATGATCAGGCTGGCCGCCGCCGAACGCACGCCGGGGGCGATCTCGGTCCACAGGCGGCCGCGCTCAACCTGGTCGACCAGCGGCGCGATCTGCGGCCCTTCCACCACGTAGATCAGTGCGGGGGTCAGCCAGACGGCCACAAAGGCGATGAGCGCCGGCGCCAAAAAGCAGAGAAACGCCGTAGCTGTGTAGGGCAGGATCCTGCGGTATAATTGAGGGAAGGTCTGGCGGTAGAAGCGGCGCACCTGCTGCCAGCGCAAGGCTTCGCCCTGGTAGAGCGCGGCGTGGGCGCGGCCGACCAGTTGGTTGAGATAGGTGGCCACGGGCGCGCCGGCAAAGTCGCGCTGGGCGAGCGCCAGGTCGGAGGTGAGGGCGCGATAGAGACGCCCAAACTCGGCCAGTTCGGCGGCGGTGAGACGCGGCGGGGTGCGGCGCACGCCCGCAAGCAGCTCTTCGGTGCGCTGCCAACTGGGCCGGCGTTGGTGCAGAAACGATTCCAGGTTCATAAGACACGTGTGCAACGGGCAGAGCGATGAACAATCCAGATTTGTTGCGCGAGCAGTATACCATCGACACGCCGGAAAATGTAACGTTCGGCTACGATATCGCCGGCATCGGCAGCCGCTTTATCGGCTGCCTGATCGACACCCTGCTGATCCTCCTGCTGCTCCTGATCCTGAACGGCGTGGTAGGACTGCTGCTGGCCAACCTGGCGGACGGTGCGGCGGGCGGTGCGACCGGCCTGGCAAGCGACGACGGCAGCGACCCCGGCTGGCTGGCGGGGCTGCTGATTGCGCTCTACGCGCTGGTCAATTTTGCGCTGATCTGGGGCTACTACCTGGCTTTCGAGCTGCGTTGGAACGGGCAGACGCCGGGCAAGCGTGCCGCGGGTACGCAGGTGGTGAAGACCGACGGCGCGCCCGCCGGCTTTTCGGAAGCAGCGATCCGCAACCTGGTGCGCATCGTGGATTTTCTGCCGGCGGCCTATGCGATTGGGTTCATCACAATGTTCTTCAACCGGCAGACGCGCCGGCTGGGCGATTTTGCGGCGGGGACGTTGGTGATCAAGCAGAGGCAGGAGGTGAAGCTGGCGCACCTGGCCAGCGCGTACCCCGCGGCGGCCGTGCCGGGCGGTGCGCCCACCCCCGGCGCAGCCGCCGACGCCCGCGCCGCCGTGCTGCTGCGCTTTCCGCACCTGCGCCAGCTGACCGCCACGGACTACCAGCTCGTGCGCGAAGTGCTGGCGCGCCACGACCGCGGCACCGCGGGGCCGGAGGTGCTGCACCGGGTAGCGCTGGCGATAGCGACGAAGCTGGGCGAGCCGGCGCCCCCGCGCGACTGGGTGGCGTGCCGAAAGCTGCTGGTGGAAGTGACGGAAGGGTATCGGGCGTTGGGGTGAGAGGGTGAAAAGGCGAGGTCGTATTATTTCCAAACAGTCACCAAGGAGACCTGAGATGGAGCGTACTGTTGCATCCGACTACACACCGATGATTCGGGATCTGCCGATGGACATGCGGCCGCGGGAGCGGATGCTGTATGCGGGGTCGGCGGCGTTGAGCAACACGGAGTTGCTGGCGATCATTCTGCGCGTGGGGGGACGGGGGGAAAGCGCCATTCGCCAGGCCGAGCGGCTACTGAGCCAGTTTGGGGGGCTGGGAGGGCTCGTACAAGCGAACTTCGAAGAACTGTGTGCGGTGTACAATGTCGGTGAAGCAAAAGCCACGCAGATCAAGGCTGCCCTGGAACTAGGTCGTCGTCTCCTAGTATCCCTGCCTCAGGACCGCCCACAGGTGCGCAGCCCAGCTGATATCGCCAATTTACTGATGTTGGAGATGGGACTGCTTGAGCAGGAACAAATGCGCGTGGTGCTGCTCGACACGAAAAACAACGTCTTGCGCATCGCCAACGTCTACACCGGTAGCCTCAACACCGCTGTGGTGCGCGTCGGTGAGGTCTTCCGCGAAGCCATCCGCACCAACTCCGCTTCGATCATTGTTGTCCACAACCACCCTAGTGGCGACCCAACGCCGAGCCCCGAAGATGTCCGTGTTACCGAAATGCTCGTAGATGCTGGCCGGTTGCTGGACATTGCCGTGCTTGACCATGTTGTCTTCGGCCGCAACAGGTGGGTAAGTTTGAAGGAGCGAAATCTGGGTTTCCGGTAAGCGGCAAGCCGTGCCCTCTGATCTGTGCGACAGTGCTATTCTCCTGCTTAGCTGACCCGACGAGATTGAGTAACCGCGCCGCTGCAGCCAGGCAGTACCCACGCTCCCCTGGCCCACACGTCACACGGAAACTCGCATTGTGTTCTTTGTGTTCTTTATGGCAATGTATGGCCAGCCAGGATTTTTCAACCGCCTCGAAGGAGGAAACCGATGGGTGCATTCCTACACAACCCTGCCCTGCGCTTTGTCCTCTTTGGCGGCAAGGGCGGCACGGGCAAGACGACCTCGGCGGCGGCGGCGGCCCTGCACTTCGCCCGCCTGTGGCCGGCGCGCAAGGTGCTCCTGGTCTCCACCGACCCGGCCCATTCGCTGGCCGACAGCCTGGCCTGCCCCGTGGGCGGCACGGCGGCGGTGGTGGCCGGGATCGACAACCTCTTTGCCCTTGCCCTCGACGCCAAAGCCCTGCTCGCTCAATTCAAAAGCCGCTATGGCCCCGTGATTGCCCAGATCGCCGACCGCGGCACCTACCTCGACAAGGAGGATATCGCCGGCTTTCTCGACCTCTCGCTGCCGGGCATCGACGAGGTCACCGCCATCCTCCAGATCATCGAGTTGATGAACGAAGGGCAGTATGCGTTGGTGATCCTCGATACCGCGCCCGCCGGCCACACGATCCGCCTGCTGGCGCTGCCCGAACAGATGGAGCAGTGGATCCGCGTGATGGACCGCATGCAGGAAAAGCATCGCTTTATGGTCAAGACCTTTGCGCGGCGCTATGTGCCCGACGCCGCCGACCACTTTCTGGAGACGCTGGCGCACGATGTGCAGCACCTGCGCGACCTGCTGCGCAACGCCGATTGCACGGAATTTGTGCCGGTGGTCAACGCCGAAGCCATGAGCATCGACGAGACGGCGCTGCTGCTGGCGGCGCTGCACGAGGGCGAGATCCCCGTCCAGAGCGTGATCGTAAACCGGCTGGTGGCCGACGCGGTGGGGGACAACGGCGCGGCCTGCCCCTTCTGCCAGGCGCGCGCGCGCGACCAGGCGCCCTACCTGGGCGTCATCGAGGCGAAGTTCGGTGCCTACGACCTCGTGCGCATGCCGCTCTTTCCCACCGAAATCCGCGGGCTGGCGGCGCTGGCCGCCTATGCCGGGTTGCTCTTTGACGAGCCGGCGGCCGCGACGCCGGCGACGCTGGCCGCGGAGGCGCCCGGCGACGACGACGCGCCGGGGCCGGCGGCCGGCCCCGCGCCGGGCGGGCTGGCCGATCTGTTGGGGGAAGATCGGCAATTTCTCTTGTTTGGGGGCAAGGGCGGCGTGGGCAAGACCACGCTGGCGGCGGCCACGGCGGTGGCGCTGGCGCAGCGCCACCCGGCGGGCAAGACGCTGATCTTCTCGACGGACCCCACGGGCACGCTGGCCGGCAGCCTGGGCTGCACCCTCAGCGATCAGCCGGCGCCGGTGCCGGACGCGCCGGGGTTGTGGGCGATGCAGATCAACGCCGCCGAGCGGCTGGAGGAGCTAAAGCAGATCTACATGGACGAGATCGACGAGGTCTTCAACAATTTTATGGGGAGCAGCGGCGCACACGTGGCCTTTGACCGCGAGATCTCGTTGGAATTGGTGTCGATGATCCCGCCGGGCATGGACGAGATCGTGGCGCTGATCGCCATGATCGAGCTGATCGACGACGGCAGCTACGACCGCTTTGTGCTGGACACGGCGCCCACCGGGCATATGCTGCGCCTGTTGGAGATGCCGCAGATGGCGATCGAGTGGTTCCGCACGTTGTTTCACCTGCTGCTGAAGTATCAGGGGGCGTCGGCCATGGCCAAGACGACGCAACTGCTGCTAGACACCTCGCGCGGGGTAAAGAAGGTGCGCGCGCGGCTGACCGACCCCGAACGCAGCGAGTTTGTGGCGATCACGATTGCCGAGGCGATGGGCGTGTTGGAGACCGAGCGGCTGCTGGCGGCGCTCACGGGGCTGCAGGTGCCGTGCCACCACCTGGTGGTGAACCTGGTGATGCCGCCCACGGCGTGTGCGTTTTGCCGGGGCACGCGTGCGGAGCAGCAGCGCTATATTGCGGCGCTGCGCGCACGTTATGCGGCGGACTATGCGGTGCGGGAAGTGCCGTTGTTTGCGCACGACATCCGCGGGCTGGCGGGGCTACGCGCGGTGGGTGAGGTGATGTTTGGGTGAGGTGATGTTTGGGTGAGGTGCAGGGGGGCGATGGCCATCATGGGTTCGCCTGGGTGCGCGCGGGGTGCTCGATGAGCAGCACGCCGCCCTCGTCGCTCGTCGCACCGGCGCCGGGCGCGATGTGCAGGGTGGCGTATAAGCAGCTTTCGGGGTTACAGATTCGGCGCCACCTCCACAACAAAACCCACCACACCGATCGCCACCAGCAAGAAGCCGGAAAAAACAGTCATTGCATGATAGTGACGGGTCGTCCACTGGGTGAACTGGCGCTGAAACGGCTGCGCGAGAAAGGGCAGCAAGGCCAGCGGCCAACCGAAGCCGATCCCGAAGGCGATGAAGTAGAGCATGCTGTTGGCCAGTTGGGTGAAGCTTCCCGCGCCGAGCAGAAAGGCACTGAGCACGATCGGGCCGGCGCAGGGCAGCGTCATTGGTCCAAGCAGGAGACCGTAGAGATAAGCGGTCAGGAAGGGGTTGCGCAGCAGCGGCGCCTGCGCCGTAGTGAGACGGCGAAACGGGTTGCGCCCGGACAGCATGAGCAAGCCCATGACGATAATCACGCCGTAGATCGACGGCAACACGACGGGCAGGATCGCGCCGAAGGAGCTTTGGAGTACGTAGAGCAGCCAACCCACGGCAAGCATCATGCTGAGCACACCGGCCAGCACCAGCAACCCCAACCACTTCGTTGCCCGCTGCGCTCGTTCGTTGCCGGAGTTCCCGGCCAGCAAGGCGATCAGCCCTGGATAGAGCGGCAAGATGCACACGTTGGTCAGGATTGCGGCATTGCCGAGTAGAAACGCTTGCAGTAGCTCATGCATCGAACTTGGATTCCTTACTACATGTCAGGCAAACTGCGTCTGCGCTGAAATCGATCTATGTTTCGTATTGCATGTTTCGTGCGCGCCAGAAAGCCACTACCACCCAACGCGCAACACAACATTGCACCGACCCACTCGCAGAGCAATCGAGGGATCGCTAACTGCGCGCTGCTTCGATCTGCGCCTTGATCGCTTCGGGCGAATCGATGC
>Ga0335397_10003586_pt1 | contig 20697 bp, 18 predicted proteins | sample MAT04_FD_205740 | JGI IMG/M metagenome (GOLD analysis project Ga0335397, IMG submission 205740) | Freshwater microbial communities from Lake Fryxell liftoff mats and glacier meltwater in Antarctica - MAT-04 (spades assembly) (version 2) ... | reverse complement strand
CGGATCAATCACTGTCCGACGCTTCCGTGCAGCGGTTGTTGCGGCTCGTTCTCCTCGTGCTCGTCACCGCGGTGGTCACCGGACTGTTCGCCGCAGCGGCCATCTGGGCACTCGGTGCGAGTGAGGAGCCGCCGGCACCGATGAACGCCGTCGACGTCGGGTTCCTGCAGGACATGCTCGATCACCACGACCAGGCGCTGGTGATCTCGAACCGGTACCTCGACAACAACGCCGACGGCGACGCCGCGCCGTACGCACGTGAGGTGATCATGTTCCAGACCCGAGACATCGGCTGGATGCAAGACTGGCTGGCCGACGACGGATTCGCCAGAGGCGAACCCGACCGCACCGCCATGGTGTGGATGGACGAGCCCACCCCCGTGGCCGAGATGCGCGGGATGCAGACCCCCGAACGGCTGCAGGAACTGTCCGATGCTCGAGGCACCGGAGCCGACCGCCTGTTCTTCGACATCATGTCCGACCACCACCTGGGCGGCGTCCACATGGCCGACCACGCTGCGTCGAACGGCGCCCGCCGGGAGATCACGGACTTCGCCGAGTCGGTGTCACGCAACCAGCGCATCGAAGTCGTCGAGTACCGAGGCGCCATGGAGCGCCTCGGCCTCAACTGATCCGGGTGGGCCGCCCATTCTCGTGAACAAGTTCACCTGTGAGAGGCGAAATCGTTCACGAGGTCGGGAGGGCTCGCGGCGTACGGTGACCGGCGTGAGTGACGACACGTCCGATCCGATCGACACCGAGTTCTTCGGATCACTCGTACCGGGGCAGATGGGCTGCGTGTCCGATCACTCTGCCCCGACCTCGTGCTCGGCCACATCGAGGTGGCCGAGTCCCTCTTCGCCGGCACCGGGTGGGCCACCCGTTCTCGTGAACTCGTTGCAGACATAGTCGCGCACGAGTTCACGAGAATGCCTGAGGGGCGCGGCGAGGTCAGAGTTTCTTGAGGGGGGCCCAGGCGAGGGCGAGGTGTTTGGTACCGGCGCCGGGGAAGTTGATGGTGGCTTCGGCCTTCTCGCCGGAGCCGGAGATCTCGATGATCACCCCGGTACCGAACGCCGGATGCTCGACGTCGTCGCCGACGCGCAATCCGAGTTCCTGACTGTTCGACGGCGAGGGTGCCGGCTTCGAACCCGACCGGATGGCGGCTTCGACCACTCGGTCGCGATGCGCTTCCTGGTCGGCCTTCGCGTCGAGGATGTCGGCGTTGATGTCGCGGCTTCCAGAGCCAACCGCACCACCACGCCGGTAGGCCGGTGGGTCGCCGTAGTCGGAGCCTCGGCTCCGGTAGCTCTGGCGGCCGTAGCTCGACCGGCCGCTGATGTTGCCCTTCGACTCGATGAGCGCTTCGGGGATCTCGTCGAAGAACCGTGACGGCGGGTTGTACTGGGTGGAGCCGAACAGTTGGCGGCTCCAGGCGTGTGACATGTAGAGCCGCTTCATCGCACGGGTGATGCCGACATAGGCGAGGCGGCGCTCTTCTTCCATCTCGGCGGGTTCGGTGAGGGCGCGGATGTGCGGGAAGATGCCTTCCTCGCAACCGACCAGGAACACCACCGGGAACTCGAGGCCCTTCGCCGAGTGGAGGGTCATCAGGACCACCTGGTCCTCGACCCGCTCGCCGTCGGGACCGTCGATGAGAGCGTCGGTGTCGGCGACGAGCGCGACCTGTTCGAGGAACTCGTCCATCACCGTGAACTCGCGTGCCGAACCGACCAGTTCGCCGAGGTTCTCGATGCGGGTGTGCGCTTCGACGGTGTCCTCTGCTTCGAGCTCGGCGAGGTATCCCGAGCCGTCGAGCGCGGCCTGCAGGACGTCGCCGGGGCCTTGATCGGGGTCGGCGACCACGGTCGCCATCGTGTCGAGCAGGTCGATGAACGAGCTGATGCCGCGCACCGCCGGGCCGGTGACGCCGGCCTCGTCGGCGCGTCGCAGGGCCTCGGTGAAGGCAATGCCCTCGGCGGCTGCGAACGCATCGAGCTTGGTCACGCTCGCGTCGCCGACGCCGCGCTTGGGAACGTTGAGCACGCGTTTGACACTGACCTCGTCGGCGGGGTTGATGACCGCCTTGAGGTACGCCATCGCGTCCTTGACCTCGCGCCGGTCGTAGAAGCGGGTACCGCCGACCACCTTGTACGGCACGCCGAGGCGCATGAACGCCTCTTCGACCACACGGCTCTGCGCGTTGGTGCGGTAGAGCACGGCCATCTCGCGGAAGTTGGTGGCGTCGTCGCCGTGCAACTGGAGGGCGGTGCCGGCGACCCAGGTGGCCTCGTCGCCTTCGTCTTCGGCGTGGTAGCGGATGATGCGTTCGCCCATACCACTGTCGGTCCACAGCGACTTCGGCTTGCGTTCGACGTTGTTGTCGATGACCGCATTGGCGGCATCGAGGATGGTCTGGGTGCTGCGGTAGTTCTGGTCGAGGATGACCGTGGTGACGTCGGGGAACGCCTCCTCGAACTCGAGGATGTTGCGGAAATCGGCCCCGCGAAATTTGTACACACTGTTGTGCACCAGCAGGCCGTTGGCGTCATAAGTGTGGGTGACGTCGACGTCGAGGTCGAAGACCGGCCCGCTGTAGGGCACGAACTCGACCCTGTCAACAGCGGAGGCAACCCACCCGTCGCCGTCGCGGACGAGCACCTCCATGCCCGCATGCACGTGTGCGAACGGGATCAGGTCGTAGGTGACGCCGTCGTGGGCGAGTCGTCGGCGCACGTCGAGACCGCCGATCGCGGCGACTCTCTTGGCATCGGCGAGCGCACGGCGATAGTCCTTCCACGAGGTCTCGTAGCGGAGCGACCGGTGCTTGCTCGCGCGCAGCGTCACTCCGCCGCGTTCGAGCGCCTGGATGATGTCCTGGCGGTTCGACGACCACTGCACCCGGTGGTAACCGACGCCCGTGTGACGGTCGGAGAACATCGTCAGATTGATCGACGACCGCCTGGCGCCGTTCTGGGGGCGATGGTGTGGGAACTCACGGTGGAGCAACCGCTCTTCCATCAACAACTTCGCCCGAGTGTCGGTGTCGATGGATTGGTAGAGCTGTTGGAGCCAGGCGTCGTTCATCGCCAGATCTCGCCCCATCGAGTGGAAACACGCAGTCGGCAGGCCGTACTCGGCCGAGAACCACGACTCGAAGTAGGCAGCTTCCGCAAGCGATCCACACACCTTCAGGATCCAGGCCGCATCGGCGTGCTCCTGGTTGGCGATCACCACGAGGCCGTGTTGGAGGGCTCCGTTGCCCGGACTTCGAGCCCCGATCGTGCGGCCGATGCGCCAGCCCCGATCGGCGCGGTACATGAGGTACACGAGCCACTGATCGGGGCGGGGCAGCAGGCGAGCCGGCACCAGGTGGTGCGGCGTTGCTCTGACCGTTCGACCATCCGTGGCGATCTCGATGATGTGCCCGGCGTAGCTGCCCTCGTGCACGTGGGTCACGGTGCCGGTCTGGACGTGCTCATGCCCGCCGGCTCCGAACACGACGTCGCCGATCGCGATCTCCTCGATCGGCCGCGGCCCAGCGGGGCCGTCGATCATGGTTCCCGGCGGCAGACACTGATCCGTGTCGCCGACGACGCAGACGTTGCGATGCCCGTCGGCGAGGAGGAGCACCATCTCGTTCTGGGCCTGGTTCGTGTCCTGGTATTCGTCGACGAGGATGTGCTGGAACCGCTGGCGGTAGTGCTCGAGGATGTCGCCGTGCTCGCGGAACAGCTTGACGGTGTTGGCGAGCAGGTCGTCGAAGTCCATCGCTCCGGCCTTCAGGAGGCGGGCCTGGTACTCGGCATAGACATCGGCGTGCTTGCGGTCGAAGATGTTCTGGGCGCGCCGCTGCGCCTCGTCGGGGTCGACGAGTTCGTTCTTCCAGAGACTGATGATGGCGTGCACACCCCGAGGTGTGAAGCGCTTCGCGTCGAGGCCGAGGTCGCGGATCACGTAGCTGGTGAGACGGTTCGAGTCGGCCGCGTCGTAGATCGAGAACTGGCGGGGATACCCGAGCGCGTCGGCGTTGGCGCGGAGGATGCGCACGCACGCCGAGTGGAACGTGGACACCCACATCGTCTTCACCACCGGACCGACGAGTGCACCGACCCGCTCGCGCATCTCGGCGGCGGCCTTGTTGGTGAACGTGATCGCCAGGATCTTCGACGGGTGCACACCGGTGTGGATGAGGTGCGCGATGCGATGGGTGAGGACGCGGGTCTTACCGGACCCGGCGCCGGCGATCACCAGCAGCGGGCCGGACTCGTGGGCGACGGCGTCGAGTTGGTCGGGGTTGAGGCCTTCGGCGAACGGCGACGGGCCCCCAGAGAAGCGCTGGTCGAACCGCGCGTCGGGCGACGCGCTGTCGGCTGGGTGGGGAATGTCCGCACGCTGGTAGACAGCGGCAGCGTCGGCGAACAGTTCGTCGTCAGTCATGTGCCGACCACTCTAGAGAGCGGGTGTCGCAGAGACAGGAGGGCCGGTGGCGTGGTTCACTTGGCCAATGGAGTACATCGAGGTCACGCCGGACGAGTTCGCCGCGCTGGACGGCGTCGACGACTGGAGGGTCGTCCTCGGGGCAATCCGGGCGACGTTCGTGACTCCCAGCTACCTGGCGGCGGCTGACCTGGTCGCGGCGATCGCCCGGATCGCGGAGGACAACCAGCACCACCCTGACATGGAGATCCGGTATCCGGGACGCGTTCACGTCGTGCTGACCACCCACGCCACCGACGGGTTGACGACCCTCGACGTCGACATCGCCCGGCTGATCTCTGCCGCCGCTCGCGGGGCCGACGCAGCGGCGAGAACCGAAACGGCCGCTGCCTACGAAATCGGGATCGACACCACCGACATGGATCGCATCCGCCCGTTCTGGGCGGCAGTGCTCGGCTACCAGGAGCGCGGCGGGCAACTGGTCGATCCCATGGGTGTAGGACCGGCGGTCTGGTTTCAGCAGATGGACGAGCCCCGGCTCGTTCGCAACCGCATCCATGTCGATGTGAGCGTTCCCCATGACATCGCTGAGCAGCGTGTGGCCGATGCAATAGCCGCCGGGGGCCGCATGGTCACCGACGAGTTCGCCCGTTCATGGTGGGTCCTGTCCGATGCTGACGGCAATGAGGCGTGCGTGTCCACGTGGCAGGATCGCTGACGACGGATTCTTCGTCGGCCTGGCGAACACGAGGTCATTCGGCAGCCTCGACACACGCCTGGACCGCAGCTTCGAGGTCGTCGCTCAGTGGCGAGAGGTCGATGGTCACCAGATGTGGTTCGGCGCCGTCGACTGACAGTTCCAGGTCGAGCCCGAAACGCTTGGTGACCTCGGCCACGGCGTGGGGATCGCAACGATTCACCACGAACGTGAGTGGGATCATGACAGTCCGGTCCGACGGCGGAAGCGTTACCGGGGTGGCACTTTCGGTGGTTCGTCGGACGTCCACCAACACCGTGCCGACGAACTGACCGAACGTGAATTCGCTGCGCTCCTCCGTCCGGTCGATGCGGAGATCGGCTCGAACGATCCCGTCGACCATGGTCACGTCGCTGAAGGTGATCTCGGTCTCATCGGCGAGGATTCGACCGGCGCACTGTTCGGCGCGTATGCCATCGAGAATGTCCGTTCCGCCGATTGGCAGCCGCGTGGTTCGAGGGGTGTTGTCGGTGGGGGTGGCGTAGGCGATTGCCAAGACTGCGGAGACGGGAGTGTCGGAGGTGCAGTCCTCGACGACGCCGTAGGGCACCTGGATCGCGATCTGCCGGCCGGCGGGAACGTTCACGGTTCGGGTCGCAGCCGGTTGACCTGCGAAGTGGTCGGCCACGAGTTCTCCCGACACACCGTCCAACCCGCCGATCGGTGATGGACTCGACGACGCCGGGGGTGACGACGTGACGACGGCGCGCGCGTCTGACGGACTGGGGCTGTCGGAGCCGCACGAGGCCAGCCCTGCACTCACGAGCGTCAACGCGACAAGAGCGCGGAACATCATCACGGGACAACCTACGAGGAGTGAGACGGGCCTGCCACGAACCTCTTGGCGGGATCACCCATGCTTCGTTCGGGAACCACGGCACGTGCATCGAGTTGCGCTGCGATCGTGACATCGGCTGCGAACCCACGCTCGAGCAACTCGCGCCCGCTCACACAGCCCTCCAAGAACTCGCTGATCCGTCTCTCGTGAGATTCGAACACGGTGGCTGCCATCGACGCCTCGACCGACCGTCGGACGCGTCCGCCGATCGCCGAGACGATGGATCCCGCTCCGAGGAGATCCTCGTACGACGGCCGGACCAGCGGCCCCGACACTTCCGACGAATCGCCGACCTGCGACACCATGAACGGCCCCGACCACAGCTCGGCGCACGGCACGATCGTGCAGCGCGTCGCCGCTTGGTCGGCCAGCAGCCACTCGACACGGCGGGCAACCGCAGTCCGATTGGTGAGGGCGCCGATGCCGACCCATGGCGCGTCCGCGGCTGCGGCGACGCATCGGCCCCCGTTCAGCGAGGTCATCACGACGCGTCGACCGAGCGGCAACGATTGCAGCGAAGCGGGCGACAACGACACCTCACCAGCGGACACCGAGCGCTGCTTCGAGAGCACGATTGCATCGTGATCTCGGGCGGCTCGATGGCGGCCGCCTGCGCGATCGAGTTCCTCCGGGGAAAAGCAGAACGCGGTGCCCTTGCGCTCGACCACCTCGATCACCGACGTCGAGAACGACAGCACGTCGACCACCACGACCAGATCACCTCGCCGGGCAGCGAGCAGTGCTGCAGGGACGCCCCACTCGACGTGCACCTGGGCCGCTTCCGGCCACGGATCGAACTGCCCGTCACCGTTCGATGCGATGTCGCTGCTGCGTTGCGCCTCACCGCTCATGCCGCAAAGGTACGCGACCCCGAGGCAAGGCGCGGTGCGAGCCGAGGCGGCAACCTCAGAGATCGGCGGATCGAATGTGCAGCTGACCGGTGGCTCGGCGCTGCATCACTTCGTCGGCGGTCGCCTCCGCGTCCAGGGAATCGATCTCGATGACGTGCCCGCTCGCCGGGCGACCGGTGTCGAAATCCCGATGCATCGACGGGCAGCGGCATCGTCGGTGAACCCGTGGCCGACACGCGTACGGACCCGCTCGACGCACCGTGCCCCGGAGGGCAACAGGACGTAGTCGAACTCGGCGAGGCCGAGGCGGCGAGAAACGAGAAGAACGCATCGCCCTCCACGTCGGCCGGGCATGCACGTCTCGACTGCGGCACGATCCCCCCAGGACGCCCTCGGGGATTCACCCGATTGTCGGGGTCGGGCCGTCCTGCGCACAGTGGGCCCGTGCCCGACGACCTCCTCTACCGAGTCATGACCTTGGCGGCCCCCCTGTTCGCGATCTTCGTCGTGGTGTTGGTGGTCGTCGAGCAGGCAGCAACGCGATTCCATCGGCACCGCCGCGTCGACACCGCCTCGGCCCTGGCGACGATCGGCTTCACCACGGCGATCCGGGTGCCGTGGATGGAGACGGTCTACAAGCCGCGGTTCGGGCTGTGGGTGCCGCTGATCGGGATCAACCCGGTGGCGTTCATCATCGCCGAAGTCACCGCCGGGGTGATCGGCCAGCTCTGCCAGACACGCCGGGTCCGCCGCCTGCCAGTGGTCGAGTGGCTCTTCGTGACGCCGGCAGCGCATCGGGTCCACCACGGCTCGAACCCGGAGTACATCGACAAGAACTTCGGTGCGGTTTCCATCGTCTGGGACCGCATGTCCGACACCTTCGAAAAGGAAGAAGCCGAGGTCGTCTACGGCATCGGCAAGCCGGGCGACATCACCGTCGCCGAGGCGCATGCGGCCGCCCTCTACCCCAACGTTGCCCGCTGGATCTCCGCTGCGGCGCCCATCACGGGTCCGGGGTTGCGAGGACTGCATTGGTGACGAAGTCGGCGATGCGTTCGACGCCCCATCCGCGTCGTTGGAGATCCAACACTTCGCGAGGATCACTCGTGACGTTCCACATGAACAGCATCATGACGGTGTCGCCGGACAGCCTGTCGAGGAGCGGTTCGATCCGAGAACACGCGAACGTGATCACGGGCTCGCGTTCGTCGCGCCGCTGGAGAAAGCCTTCGGGCGATCGCAGGTACACAGCAAGCTCCCCGTGCTCGGAGCACGCCTGCACCCACGAACGATTCCAGCGGCGGAACGCCTCGACCGGGTCACCGCCAGCGCCGCCCGACACCTCGAAGAGTTCGACTGCTCGAATCGGGAGCTGCAGCACGAACGCCTGGATCGCATCGTCCACGGATGCGAAGTGTCGGTATGCCGTCGCAGTCGACACGCCAGCCAACTCGGCGACATCGGCCAGGCGCTCGGGTGCGGCGCCGTTCTCGGCGACCCATCGATTCACCGCGTTGATGAGACGGTCGTGCGTGCGCCGCGTATCGGAACGACTCGACGACGATCGGCCGGCCAGCGACGCCAAGGCATCTTCGTCAGCGATCACCCAGCGCACACTAGCGTTCGGTGAGCCAAGATGAGACTATGTTCTCATCTACGCAACATCGCTGTCGATGCGTCACCGCCGAATCGAGGACCCACATGATCGAAGCCCAACCGCACTCGTCGAGCACACCACGTGTCGCCGTGTTCGACCAGTGGATCCGCGGCCGCTTCATCGATCTCAACACCGAACTCGAAGACATCTACGCCGAACAGGAGAACCGATCACAGATCGCAGGCGTCGGCGACGAACTCAAGGCGCAGCTGCTCGACGAAGGCCGGGATCTGCTCGTCCCACTCATCGACGAGGGCAACACCGACGAGGGGTTCGACCGCGCGTTCGAGCTGCTCGGGAACGTCGGCTACTACATGGCCGCGTGCCGACGCCACGAGATCACCGAACCGTCACGAGAGCGAACGTCGCCCCTGGTGGAGGCATCGACGCTCGCTCTTCATCTCGGGGCGTCGCTCGGCACCGCACCACGCTTCGTCACCAGCCACATGGAGACCTACAACCGGGCCGTCAACGGTGTGTACCGCACCTTCACCCATGCGCCAGCGGAAAAGCTGTTCCTCGACCACAACACACGTGGCGCCTTCGCGTACATGCGCGCCGCCGACGCACTCGGGCGCATCCACCCGATGGGTGTGTCGCACCCGGCCACACTCGACCTGCTCACGCACGCTCGCGAGGCACTCGACGACGCCTACGAGATGAACGTCGAACTCGGACACACGCTCGACGTCGACGACTTCTTCTTTCGGGTCCGGCCGTACTACAAGCCATACCGGGTCGGCGCGGTGGAGTACCGCGGCGCCAACGCTGGTGACTTCGCGGCGTTCAACCAGATCGACATGCTGCTCGGATTGTGCAGCCCGACCGACCTCGCCTACAGCCAGATCGTGCTGGAGAAGTTCCCCTACCTCACGCCCGACGAGCAACGCCGTCTGCAAGCATCGTTCCGCCACCCCAACGTGCTCGACGAACTGCTCGCGCAGGCCGACCACGCCGACGAGACGTGGTTCCGTGAACACACAGCGGCGTTCTTGGACGTCTGTCGAGCGCACGGCCGTGCGGCGGCTCAGCATCACGACGAACTGGTCGTCGGGTTCATCAAGCGACCGTCCGAGCAGATCCCGGCCGAGCACCTCGCCGGGATCACCGCCAGCGGACCGCCACTGGACGTCCTGCTCCGAGCTCTGGAAGGCCTGCGCGATCGACGACTCGCTGCCGACCGCACCGACATCCCGACCCGTCACGCCGACCTCGCCGCCCTTCGCGCGCTGATCTCGTGAACGACATCTTTGCCGACCACGACGGTACCTACCTTCTGAGCCACTCGATCGGACTCCCGGTACGTGGAACACGCGACATCGCTGCTGCCTACTTCGACACATGGGAACACCAAACGCCCGACGCGTGGCCGCGCTGGCTCGACGGGATCGACGGATTCCGCAACGCCCTCGCAGAGCTCTTGTCGACCCGAGCCGAGTCGATCTGCCCGCAGAGCAACGTGTCGAGCGGATTGACGAAACTGCTCGACTCACTGCTTCACGAATTCGAAACCCCGACACTGTTGATCAGCGAAGACGCGTTCCCGTCGCTCGGTTTCGTCTGCGCCCGATCGTCGTACGACGTGCGGTTCATTCCACGCCACGCCGACATCTCCGATCCCGCCGTGTGGCAGCAACATCTCGACGGGGTCGATGTCGCCATCGTGACCCACGTGCACTCCAACACCGGCGTGTGCGTACCGATCGCCGACGTCGCTGCGGTTGTTCGCAACACCGGAGCGTTCACCGTGGTCGATGTTGCGCAGTCGGCCGGCATCATCCCGATCGACCTCGGCGAGTGGGGTGTCGACGCCGTCGTCGGGTCCTGTGTCAAATGGCTCAGCGGCGGGCCGGGGGCGGGGTGGCTGTGGGTGTCCGATGCCGCGATCGGCCGGTGCCGACCGCACGACGTCGGCTGGTTCTCCCACGAGCAACCGTTCGAGTTCGACATACACGCATATCGCGACGCCCCCGATGCGCTGCGTTTCTGGGGCGGAAGCCCGACCGTCCTGCCGTTCCTCGTCGCCGCGCACTCGATCTCTGTGATCGATCGACTCGGTGTCGACACGATCCGCGAGCACAACCTCGCGATGGCCGACCGCCTCATCGACCTCCTCGGCGAGCGTGTCACCAGCCCGCATGACCGGGCCCGGCGCAGCGGCACGGCCATCGTGCGCGCCGATGCCGAAGCAGTCGATCATCTCGCAGCGCACGGAATCGCCGTCGACCATCGGACCGCTGGCATCCGAGTGTCGCCACACGTCCACACCACGATCGGCGAGCTCGATCGCTTCGCCGAACTGCTCACCGCCCGCTGAAGCGTTACGGTTAGCGGAACTCAGCCGCTCTGGTGCTCGGCGAGTTCGAGCCAGCGTGATTCGAGTTCGTAGAGTTCGGCTTGGGCCGTGGCGAGGTCGTTGCCGAGCGAGGTGAGGTCGGTGTGATCGGTGACCGTGGCCAACTGCCCGGTCAGGCGATCGACCTGCTTCTGCGCCTTGACCATCGCCTGCTCGGTCTCGCGGAGCTGCCTGCCGACGGTGTACGGGCTCGGGCCGCCGTTCGCCTTCGGCTTGCTCGGGGTTGCCGGTGCGACGGCCGGGCTCTTCGCCGGCACGGCGGAGGTCGGTTTCGGCGGGCGTGACCGTTCGGTCAGCCAACCCGACACGCCGCCAGGCACTCGACGAACCGAGCCACCCGGATCGATCGCGAGCACGTGATCGGCGACCCGATCGAGGAACGCTCGGTCGTGGCTGGCGACCACGAGAGCGCCGGGCCAGTCGTCGAGGAACGCCTCCAGCGAGCGCAGCGTGTCGAGGTCGAGATCGTTCGTGGGTTCGTCGAGGATCAGCAGGTTCGGTTCGGTCGCCAACACCATCACCAGCTGCAGCCGTCGACGCTCGCCGCCCGACAGCATCCGTACTGGCGCGTACTGCGCCGTCGAATCGAACCAGAACCGCTCCAGCAGCGCCCGGTCGCGATGGTCGGGCTCGCGGTGGGGACCGGCGACGAGTTCGCGGACCACGGCGTTCGAGTCGAGGTCGGACGAGTGCTGGTCGGCGAACCCGACGACCACGGTCTTGCCCCGCTTCACCGTGCCAGCCGCGGGCTCGCGCCGCGCGGCGATGATGTCGAGCAAGGTCGACTTGCCCGAGCCGTTCGGTCCGACGATGGCGAGTCGAGCACCCGGCTCGATGAGGAGATCGACGTGTTCGAACACGGTCGACTCGTCGGGCGCGCCCACGTTGAATCGCTGGGCGACGTCTTCCAGTTCGACCACCTGGTTGCCGAGACGTGCCGTACCGCCGCCGAGCTGCAGTTCACTCCCCCGCACACCGACCGGTGCCGGTCCCCCGGACACGATCTCGTTCGCCGATCGCAACCGGGCCTTCGGCTTCGTCGACCGTGCGGGGGCGCCACGGCGCAACCAGGCGAGTTCCTTGCGGGCGAGGATCTTGCGCGTCGACTCCTCCTGCACCTCACGGTCGATCCGCTCGGCGCGGGCATCGAGGTAGGTCGCGTACGCGCTCGCACCGGTTGCCGCCTGGTGGATGAAACTCCGGCCGCCGTCGAGTTCGACGACTTTGCTCGGGCCGACGTCGGTGGTCAACCGATCGAGCGCATGACGGTCGTGGGTGACGAGCACGAGCGCCGACTTCATCTTCACGAGACGAGATTCGAGCCATTCGATCGCTTCGAGGTCGAGGTGGTTGGTGGGCTCGTCGAGCACCACCATGTCGTGGTCGCCGTGCTCGTCGTCAGCGAGCATCCTGGCGAGCGCCACCCGCTTCGCCTGCCCACCCGACAGCTCGTCGGTCCGCCGGTCGAGCAGCGGCTGCACGCCGAGCTTGGTGGCGACCACTGCGACTTCCCACGAGTCACCGAGGAACTCGCTGACCGTGCCGGCCGGAAGCACAGGGTCCTGCTCGAGCGAGGCGATCCTGACTCCCCGACCGAAACGCACGTCGCCCGAGTCGGGTTGCAGCACGCCGGTGAGGATCTTCAGCAGCGTGGTCTTGCCGGATCCGTTGACGCCGACCACCGCCACCCGGTCGCCGGTGGACACCGTGACGGCGAGGTCGGCGAACAACACCTTGTCGGGCTGGGCGAGCGCCACACCGGCGAGGTCGACACAAATCACCCGCCCGACGCTACGGCGTTACATCAGGGGTCAGACCCAGGATGTAATCGCGGTCGATTACATCGCGGGTCTGACCCCTTTTGCCGGATCCCTGTTGCAATCAGTCGGGGCGGCCGTTGTCGACCATGTCGGTGATCTTCGTTTCGGCGTCGGCCAGCTTCTGGTCGGCTTCGGCCTGGTCGATGCGACCGTTCTCGACGGCATTGTCGACCCGCTCGGTCACCTCGGCGACGAGTTCATCGATCACCGCTTGCGTCTCGACGCCCTGAGCGGTGGCGATCTCGGCCAACGTCGCACCATCGCGAACCTGCTGACGGAGCTCCTGTGCGTCGAGGCCCAACAGGTCGGTGAGGGCCTCCGAGGTCACGCCACGTCCGAACATTCCCGGACCGCGACCTTCACCGCGACCTTCACCGCGACCTTCACCGCGTCCGCCGCGCTCGGGGCGGTTCTCGACGAGATGCGCAGTGACGGCATCGGCCTGCTCGGCGGTGATGGTGCCGTCGTCGACGAGCGACTGCAGCGTGTCGCGGAGCCGGGTGCCCGCTTCGGCGGGTGCGTCAACCGGCGCCGGTGGGTCGGTGTCGTCGACCTGCTGCACGATGGCGGCCGTCTGCGCTGCCACGTCGATGGATGCGGCGCTGGTGAGTCCGGGAACGCCGAACACGAGTCCGGCGGCGGTGCCACCGATCACGCCGAGTGTCAGTCCGGCGGCTACCGCCCGGTTCACGCCGGAGCGTCCGGTCGGGTCGACTTTGTCGTCATCACGGGAAGTGTTCATGGTGTTCGTCCTTTCGACAGGTGGATCATCGACGGGATCGTCGGTGACAGCACTCATGTTGAGCACCCCCGGTGAAGAGCGTGAAGGAGGCACGTAAGGCAACGGTGTGACGCGAGTCGAGTTCAGCGCGAGCGAGCGAGCACGTCGTGCGCAGCGTGCCAGCCACCCATCCCGTGCACTCCCCCACCGGGTGGCGTCGACGCCGAACACATCCACACACCGTCGACCGGCGTGCGCCACGGGTGCAGGCCCAATGTCGGGCGGGCCACGAACTGGCGGATGTCGCCGGCGCCGCCGTTGATGTCGCCACCGACGTAGTTCTCGTTGTGCCGTTCCATCGCCGACGTGGTCATCACATGACGACCGATGACACGGTCACGGAAGCCCGGAGCGAACCGTTCGATCTGCGCCTCGATGCGATCGGTCATGTCGACGGGCGAACCGTTCGGCACGTGGCAGTAGCCCCATGCCGTGTGCGTTCCCGCAGGCGATCGGGTCGGGTCGAACAGGCTCTGCTGTGCGAGCAGCACATACGGTCGTTCTGGAATCCGGCCGTGCATCACGTCGTCCTCGGCGGCCGTGATCTCGTCGAGAGTGCCACCGAGGTGAACCGTGCCGGCGTCGGCGCACTGCGGGTTCGTCCACGGGATCGGCCCGTCGAGCACCCAGTCGAGTTTCACCACGCCGGGCCCGTATCGGTACCGACGCAGCGCACGTGCGAACCGATCGGGTGCCCGGTCGCCGAGTACGGCAAGCACCTGGCGCGGCGTGAGGTCGAGCACGACGGCACTCGACGGCGGGAGTTCGGAGAGCGACCCGACCCGGTGACCGCACTCGACGGTGCCGCCGGCGTCTTCGATGATGCCCACCAGCGCGTCGGCGATGCGCTGCGACCCGCCACGAGCCATCGGCCACCCGACCACGTGTCCGAGCACCCCGAGGATCAAGCCGTACGCCGCTGTCGCCGGTGAACGCAACGACAGTATCGAATGCGCGGCGAGCCCGGCGAACAGCGCCCTGGCCTCATCGGTCTCGAAGCGGCTGTTGGCCAGCCCATGCGCCGACCGCACGCCCTGCATGCCGAAGCGAGTGAGGTGGATCGGATGTGCTGGCGGTATGCGCAGCGGCGACAGCAAGCCGTCGGTCAAGGCGAACCCGGCAGCAACGTACGGGCCGAGGAGCCGCTCGTATGCGGCGCCGTCGACGCCCAGCCCCGAAGCAGTTTCGGTCACCGACCGATGCTGGATCGCGGCACGTCCACCATCGAGCGGGTGGGCAACGGGCACCGTTGGATGGACCCATTCGAGACCGTGTGAACGCAGCAGCCCGAGGTCGTCCAACGTTCGGAATGCGCGCGACGCACGAGCCAGCGGGTGGATCGCCGAACAGATGTCGTGGACGGATCCGGGCTGGATCAATTCCGCCGACCGTGTGCCGCCACCCGGCAGATCAGTCGCTTCGAACACCGTGACCCGGCGACCGGCTCGCGCCAGCACCACCGCTGCCATCAAGCCGTTCGGACCTGCACCGACGACGATCGCGTCAGGATCGCTCACTGCGACAGCGTTGCAGAGCCCTGGCCCGCTGGCCAGTCAGGTGACACGGGCAACGTGAACCCGATCGAGGCACCACCACCCTCGCGCGAGGACGCAGTCACGGTGCCGTTCGCTCGGGCCACCACATCTCGCACGATCGACAGTCCGAGACCGGAGCCAGGCATCGAACGGGCTGCTTCGGCGCGGTGGAAACGATCGAAGATCCGTTCCTCCTCACCCGCCGGGAGACCAGGACCGCGATCGAGCACGGTCAGCGAACCGCCGTCGACGATCACCTCGATGCCACTGCCGCTCTCGTCGAACTTGCAGGCATTGTCGACGAGATTGGTGATCGCACGATCGAGCGTCGACCGAGGAGCATCGACCATAGCTGGACTCCTGACTTCGACGGTGATGGCACGCGATTGACGTCGTCCCACGCGGTCGGCAACGTCCTGGGCCAGCCCGGGCAGATCGATCCGTTCGTTCGGCTGCTCCTCGAGCTCGCCCGACGCCACGGCAACGAGTTCGTTGACGAGATCGGTCAACTCCGTCACCTCGCTGTCGAGGTCGTGGAGGATGCCGTCGCGCATGTCGGCCGACATCTCCGGGTGACGTCGCAACACCGAGAGATTCGTCTTCAGGCTCGTCAAAGGTGTGCGCAGTTCGTGGCCGGCGTCCTGCACGAGCCGACGCTGCTCGGCTCGGGAGACTGCGAGCGCTCCGAGCATGTTGCGGAATGCCGAACCGAGACGACCGACCTCGTCGGTCCCGGTGCCGGGGACGTCGACATCGAGCCGACCCGACGAACCGACATCCTCGGCTGCGCCGGTGAGTCGCCGGATCGGTGCGGCGACCGTGCCGGCGATCAGCCAGCCGACGAGCGCAGCAGCAACCGACACGAGGAGCACGAGCAGCAGCGTCCGCTGGCGGAGGTCGCGCAGCACGGCGTCGACTTCGTCGAGCGGACGACCCACCTGGAGGGCACCGTTGGCGAGCCCGATCGTGTGGACGCGTAACAGTTGGTCGGCGACAGCAAGCGTTTCGCGGTCGAGCGCCCGTGGTTCACCGACCACCGACAGTGCACCGTCGTCGATCGGCGATTCCTGAGGAAACGACGATGCGACGGACGCTCCGCCCGCATCGAGCACGCGCACCGAGTACACCTCGAGTAGGCCGCGAGTTGGCATGGTGATGCGACCGTCGACGGCGCGGCCGATCATCTGCCCGGTGGCCTGGGTGATCGACCGGTCGACCTCGTCGAGCAAGCGACCACTCGTCGAGCGATAGCCGGTCAGGCCCACAGTTGCCGTGGCAATCAGCGCCACCAGTGCGAGCGACAGCGCGATCTTCCAGCGCAGCCCCATCAGCCGTCGATCCGAGCGGTGTAGCCGACCCCGCGCACGGTGTGGACCACCCGAGCCTCGCCCTCGACTTCGGTCTTGCGGCGCAGATACCCGATGTACACCGCCAGGTTCTTCGAATCGGGCCCGAAGTCGTAATGCCAGATGCGGTCGTAGATGGTCGAGTGGTCGAGCACGATGCCACGGTTCGCGACGAGCAGGGCGAGCAGATCGAACTCGGTCTTGGAGAGTTGGATCTCACGGTCACCGCGGAACGCCCGACGACCGGATGTGTCGAGACGGAGGTCGCCGAGGACCAGTTCTCCTTCGGGCTGCTCGGCGTCGTCGGAGCCGTACGCCGAGCGACGCAGCAGGGCGCGAATCCGGGCGAGCAGTTCGTCGAGGTCGTACGGCTTGGGCAGGTAGTCGTCCGCACCGGCGTCGAGGCCGGAGACCCGGTCGCTCGTTTCGGTTCGGGCGGTGAGCATCAGCACCGGGAGCTTGCTGCCTTCGGATCGGATGACGCGGCAGACGGTGAGTCCGTCGACGATCGGCATCGACACGTCGAGCAGCAGCACGTCGGGTTCGGCCTGGCGGAGGGCTTCGAGCGCCTCGGCACCGTTGTTGGCCGACGCGACGGTGTACCCCTCGAGTTGCAGCGCACGAACAAGCGATTCGCGAACGGCTCGGTCGTCCTCGGCCACGAGGATGCGCGCATTCATGGTGTCCATCACGGGCCACAGTCTGGTCGTTCGGAGTGAGAACGAGGTGTGAAGCACTTGCCGAGGCGCTGCGGTTTGCTACGAACGGTGTGTGCAGGTCTTCGATCGCCCCACTCCATTCGCATCCGGCATCCTGTTGGCCGTCGCTGCAGGTGGAGCGATCGGGGCCACCGGACGTTGGTTCGTGGCGTGGCTGCTCCATTCGATGGGCGCTGGCCACGCCCCCGGAACATGGCCGTGGGCGACGCTGATCGTCAACGTCGTCGGCTGTGTGCTGATCGGATTCGCAGCGCGGTTCGTGGAGGAAGACACCGCTGCGTGGGCGTTCGTGGTCACCGGTGTGCTCGGTGGCTTCACGACGTTCTCGGCGTTGGCAGTCGAACTGAACGACCTCGCCGAGACCGACCGGATGCCGCTGGCGATCGCCTACGGCGCGGTCACGCTGGCGGTGGGCATCGGGGCCACCGCAATCGCCCAGGTGGGGCGGGGTCGAACGTGACCCCGATGTTGTTCGTGCTCGCCGCCGGGGCGGGCGCGGTGGGACGCCATGTCGTCGGGCAATTCGCTTGTTCGTGGGCGTCGCTGTTCTGGGTGAACACGGCCGGCGCCGGTCTGCTCGGCCTGATCGTCGCCTCGGACCTGTCGCCGAACGTCACGACGATCCTGGGCGTCGGCTTCTGCGGCGCACTCACGACGTACTCGTCATTCGCTCTGGAGTCACGCAGCCTCGGCTGGTACCGGGGCTCGGCCTACGCGCTGGCCACGCTCGGCTCGGCCTGCGCCGCCGCCTCGATCGGCTCGACGCTCGTGTGACGAACCATCTCGACTGGGGTCAGACCCCAATCGAGACGGACTCGTTCAGTTGGCGACTTCGAGGATGCGCACCGGGAGTTCGCGGGGGCCGCGGATCTGACCGACGCTCCAGCGGGTGTCGCCTGCGAGTTCGAAACGCGGGAAGCGCTTGATGAACTCCTCGATGGCGACCTTCAACTCCAAGCGGGCAAGGTTCGAGCCCAGGCACCGGTGGATACCGAGTCCGAACGCGGCGTGCCGGTTCTCCTCACGGTCGACGATGAAGGCGTCGGGATCCTCGAACTTCAACGGGTCACGGTTGGCGGCCGGGAACGGCAGCAGCACCCAGTCGTCCTTCTTCATGGGACAGCCGTGGAAGTCGTTGTCCTTGGCGACCAACCGGGCCATCGTCACTGGCGCATAAGCACGGAGGAACTCCTCCAAGGCGAACGTCATCACCTCGGGATCGTCGAGCAGACGCTGATGATCCTCGGGATGCTGCGCCAGGTGCCACAGCGACGAACCGATCGCCGACCACGTGGTGTCGATTCCGGCGACGAGCAGCAGGATGACCATGCCACCGACGACGTTGTCCTCGAGCTTGTTGCCGTCGAGTTCGACGTTCATCAAGTAGCTCGTGAGGTCCTCGCGCGGATTCGCCCGATGGTCCTCGATCTGCTGCTGGATGTAGACACCGAGTTCGTCGCCACCCTCACGGGTTCCGGGCTCTTCGTTGATGCGCTCCAACACGTCGTGGACGAATTGACGGAACAGCTCCTCGTCCTTCTCCGGGAAGCCGAGCATGCGCCCGATCACGTTCACGGGAATGTTCTGCGCGTACTGCACGGCGGCGTCGATGACGCTTTCACCCGCGGTGATCTCGCCCATTTCGTCGAGCAGCTTCTGACACAACCGCTGGATCTCGGGCTCCCACGGCTCGATCATCTTCGGCGCGAAGGCGGGCAGGAGCAACCGGCGGGCCATGTTGTGGAATGGCGGATCGCTGGTGATCGGCGGCGCACCACCGATCGGAGCCGGAAGCGCCCGGTCGCCGGGCCGTCCGACGTTGACCACGACGGAGCGGCTCGTGAAGTTCTCGGTGTCGTAGGCGACCTCGGTGACGGTGTCGTTGGTCAGTGGGACCCACATGCCGCCGTAGCGATCGGAATGGGCGACGGGACAGCCACCTTCACGCAACTCCTTCCACACCTCGGGTGCGTTCGGGTTGTACGTCGGGTCGGCGTGGTCGAAGTCTGTGCGGAAGTCGGCAACCGAGCCGTAGTCGTCGGCGTCGTACGGCACCCGCTGCCAGATGTCCGTTCCCTCGGGCCCACTGCCGACGATGAAGTCGTAGGTCTCGTCGTTGCGTTCGATGGTGATGATCTTGTTGCCCGAGGTCTCGTCGATCCTCGCGGTGAAGCTCGCAGTGTCGGTCTTCGCAGTATCGGTCATGGTCACCCGTTGTCCGTGATGGTGATGGCGTATTCAGGGCAGTTGGAAGCGGCCAAGCGGGCCTTGTCGTGCAGTTCCTCGGGGACGTCGCCTTCGACGAGCAAGATGGCCTGGCCATAGTCGTCGACGTCGAACAGTTCTGGCGCCAACGCATAGCAGCGGTTGTGGCCCTGGCACTTCTCTGCATCGAGGTGTACTCGCATCCGGAGGATCGTAGAGGCCAGAGTGTGCCCGTGAGCAACGTCGCGGCAACTTTTTCGAACAACGTTCCAATGCTGCTGTTGCCGCCATCGGAGGGCAAGGCCGAGGGTGGCAATCGGCGACGGTCGTCGTGGACACCGGAAGTGGGTTCGTTCGGATCCCATTTCGGCGATCGGCGTGCCGAGGTCGTCGAAGCCCTCACTGCCGCGCACGGCGGCGACGAGAAGCTGCTGGGGGTGCGAGGCGACCACCTCGTACGGGCTCGGTCGGTGAACTCGTCGCTGGTCGGCGCGGCCTCGCTCCCGGCCTGGCAGCGCTACACAGGCGTCGTGTGGGACCACCTCGACCCGGCGACCCTTCCCGCTGCAGCACGCAGGCGGATCGTGGTCGTGTCCGGCCTGTTGGGGCTGGTCCGCGGCGACGATCCGGTGCCCGACTATCGCCTGAAGATGGGCGCCAATCTGCCACCCTTCGGCAAGCTGTCGACCTGGTGGCGTGAGTCGCTCAGCACCGAGTTGGCTCGCGTCGCCCGGCGCTGCGTGGTCATCGACCTACTCCCCCAGGAGCACCGTGCGGCGCTCGTGCTCAACGGCCTGGACGGGGTGTCGCTCACCCTGGTCGACCCGACCGGCAAACCCGGCGGCCACTTCGCGAAAGCCGCCAAGGGCGAACTCGCCCGAGCGATCCTCACCGACGGCCTCGACGTGATCGACACCTGGCATCATCCCCAGTTCGACCTCGTCGTCACACCCATCTGACACCCCGAAACGCTCTGACACCCGAAATTCGGAAACACCCCGAAACGCTCTGACACCCCGAAATTCGGAGCGAACGTTGCGCTGAGCGTGATGTCGGCTCCGAATTCCGGGAGGGTCAGCGCCGCCGGGTCCCCGCCGGCAGCACCGTGCTGACGAACACGACGAGCGACGCCGGGATGGTCACGATCGCCATTGCCTGACCGACGCCGAGTGCGTCGGTGTCGGCCAGTGCTCCGACCACCAGCGGTGCCACCAGTCCGGCGCCGCGTTGGCCGATCAACATCGACGCGAAGCCCGACCCGGGCGGGCCGGGCGATCGAGCGGCGCGGTCGTAGAGCTGCGGGAACAACACCGACGTGCCCAGCCCGGCGATCAGGAAACCGACGATCGACACTCCGGTGTTCGGAACCAGCGTGGCCAGGACGGATCCAGT
>Ga0335397_10003577_pt1 | contig 20736 bp, 18 predicted proteins | sample MAT04_FD_205740 | JGI IMG/M metagenome (GOLD analysis project Ga0335397, IMG submission 205740) | Freshwater microbial communities from Lake Fryxell liftoff mats and glacier meltwater in Antarctica - MAT-04 (spades assembly) (version 2) ... | reverse complement strand
CCCTGACCGGCACCACCAGCCTGAGCGACAGCGCGATGCTCTGCAACACCGACCACACCCGCGTCCACCAAGGACAGACCATCAAGCTCCGCGACGGCCGACTCCTGGGACCCCACGGCTGGATCACTCCCGACGAGACCACAGCATGACGACACGTCACGTCTCCGGAAACCCTGTGCCGGGGTCGAGGCCGCAGTCGCTCACCCCTGGGCCGTCAGGAGTGGTGCCGGTCGTGCAGGCGGGAAACGGCGCTGTCTGCCGTCGGGCGAGTGACGCTCCGCAGTTCGGCGGCGCCTCTCGGCAGTGCCGACGGGGATGCCTGGATCAGGCAGTAGCGACCGATCGGCGTCGGCGGAACAGTCCTACCGGCTGCGCCTCGAGCGCTGCCGTCCTTGCCTCCAGGACGCGGATGCGCTCCTGGGCACGCGACAGGGCCTGCTCGGCACTTCGCGCGCGCTCCTCGGCCGCGGCGAGCCGCGCGCTGCCCAGCTCGACATCGGCGAACGCGGTCGCGACCTCGCTGGCAAGGGGCGAGAGCGCCTTCTCCAAGCGACCGCTGATGATCTCCGGGAGGCGGCGGCGAAGGGCGCGGTCGAGGGCGCCCTCGACCGCGGCGACGTCCAACGCACGGACCGCACCACGTCGCGCCAGTGCCTCGACGTCGACCGAGGAGACGCTGTCCTCGTGGTCCGGGACGGGCGGGAGGGCACCGCTGGCAAGCAGCGCACGGATGCGGGCGGGCGCGACCCCCAGCTCGTCGGCGGCTTGGGAGACGGTCAGGATGCGGGGCGTCGTCGGCACGGGACCTCCAGGGACGGGTGCACTCGTCGGACTCTCACAGCCTGCCGTGCGGTCCGACTCTCGTGCCTGAGGCGCGCCGCAGAGCCCTCCCACGGGCGTGTCGCACCGACGAAGCCGGCCTCGACCGGCGCCGGCGTCCAGAAGAGCACCCGGTCAAGTGTCAAGGGATGCCATCGTGCTGCCGAGAGGAACACGACGCACCCCTTTCACCCGATCGGCTCAGTCCCTTGATCCCAGCTTCGCTGCGTCACCTCGCCGCAGTCCTCGGCCTCGTGCTGCTCGCCGGCCTGCTCCCTGTCGGGTTCGCGGCGGCGGCGGCCGCCGACGCCACCGGGGCTGTGCCGGTCCTGGCCGGCCCGGTCGACCTCGACCAGCGCGGCGACGTCCTGGTCGCGTCGCCGAAACCAGTGGTGGCAGTGCCCACCTCGGGCAGGGTGCTGCTGCAGCTCGACCTCGGTGCCGTGCCGCACGGAGTGCTGACGACCGGGGCGGCCCGGGACCGGCTGAGCGCAGTCCGCAGCCGCGTGCTGAGCCGGGTGTCGGCGGCGGGCGCCCGGTCCTTGCGCAGCTACCAGGAGCTGCCCTTCCTCTCCGTCGAGGCCTCTGCGGCTGCGCTGAGCGCCTTGCGGGCGACGCCAGGCGTGCTCGCCGTACGGTCCGACGAGCCGCACCGCCCCGCTCTTGCGCAGACGGCGCCGCACATCGGCGCACCGATGGCATGGAGGGCAGGTCACGACGGGACCGGGCAGACCGTCGCGGTCCTCGACAGCGGGGTCGAACGCAGTCACCCGTTCCTGGCTGGGAAGGTCGTGGCTGAGGCCTGCTTCGCGCAGTCGAGCACCTGCCCGAACGGCCGCACCAGTCAGGTCGGGACAGGCGCCGCGGCGCCGTGCACCTTCGATGCCGTGTCCTGCCCCCACGGCACGCACGTCGCAGGGATCGTCGCCGGCTACGGCGCGGCATCGTGGGGCGTGGCCCGGGGCTCCAGCATCGCGGCGATCCAGGTCTTCAGCCGCACCACGACGGGTTGCCAGGTCGGTGCGAGAAGCTGCGCGGTCGGGTGGACCAGTGATCTGCTCTCCGGGCTGGACCACGTCGCGACCCTCGCCCGGTCGCGGCCGGTGGCCGCGGTCAACCTCAGCCTGGGCGGCGGCAGCTACACCGGCTCCTGCGACAGCGCCCAGCCGGCCCTCAAGCGGGCCATCGACGTCCTGCGGGGCCTCGGCGTGGTCACGGTGGTGTCGTCCGGCAACGAGAGCGAGGCCGGTGCGATGGCCTCCCCGGCGTGCATCTCCACCGCTGTCGCGGTCGGCTCGACGTCCCTGGCCGATGCCGTCTCGAGCTTCAGCAACTCCTCCAGCCAGCTGGCTCTGCTCGCTCCGGGCGAGCGGGTCCTGTCCAGCTACGTCCCCGGCGGCACCGCCCGGATGAGCGGGACCTCCCAGGCTGCCCCGCACGTCGCCGGCGCCTTCGCCGTCCTCAAGAGCAAGAAGCCGTCGGCGACGGTCACCGAGCTGCTCGCGGCGATGACGGTCAGCGGCGTCCCGGTGCGTGACGGCCGCAACGGCCGCACGACCCCGCGCGTGCAGGTGGACGCGGCGCTGGAAACCCTGACCGCCACGGCCACCTCCGCACCGTCGGCGCCGGCACTCGTGCCCGGCCCCATCCCCGGCCCGTCCACGAGCCCCGTGCCGCCCAAGCGGACCCCGACCGACACCGCCGCCCCGGTCCGGCTCAGCGGCACCGACCGCTACGACACGGCCGCCACCGTCTTCAGCTCCGCTTTCGGCTGTGCGTCCGGGGGTGTGAGCAGCGCGGTGCTGGCACGCGGGGACGCGTTCGCCGACGCCTTGGCCGGGAGCTACCTCGCCGGCGCCCAGGACACCGGTGTGCTCCTCACGGCGACCGGGTCCGTCCCCGCGACGGCCCTGGCCGCCCTGCGCGGCAGCGGTGCCAGCACCGTCTACCTGCTCGGCGGCACATCGGCGATCAGCACCGCGGCCGCCGCTCAGCTCGCCAACACCCCCTCCTACGACTGCCGCGGCCTGCCCGGGGGCTCGCTCAAGGTCGTCCGCATCAGCGGCAGCAACCGCTTCGACACCGCTCGGCGCACCGCCGAGCACGCTGGCGTCACCGCCGTCGGCACCGCCGACCCGCACGGCAGCGGCACGCCGCTGCGCACGGCCGTGGTCGCGAGCGGTCTCGGGTTCGCCGACGCCCTTGCCGCCGGACCGCTGTCGTACGGAGGTGCTGCCACGTCCGACCACGGGGACGGGCGAGGTTTCCCGACGCTGCTGACCGCACCGTCGCACCTGTCCCCGGAGGCCGAGGCGGCCCTGGTGAGGCTGCAGGTCCAGCAGGTCATCGTCCCAGGCGGCACCGCGGTCGTCAGCCCGGCCGTGGTCAGCCGGATGCAGGCGCTCGGGTTGCGCGTGGTCCGCCTGGCCGGCAGCAACCGCACCGCGACCGCCTCGCTGGTGGCGGACTTCGCCGTCGACGGGCTCGGCTTTCCGCGGTCCGGGGTCACGCTTGCCCGCGGCGACGCGTTCGCGGACGCGCTAGCCGGCGCCGCGTACGCCGGTGACCGTGCCGCCGCGCTGCTGCTCACGACCGGTCCCGCGGCGTTGGGTGCAGAGACCCTCGACTACCTGCACACGGCGGCCGGTCCCACGGCCCGGGTCACCGCGTTCGGGGGCACCGGAGCGATCAGCGACCCCACCCTGGCCGAGGCCGTCCGGGCGCTCGTCGGGTGAAGTCCATGGTTCGTCCACCAGCCGGCCGGGTTCGTGTCATCCTGAGCGCTCTCACGCTCGGAAGCAGGGACATGCGCACACCCGTCCGGGCGCTGGCCATCGCGTTTCTCGCCTCCTCCGCGCTGTGGGTCGTACCAGCTGCGCACGCCGTCTCGCCCGAGACCACCCCGGCGTCGACCGGCGCGCCCACGACCGACGTGGTCGCTCGGCGCCTGGCCGAGCTCCTCGAGACCCGTCCGGGAGGGCCCCGTCCGCTCACCCTCACCCACGTCCTGGAAGACATCGTGCCCGGGGTCCTGCTGGTCACGACGACGGGGGAGCGGGCGCTGGCCGGAGTGCGCGTCGCCGCGGAGCGGCACGCCGCCGGCAGCACCCGGAGCCTGTCCGGCCGCGTGGCCCGGGTCGACGTGGTCCCCGGGGACGAGGAGGCTGCCGCAGCGGTGCTCGCCGCCCAGCCAGGGGTTGTGGCGGTCGAGCCCGCGCGCTACCGGCACCAGCTGGCCTCCTCGAGCGACCCGCTCTACCCCAGGCAGTGGGCGCACCAGCTCAGCCGGGTGGAGCCCGCCTGGGACGTCACCACGGGCTCCGCCGCGGTGAAGGTCGCTGTCATCGACAGCGGCGTCGATGCCCGGCACCCTGACCTGCGACGCAACGTCATCAGCCAGCAGGTGCTCGCCGCCGGCACGGTCAGGAGCGTCCCGACCGGCAGCGACAACCGCCAGTGCGGCGGGGACCACGGGACCCACGTGGCAGGCATCATCGGTGCGCGCGGGGACGACGGCGCCGGGGTCGCCGGGGTCGCGTGGGCCGTCTCGCTCCTGGACCTCGCGGTGTTCGCGCCGTTCGGGGCAGGCTGCTCGGCGAGCGACGCCGACATCATCGGCGCGATCCGGACGGCGACCCGCGCGGGTGCCGACGTCGTCAACCTCAGCCTGGGCGGAGCGGTCCCGGAGTCCTCCTGCAGCACCGCCTACCAGACCGTGATCGCCGAGGCCCGGGCCGCCGGCGTGGTCGTCGTGGCAGCGTCGGGCAACGCCGAGCTCGACCGCAGCAACGCCGGCCGGGCCTTCGTGCCTGCCTCCTGCAACGGGGTCGTGTCGGTGGGGGCGGTCACCGTCGCGGGCGTCCGCGCCCCGTACAGCACGACCAACCCGCAGGTGGACCTGGTCGCTCCCGGGGGCGACAGCACCACCGGGCTGGGTGGCGGGGTCCTGAGCACCACCGGCGACGGTGGCCACGGCTGGTACGCCGGGACGTCGATGGCCGCGCCGTACGTCGCCGGGACCGCCGCGCTCCTGCTCGCCGTCGACCCCGCGCTCACCCCGGACCAGGTCGAGGGACTGCTCGAGGCGGGCGCCCGTGACGTCGGTCCTGCCGGCCGTGACCCGCAGCACGGCTGGGGCCTGGTGGACGCCGGGCTCAGCGTCCGCCTCGCCGCCGCGGGCAGCCGCCCTGTCCCCGCCGCCGACCCGGCGTTCCCGGTCGGCGGGACCGGTGAGGCCGATCCTGCCGCGCCGCCCTCGACGACGCCGCAGGTCTTCCGCGTCAGCGCGGGCACGGGGGCCACCTCGGCGGTCCCGCAGGCCGTCGCGATGTCACGCGCCGTCTTCGCCGACGGGACGGCCACCCACGCCGTGCTCGCCCGCCGCGACGTCGCCGCGGACGCCTTGACCGGGAGCTCCCTGGGCCTGGGTCTTGGACCCCTGCTGTTCGCCAGCTCCACCGGCCCCCTGTCGACCTCGACCCGGGCGGAGCTGCTCCGGGTGCTGTCCCCCGGCGGCCGGGTGTTCCTGCTCGGCGGTCTCGACGCGCTGCCGGCCACGCTCGAAGCAGAGCTGTCGGCCATGGGCCTGGTCGCCGTGCGGGTGGCCGGCCGCGACCGGGAGCAGACCGCCGTCGCGGTCGCCGCCCAGGTCGACCGGCTGCGGGCGGAGCAGGGCCTGCCCGACCAGGACGTCGTCTTCCTCACGACGGGCAGCAACTGGCCCGACGCGGTGACGGCTGGGTCGCTCGGGGCCTACTTCGGCGTCCCGATCCTGCTGACCCCGCCCGGGTCCTTGCACCCCGGGACGGCGCAGGCGCTCCGGGACAGGCAGCCCGAGGTGCTGCTCGTGCTCGGTGGCCCGTCTGCGGTCGACGAGGCGACCTACGCCGCTGCCGCCGCTGCGGCCGGCACCGGTGCGGAGGACACCGTGCGGGTCGCCGGGTCGGACCGGTATGCCACGGCTGTGCGCGTCGCTGAGCTGTTCGAGGCGGTGCTCGCGTCGACCGGGGTCTCGCCACGGTGCGTGATCGCCGCCAACCTCGTCCGTGCCGACGGGTTCGCGCACGTGCTGTCTGCGACGAGCATGGCCGGGGCCTTCGGCTGCGTCGTCGTCCCGGCTGAGGGCCCCCAGGGAGCTCGCCTGCCTGCGGTGACCCGCCAGCACGTCACCGGCTTCGGCGTGGACGGCATCCTCGCCGGCGACCACGACGTGCTCGCTGACGCGACCGGGACAGACCTGCTCGGGCTGCTCCAGCCCTGAGCCGGCCAGCCCGGCCTGGCCCGCAGCCCTGACCGGCAGCCTCGCACCGGCGCGCAGACCGCGGTAGGGCAGGCTCCCGCTGGTAATCTGGCGGTGTGCAGGCCGAGACAAGCAACCCGATCCGCACGGAGGCCTCAGTCGGCTGGTTGCGTCGCGACCTGCGTGCCGTGCCGGTCGCGGTCTGGGCCGCGGTCGTGCTCAACCTGCTGCTGATGCTGGTCTACACGACCCTGCAGCCGGCCTACCGCGGGCTGGATGAGGCCGCCCACATCGACATGGTCGTCTCGCTGCCCAACCCGCTGGACTGGCCGGCGCCGGGGGAGAAGACCCTCAGCCACGACCTACGCGCGACCTACGACGAGGCCGGTCACGACGGGCTCCCGTTCGCCCGGCTCGCCCGCGACATCGCCCAGCAGCCCAAGTCCGAGCGCCCTGACTTCACCGAGGCCGGCACCCTGGACCGTCCGGGTGAGGCGACCAACCAGATGGTGCAGCACCCCCCGCTGTACTACGTGGTGGTGGCCGCCGGGATGGAGCTGGTGCCCGGGACCGAGCAGTGGGCCTTCGACCGGCAGATCGCGTTGATGCGGTTCCTGTCGCTGCTCATGGTCGCCCCGCTGCCGCTGCTGTGCTGGCTGGCTGCACGCCGGCTTCGGCTGTCCACCACCCTCGGCGTCGTCGCCGCCTTCCTGCCGCTCACGATGCCCAGCGTGCAGCGGGTCGGCGCCTCGGTGAGCAACGACGCCCTGCTCATCGGACTCATCGGCGCGGTCAACGTGGTCGCCATCGCGGTGGCGGCCGGCGACCTCCGGCGGCGTACCTCGGTGGGCCTGGGGCTGCTGTGCGCGGCGGCGATGCTCGTCAAGGGCCTTGCGCTCGTGCTGCCGGTCGCGCTGCTGCTGACCTACGCCGTCGCGGTCTACCGCGCCCGCGACTGGCGCCCGGTGCTTGTGCCCGCGGTGATCGCCGGTGGGATCGCCGGGGTGCTCGGTGGCGGGTGGTACGTCCGCAACCTGGTGCTGTTCGGCGCGGTGCAGCCCAACGGCTACCCGGGCGGGGACCTGCCGTACGAAAGGCTCCCGGGTGGCGGCTTCTCCGCGTGGTGGCCGACCTACCTCGAGGCGATGCTGTTCCGCTTCTGGAGCGCGCTGGGTCAACCCGAGCCGCCGCAGCTCGGGGAAGATCTCAGCAAGACCCTGACCGTCGCCCTGCTGGTGCTCATGGTCGGCGGGCTGCTGGTCGCGTCCGGGCAGCGGACGCTGGTCGGGGTAGCGCTGCTGCCGTTTGCCGGTCTGACCTCGCTCGTGGCGATCGGTGCCTACGTCAACTACCAGGCCTACGACCGGTTCATCGGCGTGCAGGGCCGCTACCTGTACCCGGCCCTGGTCGGGATGACCGTGGCCGCAGCGATCGCGCTGGGCCGGCTGACCGGTCCGTGGCGCGCCGGCCTGCCCGTCGTGGTGCTCACCGGCGCGGGCGTGCTGCAGCTCCTGGCCGCCCGGGCGGTGCTGGAGACCTACTGGACGACCGCTCAGGCCCCCGGGCGGCTCAGCGACGGGTTCTCGGCGATGCAGGCCTGGTCGCCGCTGCCGGACCTGGTCGTCCAGGGGCTGTGGATCGCGACGGTCCTGGTCGGGCTCGCGACCGCGGCCACGGCGCTCCTGCTGCTCGTACGGCGCGAGGGACGCCCGGCCCCGTCGCGTCCGGTCAGCCCTGCGGCGGAGGCGGCTGCTTGCGTCTCGTGACGTAGGCCAGGCGGCTCGCGGCCTTGGTGGCGACCAGCTTCAGCCCGCCGTCGCGCAGGTGATCGACGGCGATCTCGGCCTCGCGGCGGATCCCGCTCTTGGGGCGGTACAGCCGGGCGGCCGAGCGGACCAGGCGGCGGCGGGCGTACGGGTCGACCAGGTCGGGGGCGCGGCGGGGCACGCGGCAGAACTCCACGAGCGGCGCCAGGACCCGCGACCAGTGGTACTGCGGCGCGATCTCCGCGACGTTGGCGCGGCACTGCGCGGCGAACTCCTCGTCGCCCAGAACGCGCTCGAGCGCGTCCGCCAGGCCCTCGACGTCGCCGGCCGCGACCGTCAGGCCCAAGCCGTGGGCGTCGACGAGCGCGGCGAACACGTCGCCCTGCGTGCAGACCATCGGCAGGCCCGCCCACAGGTAGTCGAGCATCCGGGTGCGGAACGAGAACGCCGTCTCGATGTGGTCGAGGTGGTTGCTCACGCCGATGTCGGCGTCGAGCAGGTAGTTGGCGCGGTCGTCGTAGCGCACCCACTCCTCGTTGAAGAAGACGTGCTTGCCGGTCAGCCCGAGGTCGGCGGCGAGCGTGCGCGCGGCGAACGACATCCGCATCTCCGGCACGTGCGGGTGCGGGTGCTGCATGCCGAGGAAGAACAGGCGCACGTCGTCGCGGCGCCGGCTCAGCACGTCGACCGCCTTGATGAGGGTCAGCGGGTCGAACCAGTTGTAGATCCCGCCGCCCCACAGGATGACCTTGTCGTCCGGGCCAATCCCCTCGACGACGCCCTTGAGGGCCTGCCGGCTGCGCTGCGGCGGCTCGGGCGTGATGCCGAAGGGCGCGACGTCAAGGAGTGACCGGAGCGTGTTGTCGTCGTCGTAGCTGACGGTGTTGATCCGGCCGAGCGCGGCGAGGTGGCCGAGCCAGAAGTCGCGCTGCTTCTCGCTCGCGCAGACCAGGAAGTCGCCGCGCAGGCACTGCTTGTTGACCTCGGCGACGGCGTTGCCCACCACCAGCCGCCGGGTCTCCGCCTCGTGCTCGCGCGTCTGCTCGAGCTGCTCGAGGTGGAACGGGTCGTAGAGGTCGACGATCACGACCTTGTCGCCGCGCTGCAGGAACGGGTAGTCGTCAAGGACGTTGCCCTGGAAGAACAGCACGTCGCACCACGCCTCGAGCTCGCGCGCGCCGGCCTCGTCGTCGACCCGCCGGACGTCGAAGTCCGGGCTGTCGATCAGGCACTCGGAGGTCGTCACGAGCCGCACGTCGTGGTGCTCGGCCAGGGCGCTGGCGATCTGCCACGCGCGGATGGCGGGCCCGGCCATCTGCGGCTTGAGGGTGTCCGCAGTGGCCACGACGATCCGCGAGCGGACCGTCGGGTCGGTCGCCGCCTGCTTCGGGACGGGAACCGCCGTCGTCACTGCCCACCTCATCGCTTGCTGCCGGATCTTGCCCGTCTGGACCGCCAGACTAGGGCCCCCTCGCCCGTGGGAGCGGGAGGGCGGGCCGGAGTGGCAGACTGCCGCGGTGCCGAACCCCTCCCTGCCCTCCCGCGTACGACACACGCTGGCCCCCCGTCTGCGACGCACCGTGGGCGCGCGCCTCGACGACCTGGCCGTGCGCCGGCTCCGCACGCTGGCCGAGCGGGAGGCCACCGGCCAGCCGGTCCCGCCGGAGCTCGCACCGGGTGTGGTGCAGGCCTTCGGTGCGGTCGTGTCCCGGCACGGCTCCCGGGACCTCGCCGCGGCCGAGGCCCCGGTCCTGGCTGCCTTCGAGGGGCTGTGGGGCGCGGACTTCGAGGCCCGTCCGCCGTCACCGGCCGTCCGCGACCTGATCGTGAAGCAGTTCCACCGGCTCTACTACCACTCGCTGGACCGCACCTGGAAGGACACCTACTACCGCGGCGTGACGATCTGGAAGTGCCCCCTGGACCTGTGGCTCTACCAGGAGCTGCTGCACGAGCTGCGGCCCGCGCTCATCGTGGAGACCGGCACGGCCTTCGGCGGCAGCGCGTACGTCCTGGGCGACCTCTGCGACACGCTCGAGCTGGACGCCCAGATCCTCACCATCGACATCGAGTCCAAGGACGGCCGTCCTGATCACTCTCGGGTGCGCTACATCACGGCCTCCTCGACCGACCCGGCGATCGTCCAGGAGGTCAGGGACGCCGTCCCGACCGGTGGCACGGTCCTGGTCATCCTCGACAGCGACCACAGCAGGGACCACGTGCTGGAGGAGCTGCGGGCCTACGCCGACCTGGTCAGCGTCGGGTCGTACGTCGTGGTCGAGGACACCAACGTCAACGGCCACCCGGCCTACCCGGAGTTCGGGCCCGGGCCGATGGAGGCCGTCGACGCCTTCCTGGCCGAGGACGACCGGTTCGTCGTCGACGACAGCCGCGAGAAGTTCTTCATGACCTTCAACCCACGCGGCTACCTGAAGAAGATCAAGCCCTAGGAGTCGAAGCTCCAGCGGCCGTCGACCGCGAACACGCCCTCCGCCTCGCGCGGGTTGCCGGCGCCGACGTCGAAGCGCAGCGCCTTGGTGCGGTACTCGTAGGTGTGCAGCGCGGCGTCGTCGACGATCGCGACCGTCACGTCGTACGACCCCTGGACCAGCGGCAGGCGGGGGATGGCGAAGTCGACGTGCCCCTCGCCCTCGATGAAGTCGGGGACGAAGGTCTCGCGGCTGTTGACGCCGGTCGCGTGCGTGCCGTCGATGCGGTGCAGGCCGAAGCCGAAGACCGGCTTCACGATCCGCCCGTCCGTGGCGTAGTGGAACCGCAGGGTCGCCGCGGCGCCGGCCCGGACCCGCAGGACCGGGTGGCCGTGGTCATCGAGCAGCTCGACGCGCTCGACCCGGGCGTCGCCGCTGCCCCACCGCGATCCGCCGCCCTCGGCGGCCACCCGCTCGACGTGCGTGCCCTCGACGTACTTGTCGATCAGCAGCCCGGGCACGCCGATCTCCTTGACCACGCCGTGCTCGAGCCACGCGGCCTGGTCGCACATCGTCCGGACCGTCGACAGGGCATGGCTGACCACGACGATCGTCTTGCCGGCGTCTCGCAGGTCGGCGAACTTCTCGTCGCACTTGCGCTGGAACGCCTCGTCGCCGACGGCCAGGACCTCGTCGACGAGCAGCACATCGGGGTCGACGTTGATCGCGACCGAGAAGCCGAGCCGGACGTACATGCCGGAGGAGTAGTTCTTGACCGGGCTGTCGATGAACTGCTCGAGGCCGGCGAAGTCGACGATCTCGTCGAACTTGGCGTCGATCTGCTTGCGCGAAAGCCCGAGGATCGAGCCGTTGAGGTAGACGTTCTCGCGTCCCGACAGCTCAGGGTGGAAGCCGGCGCCCAGCTCGAGCAGCGCCGAGATCTTGCCGTCCACCTGGATGCGGCCCTCGTCCGGCGTGAGGATCTTGGCCATGCACTTGAGCAGGGTGGACTTGCCGGAGCCGTTCTGCCCGATGAGGCCGAACACGCCCCCGGTCGGGATCTCGAACGACACGTCCCGCAGCGCCCAGAAGTCGTCATAGGTCGCCCGTCCGCCGCGCATCATCGCGGCCTTGAGCGACTGGTTGCGCTCCTTGTAGAGCCGGAACCGCTTGCTGACCGACTCGATGCGGATGGCGATGTCGCGGTCCCGGCCTGCGCCGGAGCGCGGTCCGCTGACGAGGGCGGTCACAGCTCCTCCGCCAGGCGCGGCTCGAGCTTCTTGAACACGAACAGCCCCAGCGCGAGCATCGCGAACGAGCAGAACGTGGCCCAGACGAGCAGCTTCCAGTCCGGCCATTGGAGGTAGAACAGCATCTGGTGGTACATCTCCACGAAAGCCGTCATCGGGTTCAGCTTGTACAGGGTGAGCAGGCTGACGCCGAGGAACTCGCGGTCGGCGATGTTGTTGAGCAACGTGATCGGGTAGATCACCGGCGTCGCGTAGAACCACAGCTGCAGGAAGATCCCCACGAAGTGCTGCACGTCGCGGAAGTAGACGTTCAGGATCGACAGCAGCAGCCCGACGCCGATGACGAAGACGCTCTGCAGGGCGATGATGAGCAGGATGAGCGGCAGGAACTGCAGCCACACGTTGCCCACCACCAGCAGCGCGATGCCGAGCACGCTGAGCTCGATGAGCAGGGCGACGATCAGCGCCATGACGCTGGAGACGATGAGGATCTCGCGGGGGAAGTAGACCTTCTTCACCAGGTTGGCGTTGGCGACCAGCGCGCCGATCGATCCGTTCACGCCGTTGGCGAAGAACGCCCAGGGGAGCAGCCCGCACAGCAGGAACAGCGGGAACGCCGCGATCCCGGACAGGTCGCTGTTGCCCTGCGCCTCCAGCCGGCTGTCGAACACCACCCCGAAGACGAAGGTGAACATCAGGGCGAGGGCCAGGGGGTTGATCAGCGACCAGGCCCAGCCGAGCGCTGACCGCTTGTACTTGCCTCGCAGCTCGCGCTGGGTGAGGTTGCCGAGGAGCTCGCGGGTCGCGGCGTACTCGGCGAGGGTGGTCATCGCAAGGGGCCCCTTCGTCGGCAGAGTGAGTGTAGGTGGGGCGAAGCGGCGTGAGAGGACGGTCGCGACGTGGGTAGGGGCACGTCGTACCGCACCCCACCCCACAGGAGGACCCGTGACCGTGGACCTGACCGGCAAGACCATCGCCTTCCTCGTCGCTGCCGAGGGCATCGAGCAGGTGGAGCTCACCGACCCGTGGAAGGCCGTCCAGGACGCCGGCGGCACCCCCCACCTCCTCTCGCCCAAGAGCGGCCAGGTGCAGGCCTTCGAGCACCTCGACAAGGCCGACACCTTCCCGGTCGACGTGACCGTCGCCGACGCGGACGTGGCGGCATACGACGGGCTTGTGCTCCCCGGCGGGGTCGCGAACCCCGACGCGCTCCGGATGGACTCCTCGGCCGTCGCGTTGGTCAAGGACTTCTTCGACGCGGGCAAGCCCGTCGCGGCGATCTGCCACGCGCCGTGGACGCTGGTGGAGGCCGACGTCGTGCGGGGGCGGCGCATGACGAGCTGGCCCAGCCTGCAGACCGACCTGCGCAACGCCGGCGCGGAGTGGGTTGACGAGGAGGTCGTCGTCGACACCAGCGGCGGCAGCACCCTCGTGACCAGCCGCAAGCCCGATGACCTGAAGGCCTTCGACGAGGCCCTGCTCACCGCCTTCGCCGGCTAGCAGGTCGGTGGTACGGGCGGCTCTGGCACGTGCGACAGGTCCGTGAACACCGCACGGAACCCGGCTAGACCGGCCGGCGCTGGATACCTTGTCCTTGTGGCTGCTTCCATCGACCCTGAGCGACTCCCCTCCGACGCGCGCCCTGAGGTCCGGGCCACCGGCAACGGCCGGGCCCGTCGTACGCCCGAGAAGCAGCGCGGCCCGGTGACCCTGCGTCGCGGGCAGGTGCAGGAGACGACGACCGACCAGCGGCTGCTCGACAACCGCGGCCCGTCGGACTGGGTGCACACGGATCCATGGCGGGTCCTGCGGATCCAGACCGAGTTCGTCGAGGGCTTCGGTCTGCTCGCCGAGATGCCCCGCGCCGTCAGCGTCTTCGGCAGCGCCCGCACCCCCCGAGACAGCCCGGACTACGCCCTGGCGCAGGAGCTCGGCGCCGAGCTCGCGCACGCCGGCTGGGCGGTCATCACCGGTGGCGGGCCCGGGATCATGGAGGCGACCAACCGGGGCACGTCCGAGGCTGGCGGCCTGTCGGTCGGCCTCGGCATCGAGCTGCCCTTCGAGCAGAGCCTCAACGACTGGGTCGACCTCGGCATCGAGTTCCGCTACTTCTTCGCCCGCAAGACGATGTTCGTGAAGTACGCCCAGGCGTTCGTCATCCTGCCGGGCGGCTTCGGGACGCTCGACGAGCTGTTCGAGGCCCTGACGCTGGTCCAGACCCACAAGGTCAACCAGTTCCCGGTGGTGCTCATGGGGGCGGAGTTCTGGGCGCCGCTGCTCGACTGGATGCGGACCTCGCTGGTCACCCGCGGGCTGATCAACGAGAAGGACCTCGACCTGTTCCTGATCACCGACAGCGTGGCCCAGGCGGTCAAGACGATCAGCGACGCCTACGAGCTGCGCCACGACAAGCCCCCCGTCGCCACCGGCCACGAGCGCCCTGGCTCCGCCGAGGACTGAGGACCCGAAGGGCGCCAGGACCTAGCCTGCCGCGATGGCAGCGATCTGCGTGTACTGCGCGTCCAGCACCCGGATCGACCCGTCGTACGTCGCGCTGGCCGCCGAGGTCGGGACGGCGCTGGCGGCGCGCGGTCACAGCCTGGTCTCCGGTGGTGGGGCGCTGTCGATGATGGGCGCGGTGGCCCGGGCCGCCCGCGCGGGCGGTGCCCACACGGTGGGCGTGATCCCGCAGGCTCTGCTCGACGTCGAGGTCGGCGACCTGGACGCCGACGACCTGCTGGTCGTGGACGACATGCGCGCCCGCAAGGGGCTGATGGACGCCCGCTGCGACGCCTTCCTCGCGCTGCCCGGCGGGATCGGGACGCTCGAGGAGCTCTTCGAGGTCTGGGTGGCGCGCTCGCTCGGGCTGCACGTGAAGCCGGTCGTCGTCCTGGACGTCGACGGGCTTTACGCCCCGCTGCGGGCGCAGGTCGACCTGCTCGTCGAGCGCGGCTTCGTGCGCACGCCCTCGCTCGGGGCGCTCCAGTGGTCCACGAGCGTCGGCGAGGCGCTCGACCTGGTGGAGGCCGGGCTGCTGGCTCCGGTGCGCCTGCACCCGCTCGCCGAGGAGGTCCTGGAGGCGGAGCCGTGAGCGCTACGGCCAGCTGCGCCGCTCCCACGTCTGCGCCCGGGCCGGCGTCCGGGACGAGCTGATCGCCAGCTGACCAGGTCGCGCCTCGAGGAGCTGCCCGAAGACGGTCGCCCACGTGGACCCGTCGAACTGGTGGCGGACGAGCAGGGCCGACAGGTCGTCCTGCTCGCCGTCGCGCACCACCAGGCTCCGCCACTGCTCGGTCGAGTCCGCGGCGACGAAGTCCCGCAGGTGCCGGTCGACCTTGCCGTCCTCGGCGCCCCCGCTGGTCACCATGTGGGTCCCTGGCGGCAGCGGACTGCTGGTCAGGGTGGTGCCGTCGAAATCCCAGACCGTCAGCGCGTCGCGGGAGGCGAGGACCAGGGCGAAGCCGGCCATCCCCGCCGGCTCCAGGTGCGCCGACCAGCCGTCCCCGTGCCGGACGGCCAACAGCGGCAGCACCCCGCGCGATGGCGCCCCGGGCTCCGCGACGCGGCGCTGGGGCCGGTTCAGCACCAGGGCGGTCGCTCCGGTGGGGACGTCGGTGACGCACCAGGTCCCGCCGGCGACCTGGTCACGGCCGCCCACGGCCCTCGGCTGCTCGGGCCACCAGGCGGCCGGGTCGTCGAACGGGCGCCCGACCATCTCGTCGCGCAGGGCCAGCAGCAGGACGGGTGCCTGCGGCGCCCAGCGGACGACGACCGTGCACATGGGGTCTCCCTCGTTGCGGCGGCGAGCATGGCACGCGCCCGCCTCACGTCCAGTAGAGGACCTGGCAGGCCGGCAGTCGCGCGGCCAGCTCGCGCTCGAACCAGCCGCGGAGCTCCCGCATCACGTCCTTGGGGTAGACGTGCTTGACCCCGCCGAACTTCCCGCGCCTGGCCGTGCGCTGCTCCTCGTCCATCTCGAGCTGCGTGCGGGGGTACCAGCCGAGCAGCACCTCCTTGCTCCCCGGGGTGAAGCGGTGGGTGATCAGCTCGGCGGTGAGGTCGAGATCATCGACGCCCGCGACCTCGGCGGCGACGAGGTCGAGCAGGGCGCCGTAGTGCTCGCGCCAGTCCGGCATCGGCATGATCGGGGCGACGGTCAGGCCGACGGGGTAGCCGGCCCGGGCCAGCTGGCCGAGGGCGGCGACCCGGTCCTCGAGCCGGGCCGTACCGCCCTCGAAGCGCGTCGTCACCGGCAGCGCGTTGACCGACACGCGGACCCGGGTGCGCCCCGCGTGGTCCAGGTCCAGGAAGCGGTCCACGTCGGCGTACTTGGTGGTCCAGCGCAGCTGCACGTCGGCGTCCCAGCGGCCGAAGAAGCGCACCGCCCGCTCCCAGCTCCCGGTCAGGTGCTCGAGGGCGAGCGGGTCGGTGTAGCAGCTGGCCTCGAAGGTCGTGCCCTCCTCGCGCCGGGCGGTGCTGCGGCTGGTGATCGTGCCCTGCCCGACGTACGGCGCCAGGCCCGCGAGGATGTCATCCACGTCGGCGTAGACGCGGGTCACCGGGGGCCCGGACAGCGACCCGGCCAGGTAGCAGTACTGGCAGTGCGCCGGGCAGCCCTCGGCCAGGTCGAAGCGCCAGTCCGCGCTTGGCGAGATGGGCTGCAGGCGACGCCGGCTCGGCGGGCTGACGACGATCGCCATCGTCGCCTTGGCCCGCGCGTAGGTCTGTCGCTCGTCGTCGCCCCGGACCCCGGTGAGCCGGTTGGCCGTCAGCCGCTCGACCTCCACGCCCAGGCCCTCGACGCGCTCGACGATGCGCCGGCCGTGCGGGTGGTCCAGGGCGGCCGGCGTGACGACCACGCGCTTGGGGGTCCATCGCCGGGCCGGTCGGGGCGGCGGCGCCAGGGCCGACAGGTCCCGCGTGGCCACGGCCTCGCCGCTGGACACGTGGTCGGTCCGCAGGTCGGGGGCGAGCGGGACGTCCAGGTCGACGGCGGCGGCTCCACGGTCCGGTGTCACGTGCCTGTCCTGCCCCGCGGCGGTCGCCCGTGAACGACGTTCGACCCTGAACTGCGGTCGCGGCCGCTCGGCCATGGGACCATCGGGTCCGTGGTCACCGTCCTCGCCCTGCTCGGCGTCGCTGCCGTCCTGTTCCTCGCCGCGGTGCTGTCGACCCGCGACGGGCCGGTCCTGTCCGACGCCCCGCCGGACGCCGCCGACCTGGGGCTGCCCGAGGGGCCGTGGCGCGCCGAGGACGTCGCTGACGTGCGGTTCGCGCTGGCGCCCCGCGGCTACCGGATGGCGGAGGTCGACCTGGTGCTCGAACGGCTCGCCGCCGAGCTCGCCGACCGTGACCGCCGACTGGCCGAGCTCGAGGGGAGCGCCGGTCAGCAGTCCCGGCCGGGGGCGGGTGGCGCGTCCGCCCAGCGCGCCTAGCGGCCCGAGAAGACCGGTGGCTGCTTGGCAAGGAACGACCGGACGGCCGCCGTGTGGTCCTCGGTCGCGCCGGCGCGCGACTGCAGCTCATCCTCCTTCGCCAGGGCGTCGACCAGCGTGGCGGTCGCGGCGTAGGCGATCGACTCCTTGACCAGGCCGTAGGCCGCGGTCGGCCCGGCGGCGAGCCGGGTCGCGAGCTCCAGCGCGGCCGGCAGCACCTGGTCGGCCTGCACGACGGCGTTGAACAGCCCCATCTCCAGGCCCTGCTCGCTGGTGAACGGCTCGGCGAGCAGGAGCAGCGCAGTCGCCCGCCCGCCGACGAGGCGGGGGAGCGACCAGGACAGGCCCGAGTCAGCCGTCAGACCGATGCCGGTGAACGCGGTCGTGTGCTTGGACCCGGCCGCCCCGATCCGCAGGTCGAGGGCGCAGGCCAGGCCGAGGCCGGCTCCGGCGGCGGCGCCGTTGACGGCCGCGATCGTCGGGATCGGCAGCTCGGCCAGCATGGTGATGAGGGGGTTGTAGTGCACCTGCACGGTGTGCAGCGGCGCCGGGTCGCCGGCCTCGAGCAGGGCGGCGTGCTCGCGCAGGTCCTGGCCGACGCAGAAGGCGCGGCCGGTCCCCGTGACCACCAGGGCCCGGATCCCCGCGTCTCCCCGGACGGCCGTGACCTGCTCCAGCACGGCGGTCTTCATCTCGACGGTGAGCGCGTTCATGCCCTCGGGACGGTCGAGCGTGAGCACGGCGACCGCGCCGTGGCGCTCGAGCCGGACGGTGTCGGACACGTCGGGTACCTCCGCAGTCGGGGTGGGGCGGTGCTCCCGCAGCATCTCGTACGACCTGCGCTCGCGGGCGTCGGGGCAGGCGGTTTCGCAATGCGGACCGCGATGCGGAACACTGGGGGCCACACAGGCGTGCGAACGTCCCTACGGGGGCGGCTCGCGCAGGAGCGAGAAGAGGTTGGCTGATGGCCGCCATGAAGCCACGGACGGGCGACGGTCCGCTCGAGGTCACCAAGGAGGGGCGCGGCATCGTGATGCGCGTGCCGCTCGAGGGTGGCGGACGCCTCGTCGTCGAGCTGAACGCCGACGAGGTCCGTGACCTTGGCGACGCGCTCAAGGCCGTCCTGGCCTAGCGTGCCGTCCCCCCGCCGCTCCACCCGGACGACGCTGCCCGCCGTGGCCCTGCCCTCCATCGTGCTCGCCGAGTCGCTGCCCGAGGCAGCTGTCGTGGCGGTGCCCACGACCAGGGACGACGACGGGGCCGTGCTCGCGGGCGCCGCGCCGGTCCCGATCGACGGGCTGCTGACCCGCGAGAAGGCCAAGGGGGGCGCGGGCGAGGTCGTCGCCGTGCCCGTGGTGGGCGAGGGGCCGCTGGAGCGGGTGCTGCTGGTCGGTGTGGGCGACCGCGGCCCCGCCGACCTACGCAAGGCCGGCGCGACGCTGGCCCGGCGCGCGAAGGACGCCGCCTCGCTGGCGGTCGACCTTCGCGGACTCGAGATCGACGGCCCGGGCCTGCGGGCGCTCGCCGAGGGGCTGCTGCTCGCCTCCTACGGCTTCAGCCGCAAGGCCGAGCCGACCGCGCGCACCCTGACCGCGATCACGCTGGTGGGCCCGGTGGCGCTGCGGCGTGAGCTCGACTCCGCCGTGGTCGTCTGCGGGGCGACCGCCGCGGCACGCGACCTCGTGAACACCCCGGCGCTGGAGAAGACCCCCGACTGGCTGGCGACCGGCGCCCAGGCGCTGCTCACCGGCCTCGAGGTCACCGTGCTCGACGAGAAGGCCCTGGCAAAGCGTGGTTTCGGCGGCATCGTCGGTGTCGGGCAGGGCTCGGCCCGCCCGCCCCGCCTGGTGCAGGCGACCTACGACGGTGGTGGCAGCCGGCACGTCGTGCTGGTCGGCAAGGGCATCACCTTCGACACCGGCGGCCTGTCGCTCAAGCCCAACGCCGGGATGCTCGAGATGAAGAGCGACATGGGCGGCGCGGCCGCCGTCCTGGGCGCGCTCCGCGCGGTGGCCGACCTGGAGCTGCCGATCAAGGTGACTGGCCTGGCGGCCGTGGCCGAGAACATGCCGAGCGGCACGGCCCAGCGGCCCGGCGACGTCCTGGTGCAGTACGGCGGGCGCACCGTCGAGGTGCTCAACACCGACGCCGAGGGTCGCCTGGTGCTGGCCGATGCGATCGCCTTCGCCGACCTGGATCTGGACGCCGACGTGATCGTCGACGTCGCGACCCTCACCGGCGCGATGCCGGTCGCCCTCGGCAAGCGTCACGCCGGGCTGTTCGCCTCCGACGACGCCCTCGCCGCCCAGCTCGAGGCGGCCTCCGAGGCCTCCGGCGAGCGGGTCTGGCGGATGCCGCTGGTCGAGGACTACCGTGTCGCGCTCGACTCCCCGATCGCGGACCTGCGCAACATCGGCCAGCCCAAGCTCAAGCTCAACGGCGGCTCGATCACGGCCGCGCTGTTCCTGCGCGAGTTCACCGGCGGACGCCCCTGGGCGCACCTTGACATCGCCGGCCCCGCCATGTCCGGCAGCGACGAGGACGAGCTGACCAAGGGCGGCACCGGCTACGGCGTGCGCCTGCTGACGGCCTGGCTGCAGGAGCTCTCCGCCCAGCCGGCCGCCCGCCGGACGGGGGCCCGCCGCACCGCCTGACGCTGGCAGGGAAGCCGGGCTCGCGCCTGTGCTGTGGCCGTACGGGGTGGGCGCAGCCGTCAGTCGGTGAGGCAGGCCGTGAGCAGGCCCTGGCCGACCGGCAGCGCCGCGGTCGCCAGACGGGGCTCGTCGCGGACCGCCCGGCACAGCTCGCGCAGCGCCACGGTGTCGGCGTCGCGCGCCGACGGCTCGGCCACCCGGCCGCCCCCGAGGGCGCCGGCGAACACGACCAGCCCGCCCGGCCGCAGCAGGCGCAGCGCCGCATCGAGGTAGTCGAGGTTCTCCGAGCGGTTGGCGTCGCAGAAGACCAGGTCGTACGCCGCGTCGGACAGCCGGGGGAGGACCTGCAGCGCCCGGCCGCCGATCAGGCGCGCCCGCCCGCTGGGTACGCCGGCCTCGGCGATCGAGGCCTTGGCCAGGCGCTGGTGCTCGGGCTCGGCGTCGACGCTGGTCAGCACGCCGTCCGGACGCATCCCGCGCAGCAGCCACAGCGAGGACACACCGGCTCCCGTGCCGAGCTCGATGACGTGGCGTGCACCGACGGTGGCGGCGAGCAGGCGCAGGACCGCGCCGGTGGGCGGGTCGACCGCGCCGACGCCGACCTCGGCGGCCCGCTGGCGGGCGGCCTGGAGCGGGGCCTCCTCGGGCTGCCAGTCGTCGATCCAGGTGGCGAGCAGTCCGCTGTCGCCGTCCTCGGAGGAGCTGCTGCCGCGGGCCGCCGTGGCGGGGGCGCCGCTGCCTGAGGGTGCACTGCCGGACTCGATGACGACCTCCCACGTTCGCGGGTCAGCACCCGGTGGCGGCAGCCTACGGGGAGGTCGAGGGGAACGGGTCACCGCGGCACCGCGTTGCACAGGGAGGAGGGCCACACCGGGTGCGCCCCGAGAGCGACCTCACGGTGGCTTCACAGGAGGATGGGCACCATGTCGGCAACAGGTGTGCTGGACCAGCCAGCCCCTGTCTCGCCCGGAGGTGCTCCCGTGCTCGACCAAGGCCCCGTCGACGCCGCTGCAGTGGACGCCGTCGACGCCGCTGCAGTGGACGCCGTCGACGTCGCTGCGGTGACGGCCGACGTCCCGTGGACGCCCCCGTCCTGGGACGAGGTCGTCCGCGCCCACTCGGCCCGCGTCTACCGCCTGGCCTACCG
>Ga0335397_10003575_pt1 | contig 20747 bp, 24 predicted proteins | sample MAT04_FD_205740 | JGI IMG/M metagenome (GOLD analysis project Ga0335397, IMG submission 205740) | Freshwater microbial communities from Lake Fryxell liftoff mats and glacier meltwater in Antarctica - MAT-04 (spades assembly) (version 2) ... | reverse complement strand
ATAAGGCAAGGAATAAATATGAACGATGACTACAAAGTAGTACGACAAATAGGCAAGTACACGGTAAAAGTTATTCAGTCCAAGTGTATTGCGGCGGCATCGTGTGTGGCCATATCTCCAACTTTCTTTAAACTAAATGAGGCAAACTTGGCAGAAATTATAGAGGGTGGGGTGGATGAGGAAGATAATATTCTTTTGTCCGCCCAATCGTGCCCGACTGGAGCGATTGAAATATATGAAGGAGACTCAAGAGTTTGGCCACCACTATGAATTTAAAAACAATCTTGATCTTTATTGCAGTAATGGTAGGAGTTTTGGCTGGAGTGGGAGGAATGCTTTGGCAATTTGGGCAAGCAGGGGATAAACCAATTGCAGATATAGCTGGTGAAATGAGGTATAAAAAAGGTGAAGCGAGCGTGACTCTCGTCGAATTTAGCGATTTCCAGTGCCCGGCCTGTTTGGCTGTGCAAGAACCCTTGAAACAAATACTTACCAAATACGAAGGCAAGGTCCAATTTGTTTATAGGCACTTTCCTCTATCCTCGATTCATAAGAATGCTCAAATGGCAGCTCAGGCATCAGAGGCTGCTTACAATCAGGGAAAATTTTGGGAGATGCATGATAAATTGTTTATAACCCAAGCAAATTGGCAAGGAATTGGGGACCCTAGAGAAATATTCACGAAATACGCCAAGGAGCTAGGGATGGAAGAGGGGAAATTTGTAAATGATATGGAAAGTCAGACAACCAAAGACGTAATTAGTACTGATCTTTTGACAACGACGAGGTATCGACTAACTGGTACGCCGACCTTTTTTATCAACGGAATAAAGATAGAGCTCCCTCAGATAGAAGCAAAGCTACTAGAACTTACCAAATAGACCCTGATCGACCTATTGACACGAGATTACCACCAGGGTATAACCAGAGGTGAGGCCTGGAACCAGGCAAAGAATTAGTAGATTTAGTTTAGGAAGGGGGTGAAACAATAATATGGCATTTTCATACCAAAACGCTAAAGGCGTTACTTATTACCTCCATGGTAAAAAAGTAACTCTAAAAAATGGTCGCATGCAACAGATTTATTTCTTCGCTCGCGACGTCCGCGCTGAAGCACTTAACGAAGTACCAGCAGGATATGCAGTAATGGAAACAAAACGTACCGGTATGCCGGTACTGAAAAAAGCTTAATTGAAGCACAACGAACCAGCTTAATTTTTCGTAAGAAAAAAAACAGCTGGTTTTTTGTTGGGCTAGAAATCTTTGAATATTTGTTTGACGTTTTTGATGAAGCGATTCTGCTTTTTCTTATTTTTGGCAAATACAGCACCGCCTAACATGGGGTACAATTTTGCAGCATACTTTTTTGAATTATCTAGATCAAACAAATTGGCTAATTCTAATCTAGCCGCTCTACTGACAATATTTATTGCGCCATATTTCCGAAGTCGTCTAAAAGAGAAGGTGTAAACAGGATCTTTGATTACTTTAATAACTAAGCCTAAGAAATGGGCATTCTGAATAAAATTCTTGCCTTCGGCATAATCTATTGCTTCGTCAAAACCACCTATCTGTTTGTAGCCTTTTTTTGTGATAACAATAAGTGATTCGAGTAAGAAAGTTGGTTTGATATTAACCTGTGCTTCTAAAAACAAATTGATAGCAGTAGAAATGGCATCATTGTTGGTGTTGTTTATATCTGGTTGGAGATAGGGAGAGATGAGGTCTGCGCCCGTGGTTTCGAGACGGTATTTGATACCTTGAAGAAAATAGGAAGGAAGGCGATTGTCGGCGTCGGAAAAAATTAAAACTTGACCTTGGGCAGACTCAGCGCCCAAATTGCGCTGAGTGCAAACGTGGCGCTTCTCACTATTTAAGACTGTGAGAGAGGGGAGTTTGGTGGTAAATGAGTTGGTGAGTTCGACGGTTTTGTCATCGGAGTGGCCGTCGACGACAATTACCTCAAAGTCTCTAAATGATTGTTGGGATAGATCCTCGAGGAGATGGGGGAGATATTTGGCTTCGTTTAAAGCTGGGATAATGATCGAGAAAAACAGCTTGTTCATACGTGTATTGTACAATGAAGACCATGATTACTACCGATATGGTCTATGATCGATTAAAAACTGTGATGGATCCGGAGTTGCACGTAGATATTGTGAGTTTGGGGCTGATCTATAAGATTGAAGTAATTGAGGAAGTGATTGTGGTAACGATGACGCTCACGACACCGGGGTGCCCGCTGGCTCCAGAGATAGATAGATTGGTAAGGCAAGCTATTAAACCACTTGGAGAATATAAAATAGAGTTAGAACTCGTATGGGATCCTGCTTGGAGTAAGAATCTAATGAGTGAAGAAGCTAAGCTTAAATTGGGAATGATATGAAGATAGTCGTGGGTAGTACTAACCCAGTTAAAGTGGGAGCAGTTACGGAAGCATTTCAGAAATATTGGCCAAATTGTGAGGTGAAGGGAACAAAAGTGGAGAGTGGAATTGGGGAGCAGCCTAGGAGCGAGGAGGAGACGAGACAAGGGGCGAGAAATAGAGCTAATGCGTGTCTGGGAGACTCAGATTTTGGGGTAGGAATAGAGGGAGGTGTGTGTGATTTTGAAGGAATGTTATATGAATGTGCTTGGGTGTGCATAATAAGGAAAGATGAAACAGAGGGACTGGGTGGTGGATTATATTTCGAGTTGCCAAAGAAAGTAGCTGAGAAAATAAGAGCTGGAGGTGAGCTGGGGCCGGTGATGGATTTGATGTCAGGACAGGATAACGTAAAACAGAAAATGGGAGCAATTGGCATGTTTACAAAAGGTCAATTGGATCGAAAATCTGCATATGTGCAGATAGTCTTGTCAGCAATTATCAAGTTTGTGAGTCCTGAGTGGTATGATTAAGAGATGATTTATCTAGGAGCTGATCATAGGGGATTTGAGCTAAAAGAGGAGGTTAAGCAGTGGCTTGCTGACAATGATTTTGAGGTAGAGGATGTGGGTAATTTTCTATTTGATCCTGATGATGATTATATTGATCCAGCCATTAAAGTAGCTGAATCAATTGAAGGAAATGGAGGAACATCACGTGGGATTCTTTTGTGTGGCAGTGGTCACGGTGTAGATATTGTGGCCAATAAATTCTCACATGTGAGGGCAATTATTGGATATAACGATCAAGTGACAGTTCAGGGAAGAGAACATGAGGACGCAAATATACTGATTCTGCCATCGGAATGGATGAGTGAGGGTGAGGCATGTGAGAGAGTGAGAATATTCTTGGCGACGGAGAAGGCAGATAATGTGCGACATCAAAGAAGAAGATCGCGAATAGATAATTTAAATATAAAATAGATATGATTACACCAATTATCATGGAATCAGATTTGAGTGTTGTGTTAGCAAAAATGTTGGTACTAAAAGAAAGGAAAATTGATCAGGTACATATTGATATTGGCGATGGACTATTTTCTGATTTGCTCACGATTTCTCCGGCTGATCTGCAAGAATTAGACACTGCGAACATAAAAATGGATATTCATTTACTAGTTGATGATCCACTAGAGTGGGTGGAAGAGTGTGTGGCACTAAATCCTAAGCGAGTGATTGGACAAATCGAGCGGATGGGATCGCAACAGTTGTTTTTAGAGAGCGTAGCTAGTTACGGGATAGCAGGGGGTATAGCACTCAAAATAGAAACGCCAATCGAAGAGATTGAAGAGAATGTTCTTTTAAAATGTAAGACAATACTATTACTAGCAGTGCCTGCTGGAACAAGTGGGAGCGGTTTCGATGAACGAGTGATTATGAAAATTAAAAATCTACGCAAGATATATACTGGCAATATTTTAATAGATGGGGGAATTAATAATGAAACGTATCAACAAGTAATGAGTGCGGGTGCAAGTGAAGTGGGCAAGAATAGTAATTATTGGAAAGATGAAATATGAGTAAAAAAAATGAAGTAGTGTTTAAAAAAGTAGCATTTTTTGGGGATGCTGCGGTTTTACCTGAATCAACCTATTACCAGACAGCTTATCATACCGCCAAGAAGCTGGCGAAGATGGGTTATGTGATAGTAAATGGAGGTGGCCCCGGAATAATGGACGCGGCTACTCGAGGAGCTGAAAGCGTAAATGGACAGACTGTATCTGTAACTTTTTACCCTGAGCATGCAACTGGATTTGAGGGAAGATATTTATCAAATAATACCGACAAGGAAATAAAGACGAGTAATTATATTGAGAGAATGTATACACTTATGGAGGAGTCGGATATTTTTCTAATTTTTCAGGGTGGGACGGGGACTATATCTGAGCTGGGGACAGCTTGGGTATTGGCGAAACTATATTATGGTCATCACAAGCCTTTTATCTTGGTGGGATCATTTTGGCGACCAGTAATTGGAGCAATGCATGATAATTTACTCATTGATGCCAAAGAGATGGATGTGTTTAGAATTGTGGACGGGATTGATGAGATACTGCCTACAATGAAAGATCTCGAGAGAGCTCTCAATAAAGTCGATCATAGTCATTGTCGACACTGTGGTGAGTCGGCGTTTATGAGTTGATATATACTCTAGGTATGAAGACTGCCCAAGAACTCCATAAATTGGCCAATAGGTTGCGACAAGATGTGCTACAGATGGTCTTCACTGCTGGGGCGGGACACGTGGCGGGACCTCTCTCATCGGCTGATTTATTCGCAGTTTTGTATTTTGATGAAGTATTGGATTTAAAAAAAGACAAAGTGGTGTTGTCGTGTGGGCACTATTGTCCGATCTTATATGCAGTACTAGCGAGATCAGGCAAACTATCAGTTGATGAACTCAAAAATTTTATGCAAACTGGAAGTAGGTTGCCGGGACATCCAGAGCGAGGATTGACACCTGGAGTGGAAGTGTCGGCTGGACCACTAGGACAAGGAGTCTCTGTAGCTACTGGGATGGCACTGGGAATGAAACTAAGGAATGGGCGCGCGTATAGTTACAATTCTCCACGAGTGTACTGCGTGTTGTCTGACGGAGAGCTACAAGAAGGACAAGTGTGGGAAGCGTTTAATTTTGCAGTAGCTAGTAAACTAGACAACTTAATTTATATTTTGGATCGTAACGGAATTCAGATAGAACACTACGTAAAAGATTTAGTTAAAAGTGATGAGACATCACGACTCGAAGCATTTGGACTACATGTGCTTGAATGTGAGGGAAATAATATTTCTAATTTAAAAAATTGTTTAGAGAATGCGAAACAAGTTCAGGGTTTACCGACGATGATCGTAATGAATACAGTTGGGAGTAAGGGGGTAAGTTTTATGGAAAATAAACCTATCTGGCATGACAAAGTACCAAATAGCGAGGAATTAAATCTAGCACTCAAGGAATTAAATGCAGAATAATACATACTTAATCACAGAGTGGAGAACTGCCCAAATGTCAGCTATTCGAGATGGAGTGAGTGAGGGTCTTTCACAGATATCGCATGACGAGAAAGTGGTGGTGATTACGGCGGATTTGGCTGAAGCCACCAGGACTAGCAAATTTAGGGAAGAATATCCAGATAGGTTTTTTGATGTTGGAGTTTCTGAGCAAAATATGGCCGGGATAGCGGCGGGATTGTCTTTTGAGGGAATGATACCTTTCATAGCTTCTTTTGCCACCTTCTCTCCTGGTCGTAACTGGGAGCAGATACGAGTTTCTATCGCCTTATCTGGAGCTAACGTTAAAATCATTGGATCACATGGCGGAGTGGCGACGGGTCAGAATGGACCGAGTCATCAAGCTACGGAAGATATTGCTTTAATGAGAGTGCTTCCAAATATGGTAGTGCTCGTGCCTGCTGATGCGAATCAGACTGCTGTAATGATTGAGGCGGCATATAAATATGATGGTCCAGTTTATATCCGCACAGCCAGGCCAAAAGTGGCTAACTTTACTAAGCCCTTCGACTTTACTCAGAATAAATCTTTTGAGATAGGAAAATCATATGTTTATCGAGAGGGATCAGATATTACAATTTGCGCATGTGGGATTCAGGTTTGGGATAGTTTGATGATTGCAGAAGAACTCGCAAAAGAAGGAATAGAATGTGAGGTGATTAATGTATGTTCAATTAAACCGCTTGACTCAGAGACAATTATTAAAAGTGCCAAAAAAACTGGCAAAGTAATTACGATAGAAGATCATCAGATAGTAGGGGGAATGGGATCTGCCGTGGGAGAGATACTGTCTGAGAAATATCCACTACTTGTAAAACGAGTGGGAATTAAAGATGTGTTTGGAATCTCTGGAAAATATGAAGAAGTGTATAAAAAATTAGGTTTAGATCGTGAAAGTTTGAAAAAAGCTGTGGTAGACTGGTTCCATGAGTAATTATGACGTGATATCGATTGGATCCGCTGTCCTAGATATTTTCATGAAAAGCGACAAGTTTAAAGTGGTAAAGTCTGAAGATATCCCTGGTGGGATAGCGATGTGTGAAGTGTATGGTGGCAAAATGGAGGTTGAAGAAGTTATGATTGTGTCAGGAGGTGGGGCCACAAATACGGCCGTGTCATTTGCTAAAAAAGATTTAAAATCAGCAGTCGTGGCAGAAATGGGCAATGATCCCCAGTCTCTTTTAGTTCATCGTGACCTAGAAGAGAGCCAAGTTGATACGAGATTCTTAGTCCAAGAAGCTGATGAGACCACGGCGGTCTCAGTGGTTTTGATTGCACGGGACGGAGGTAGGAGCATTATGGTTCACCGCGGAGCAGCCGCACTACTAAGTAAAGAAGATATTCCCCTTGATTTAATGGATACCAGATGGATTCATATTTCTAGTTTGGGAGGAAATATTACCTTGCTAAAAACTTTATTAGTTTGGGCTAAAAGTAAACAAATTAGAGTGTCGTTTAATCCTGGAATGAAGGAGATAGAGCAGAAGGAAAAGTTACTTCCACTGCTGTCACAGATCGAAATATTATTTCTGAACCGTGATGAAGCGAAAGATTTGTGGGGAATTGATTATCGTGACGAAGGTTTGTGGAAAAGTATGCAGGCAATACCAGGATCATTTGTCACGATTATGACTGATGGGGCTAATGGGGGGAAAATCTGCGTGAATGAAAAAGTGAGTTTTTATGCGGGAGTAAAAATAAAAAAAGTGATTGACTCAACAGGAGCGGGAGATGCTTTTGCTTCTGGAATGGTGGCTGGGGTACTATATGGCAAAACATATGAACAGGCAGTTGAGTGGGGAATCAAAAATGCAACAAGCGTACTAAAGTATGTGGGGGCGAAAAAAGGGCTGTTGACGTTGAGCGAAATTAATAAATAACGATTCTTACATTTCATCGAGGTGAGAGCGGAGTGAGGAGGCAGAGGTATTGAGAGCGACTGTTTCTTCGAGTGAGAGGGGAAGATCAATGATACGCTCAACACCATTGCGTCCTAGGATACAGGGCAGGGAGAGAGCGATGTTGTTGAGTCCGTACTCTCCCGTTAGGACAGTAGAGAGCGGGACTACTTTTTGACCGTCGCGCATAATGGTCTCGACGATATGGGTGAGCGCACTGGCGATACCATAGTAGGTAGCCCCTTTGCCACTAATAATTTTGTAGGCATCTTTTCTCGTTTCTTCGAGTGCCCATTTGATGTGATCGGGCGACATCTCAGGGAATGAAAGAAGTGGTTTGCCACCGATACTCGCGCTTGAGACTGCACTAAAAGAGGAGTCGCCGTGTTCGCCCAAGATATAGGCATGAATGCTTTTGGCACTGATTTTGATTGTTTTACTTAGATGGAGTCGGAAACGAGCGGTGTCTAGGAGCGTACCTGAACCAAAGACCCGACTAGACGGTAATCCAGCAACCTGCGTGGCTTTGAGCGTCATAATATCGAGTGGATTGGCGACCATAAGAATTAATGTTTGAGGAGCATGTTTGACTATTTTGGGAATGACTTTTTCGACGATATCACAGTTAACTTTGGTGAGATCCAATCTTGTTTGACCCGGTTTTTGGGCAGATCCAGCGGTAAAGATGATGAGGTCGGTACCAACTAAATCTTCAAATCTATTTGTGGCAGTGATGGTGGTGTGGGGGTAGAAGGGAGTACCGTGTTCGAGGTCGGCTTTTTCACCTTCAGCTTTTTCAATTTCTCTGGAAAACAAGACAAGTTCCGTAGCTAGACCACGCAGGAGGAGCGCATAGGCAGTCGTGACACCGACCCGACCAAGGCCAAAAATAGCTACTTTAAATGATTCGCGTTTGAGCATTAGTAGTCAGTATGTCAGTGAATCGGCAAATCGGCAAGTATCTAGGTACTTTACAAGGTACGGAACTTTGTTTTAGGTAGAGACTTCTACATCCTGAGCTAGTTGAGTTTTGGCTTCTTTTACTCTCGCGTAAAATGGTCCCATATCTTTTGACGACATATTTCTCCTTGATATATATTGATATGGTTATTTTCCCGAATATGTAGATGTCCTCAAGGATGTGATAACATATTTGAGTTATCCCACTTCGTCCCACATAATGGGACTACGAAGGAACACGGTGAGAATATTATGACATTTCAAATTGCGATTGATGGGCCGGTGGCTGCTGGAAAGGGCACGACAGCAAAACTCGTGGCACAGAGGCTAGGCTACTTGTATGTGGACACGGGAGCGATGTATCGAGCACTGACTCTATATGTACTGAGCAAGGGAATTGATTTGGATAATGAGGACTCGGTAGTTCAACTTCTGCAAAATGATAACCCAGAAGTAAAGTTAAGAGTTCCGAGTGAAAAAGAAAAAGATGGGAGGTTGTGCACAGTATTGCTCAACTCAGATGATGTAAGCTGGAAAGTGAGGACAGAGAAAGTGTCTAGAGGGGTGTCGCGGATCACACAATATGCCGGAGTCAGAGATTTGATTACGCCAATAGCGCGAAACATCGCACAAGCACAAAGTGTCGTGATGGAAGGTCGTGATATTACGAGCGTAGTACTACCTACTGCCGATCTATTGATCTATATGGATGCCGATGCCTTAGAGCGGGCAAGGAGACGTCATCGAGAATTGTTGACTAGGGGTGAAGATATCACCTTGGAACAAGTTCATCAAGATTTGGTTGATCGGGATAATCGCGACAGCCAAAGAGAAATTGCCCCTCTAAAAAAAGTACCCGGGGTTTGGATAATAGATACCACTGGGATGACAATCGATAAAGTGGCAGAAATAATCGTCGATAAAGTGGAGAGCTTAAAATGAAAAGTAAGCGGGAAAGAGATAAAGAAATAGAGGAGGTAGGAGAGGTAGAAATGGAAGAATTGCCAGAGAAAGAGCTCAAAAAAAAGAAGCTTAAAGAAGGAGTGGAGAAGCGGAAGAGCGCAAAGAAAAAAGATAAAGTGGCTAGATGGGGAGGGATAATTCTGCTGGGCCTTATAATGTTCTGTGGGTTTTTATTGTGGATATTTGGAGAAATGAATCAAGAAAATGGTAAACAAATCATGGTACCAACCAATATGAGCAAGGGATCAGTTATTGTGAGGTAGTTGCGGCAATATTTAGCAAAGTGCCGATTTTTTGGGAACAATCAATTTTGGGAGCATTACCTTTGACAAAGTATTCATATTTTGCGGGTGTTTGACATGAGACATTAACCTTAACAATATTATCGGGAGGGATAAAATTGGAAACTGTCTCCTTTTTAAGGAGTGACTTCATAGTTCTAGCCCAAATAGGGGAAGCACCAGTAATCCCTGAGGCAATGGACGACATGGAGGTGTTGTCGTTGTTGCCTACCCAAGTGGCCACGAGGAGATCTTTGGTATATCCAAAAGTCCAATTGTCGCGAAGATTGTTGGTAGTACCCGTTTTGACTGCTACCCCGGGACCAGGGAGATTGAGAATTGAATTTGAACCAAAAGCCGGAGCACGAGCCAGAGGATCCGAGAGCATGGAGTTAATTTGGTAGGCAATTGCGGGAGATAACACCTCTTGTGAAGGAATTGGCACATTCTCTTTGAGCGTATGACCGAGTGAGTCCTTGATAGCTATAAAAGGACTGAGTGAAACCTTTTTGCCTCCATTTGCAAATGAACCATAGACTGAAGCAAGGTCGATCATTTTAATTTCTCCCCCTCCCAAAGTGAGTGAGAGACCAAAACGAGATGGATCATTCCAGGTGGTAATACCTAAATTTTTGGCTAACTCGATCATGTTTATGATACCGTAGGAGTTGAGGAGTTTAATGGCTGGAATGTTGTATGAGCTACCAAGGGCAGTGCGAAGCGTAATAGTGCCATGGAATTTTGAGTCATAGTTTTTGGGGCAATAGTCAGGTTGTCCCTTACTTTTAAAGCAAATGGGAGAGTCGTCAATTGAAGAGCTAGGGCTGAGCCCCCGAGAGAGAGCGAGAGCGTAAGTGATTGGCTTAATCGAGCTACCTGGCTGTCTTTCTTGGAGCGTAATATTCACTTGGCCGTCATGCTCAGTATCAAAAAAATTACGTGAGCCGACCATGGCCAAAATTTCGCCACTACTTGGATTAATCACTAATCCAGCCCCATTTTGAACATGAAGATTCTTTAATTTTTCTAATTCAGACACAATTTCGGTTTGCAAAACTTCTTGAACTCCCAAATCTAGGGTAGTTTTGACATTCAATCCTCCCCGTGCCACTGTATCCTCGCCGTATTCTTTGACCAGTAAATCCTTAACATACATTACAAAATGTGGGGCTTTGATAGCTATACCTTGGGCATGAAAAACTAGAGGGGTGGAAAGGGCTTCTAATTTTTCGTTCTCTGTGATGTTGCCAGATGCCACCATACTTTCTAAGACTTGCTGTTGACGGACCTTGCTTAAGTAGGGATTGGTACCATAGGGTGAGAGTGTGGTTGGGGCAACGGGTAAGCCAGCTAGCATGGCACTCTCTGAGAGAGAAAGATCTTTGGCAGATTTTCCAAAATATTCATGACTGGCCTCTTCAATACCATAGGCTGTACCACCGTAACCAATTTGATTAAGGTACATTTCAAGGATTTGATCTTTGCTATATTTATGTTCAGTTAAGAGAGAAAGAATAAATTCTTTGATTTTTCTGGTATAAGTTTTTTCGGGAGAAAGAAGAGTGTTTTTGACGAGTTGTTGAGTGATCGTGGATCCACCCTGAGTGGTCCCTTTGGATAAATTGTTGGTGGTAGCGCGGATGATCCCCATAGGTTCGATACCAAAATGATGATAGAAATTTTTATCTTCGGCAGCTAAAGTGGCATTAATTAAGTGTGTAGGCAAATCTTTGAGAGAGATTAAAGAGCGATTTTCGTCCTTATAAATTTGATATAGTAAAATATCATTTCGATCGTAAATTTTGGTGGACAAAGAAGGGGGCGAATCTACAAGTAGGCTGACGGAAGGTAGATCTCTAAATATCACTTGATAAGTGGTAACTGAGACAAGAACGATAAGAGTAGTAAATAGAGCTATTTTGTAATATGAAAATTTGATCGGGTGAAGCTTAAAATGATAAGAAAATCTTGGGAAGGTAAGTTTTTGAAGCAATCCTTTGATCAATTCGAAGGTTAAAAACCAAATTATAATGCTTATTTTTACGACAAAAAAGATTGGTCTACCAATCATTTCAAATACTTTAAATATAGAAAGTGTCGGCTTTCTCTGGCGTTTTTTCATTAATGGTATTGTAGCTTAGAGATTGAGTTTATTGATAGTGGGCCAAACCCAAGAATTATTACCTTCGTACCCTAGCGCCCAAATAGCGATACCGCCGAGATTGGCTGATTTTACAAATTCTAATTTGAGTTTGATTGAGGTTTCATTTTCGAAGTAAATTTGGGAGGTTTTACCTGACTCTGTAGAGATCCCATAAGGAGTTAGGGTATTTCGATCCCAAACAAGTTCTAGTGTTTTGTCTTGAATCATTTTGTCGACTCTCTCAAGGGAAGCGACTGACCCCTTGGATTCAACTAGAGAGTATTTAGATCCATCAATGGTCTCCCACTCATAGCCATAAAAGGGAATACCTAGAAGAACTTTTTTGGAAGGGACTAGTTTGGTAATTTGGGCAATATTTTTGATAATGTCATGCTCAAACCTATCACCTGATCCACGAAGAGGCGAATTGGGACCAGCTGAACTGTTTCCTGGCATAGTGTAATCGTATGTCATGACGACAAAGTAATCTGTATGATCAGAGAGGGCCGCAAGATCCCAAATACGTGGTCTCACAGCAGATGAGGCATAGATAGAGATAGAAATTTGATGATTAGGGATTGCGTCGCGTAAATCTTTAATAAAACTAGTAAAACTACTGCGGAGAGTGGGGGAAATATCGCCAAGAGGTTCGTAGTCAATATTGACTCCACTTGCTCCACTTTCTGTGAGAATATTCTTGATTGTTTGGATGGTTTGATTACTATTTGAAAGCGAGCTTGCTAGTGCCGTTTGGCTTTCGGGCATGAAAGTAATAATTAGCGGCTTTTTTCCATGATCAATAGATCCAGTGAGAAGTCGTTTATAATTGGTAAATCCAGGATCCTCTTCACGCTTGTTTGTTTTTTTATAGATAGTGCCATCACCATTTACCAATAGATGGAAATAGGCTAAATGAGTAATGCTACTAAGTGATTCAGGTGATAGTTTTTTGAGATTCCAGTATGGGGCAAAACCCATGATAATGTATGAAGTATGTGGCATAGAGTATTGAGTATGGGAAGTAGAAGACATGGGTGAGATGATGGTCGTAGAGGGCGAGCAAAAAGTCACATAGATCGAAAATAAAACTAGAGTTAATCCAAGAAGAACGAGTGATCTTTTCATGGCTGAGAAACAGTGATCGGGGGTTCGCTATAACCTTCTGGATATGGTTCGCAATCGATGCAATAGTCCTTTACGAAAGGGTCTGAAGCTACGGTTTGCTCGCGGGGCTCTACGTCTGCAAATTCTGCCTCATTATTTGGTGGATGATGGGTGGTTTTATTAACAAATAATTCTCTTTTGGTGATCATGTTTGTCGTTGGCATGGTCCCTTCGAGGAAGTATTCGTAGCGAGTTTCGCAGGGATTGTCGGCGGAGGGAAGAGTCCCCGAATTACTACATACACTGGCACCTTCTATATTATTTGGTTTTTCTATCCCAGGTGTTTTGACATCGGCAAGCGCGTAGCGCATTATTTTTTGCCAAATAGGGGATGCCCCGGTGACACCTGAGGCAACATAACTCATGGAGGAATTATCATTGTTGCCAACCCAGGTTGAGACAAGAAGATTGGGGGTGTAGCCAATTGTCCAATTGTCCTTTAGATTATTGGTGGTACCAGTTTTTACGGAAACGGTTTTTCCTGGAACATTGAGGACTGAGGAAGTACCAAAGGCTTTTGACCTAGCATTGTTGTCAGAGAGAATGTGAGAAATAAGAAAAGAAGTTTCTTCGGATAGAACTTTTTCACCATTTCGCTTCCCGTCTTCGGGTTTATATTCCTCCAATATTTTGCCACTACTGTCTTCGACTTTTAGAATTGAATGAAGGGGTACTTTGATGCCACCGTTGGCAAAGACTCCAAAAGCAGTCGCCATGTCGGTCATCATGACTTCTCCACCACCGAGGGTAAGTGAGAGACCATATTGAGTGGGATCATTCCAGGTCGTAATACCCATCTTGCGGGCAAAACTAATGAAGTTGCCCAAGCTATTGAGCGAGAGGACTTTAACGGCGGGAATATTTAAAGAATTACCAAGGGCAAAACGAATTTGAGTGAGTCCTCTAAAGGTGTTGTCATAGTTTTTGGGGCAATAGTCTGGCTGTCCTGGGCTATCAAAGCAGATTGGTGTGTCGAGAAGCATGGTAGATGGAGTAATGATCTTGGTTTCTAAGCCAAGGGCATAGTTAAGAGGCTTGATAGAACTGCCTGGTTGTCTCAGACGCGTGGTGACATTAACTTTTCCATCGATATCTTCTGAAAAATAATCCTTTGATCCGATCATAGCAAGGATTTCTCCAGTGCTAGGATTAGTGACAAGTCCGGCTCCGTTGCTGATCTTTAATCTCTTGAGCGAGACTAATTCAGCAGAGAGGGTGGCTTGGGCAGCATTTTGAAGTTCAAGATCAAGAGTGGTCGTGACTCTTAGTCCACCTTGCTCGACCTGATTGATACCATATTTTTCTTCAAGAATTTGACGAACATACATGACAAAGTGAGGTGCATTAATATCGGTACCAGCGTCCGCAAAATGTAGCTCAGTATTTTTAGTAGTGGTAGCTATTTCTCGACTAATATACCTATCTTCGATCATCCGCTCTAGTACGAGTGACTGACGAGCTTTAGCTGAATCTGGGTTGCCTAGAGGTGAATAGCGAGACGGAGCCTGGGGCAGACCAACAAGAAGGGTTGCCTCGGAAAGAGACAAGTCTTTGGCACTTTTATTAAAAAAACGATGTGAAGCAGCCTCAATTCCATAGGCGGTACCACCATAAGGAATGTGATTGAGATACATCTCTAAAATTTGATTTTTGCTGTAGAGTGTTTCGGTGGCGATAGTCAGAATAGCTTCTTTGATTTTGCGACTGAGTGTGCGCTCTGGAGTGAGAAGAGCTACTTTGACGAGTTGTTGTGTAATGGTAGATCCACCTTCGAGACGTTGACCGGTGATCGTTTTCCAGGCGGCACGAATTAAACCTCCCGTGTCAAAGCCGTGATGCGTGTAGAAGTTTTTGTCTTCGATAGAGATAGTAGCTTGCTTGAGATAGTCGGGAAGATCATCGAGTTTGATGGGAGTCCTATTTTGGTCGTCGTAAATCTCGTAAAGCAGATTGCCATTGCGATCTAAGATCTTGGTGGAAATGGAGTAAGAACTGGGCTTGCCCAGATTGGCGGGTGAGGGTAAGTCTTTGAGGAATAAAAAGAGCGCAACAAAAATAAAGATAATTGAAAGCGCGATGAATACGATGGTCTTGTTGGAGTATTTGGGGGGCAAGACTTTCTTTTTAAGCTTGCCTTTGAGAATAGTGAGGAAAGAATTGTTAGACATAATGTGATTATACCCGACTCAGAAGAGCGTGATATACTTTCAACTATCTATGACAGACGATTCAGTTATTATCCAGACGAAATATAAAAACGTTACGATTTCTGGACTTCCTGGAGCAGGGTCGACCACTCTTGGTAAGCATTTAGCTAAACATCTTGGCTTTCAATATCATTCTGGTGGGGACTTTATGCGTCAATACGCGATTGATAATGGTTACTTCGACCCTAAGCAGTCTATTCATCATTCTGCGGCGGCATATCCAGATGATTTTGATCGAAAAGTCGATTATGAAATGCGTAATAATTTGCAAAACAAGAGAGGGTATGTGTATGAATCCTGGTTGTCAGGATTTTTAGCTCAACAAGTGGAGGGCACCTTTAAGATTTTGCTTTATTGTTCGGAAGACGTAGTTAGAGTAGATAGGATTGCTAACCGCGATGACGTAACCATCGAAGATGCTAAGACGCATATTTTTACCAGAGAGCAAAATAATTTAGATAAATGGATCAAGATGTATGGTAAAGAATGGGATGAATGGGTAGTGAAGCCAAAAACACTCGCAAAAGATGAGCCAATTTATTTTTGGAGACCGGAACTTTATGATTTGACGATAGATACATACCATTTTGGCCGAGAAGAGACATTGGAAATTGCATCAAAAGCGTTGGAAAAATAGATGGATTGAAAGATCGACTATGATCGACTAATGTTTGATCCCAAGTATACGATCACCCTGAAACTACTAAAAAACCTCACGATAATAGCTGAATTAAAGAGTAAATTGAACAATCGAAAATTGCCACGAATTGTGACGATGGATATGTGGAGATCTGCCCAAGAGCTATCGTCTCACGCTTCGACTTCGATAGAGGGCAACCCTTTGGGACTAACTGACGTGAAAGAATTGCTCAAAAGCCAACCGAGTAGGTTGAGAGACAGTGAGCGCGAAGTAACAGATTATAACCAGGCATTAATTTGGTTAGACGAAAAGATTATAGGTGGAAAATTAAAACTTGATTTATCTTTGATATTAAAAATACATAAACAAGTCACTGATCAATTACTACCAAAATATGATGTTGGGGTTTTGCGAAAACGACAAGTGGTAGTAAACGATCCAAAAACTCGTCAAATGGCCTTTATTCCACCAGATTTTGATGATGTGCCAATCTTGATGCAAGATTTGATTGCATTCGCCGAAAAGAGCCGAAATGAGCTGGATCCTTTTATTCTATCTGGAATATTTCATAAACAGATGGTTCTTATTCACCCTTTTATGGATGGGAATGGAAGATCAACGCGACTTGTAACAAAAGTATTACTTGCTGATATTGGACTTAATACTTTTAACCTGTTTAGTTTTGAGAATTATTACAATCAAAATGTTGCGAAGTATTTTTCGAAAGTGGGAGAATATGGGAATTATTACGAACTTTCTTCTAAAATTGAGTTTACTAATTGGTTAGAGTACTTTACTGACGGAATAATTGACGAACTCTCTCGTGTAGGAAAATTAATGAAGATGGTTACTGATAAACCATTATTGGAAAAACACCACCAAGTAATACTAGATTATCTTTCGATACATCATAAAATTATAGATAGGGATTATTCACGATTGACTGATAGAGCTGATTCGACAAGAATTACTGATTTCAAGTACTTGTTGGAGTTGGGATTGATAATCCGCCGCTCGGCTGGTCCGACGACATATTATGTGTTGTCTGAGGAGTAGACGATTTATAGACGATTATAAGACGATTGGATTTGATATCATGATTTAAATCATGATATCACTAAGGTTTTACAACATTTGCTAAGGCCTGGATTAACTGTTGATGAACTTTGTCAGTAAAATCTACAAATTGTTCGACTGAGAGGCTGGTTGTGGAACGGCTCATTAGATCTAGAAGTTCCTTATTTATATCAGCACTGTGCTTTATGATTATATGCGCGTCGTCATAACCATACTTTTCTGTTAATGCTTGATTCAGCACCATCATTTCTTGACGACCAGCTCCTTCTGCTAATTTTGCTTGTAATTGATCAGTGACTTCAGTAATACCCAAACTGTCTTCTACGTTTGTCCATGGATTTTTTGTTGATTCTGGCATATTTCTCCTTGATATATATTGATGGGGTTATTTTCCCAAAGAGAGAGATCAAGACCGATAAGAAATTATCTTCTGATTTATTGCTCAAAATTGCTCTGGGGTGTACAATTCCGATCAACGTGCCAGTGACTAATGTGAATACTACCATTGCCCGGGCAATAAAAGCCTCTTTTGAAGAAGAGACTGCTTTTCTTTCTGCGCTGATTAAAAGCAAGAGTGTAAATCCCCACACCCCACAAGATTCACCATTACATGAAAGCATTGAAGGTGAAGTCCCAACTTTAATTTTTGAAGAACTGAAAAAAATTGGATTATCTCCAAGATACTTGGGAGCTAGTAAAGAACGACCAAACGTAATTGCAGAATGGGGTGAGAAGCGAGGTCGGATGGGGCTTATGCTTAATGGTCATATGGATACGATTCCTCCTGAGGGCAGGGACGCAATATCACCTTATTCTGGAGTGATTCGAAACGGCAAAATATATGGCATTGGCTCACTCGATATGAAAGCTAGTTTGGCTGCGTATGTGTATGCGGTAAAAGCTTTGATAACCGCAGGTGTCAAAATAAAAGGCAAATTAACTCTGGCGTTTGTGGTGGATGAAGAAACTGGGGCGTGTAGCCCTTACGGCACTCAATATCTCATAGATCAAGGATGTGTGCCAAAAGCCTGTTTTATCGGTGAGCATGGAAGTAGGTATGTCCGTACTGCACAGCGGGGCGGGTATCGATTTAAAATTGTGACAAAAGGTCAGGCAGTACATACTGGTGTTTCGGCTTGGGAGCGGGGGGAGGAGGGGCATAACGCGGTCGTGGATATGTCGCAAATAATCAATGCTTTGCAAGGTCTGGAGATTCCTTTTAAGGCTTCAAAAATGTTTGAAGAGCGTAAGCCGATGTTTACATTTCCTACAAAAATATCAGGTGGAGTCGCGATGAATGTGGTCCCAGCAATTTGCGAAGCGTATGGCGACGTGCGACTACTTCCTGGCAATAGCGATGCACAAGTGAAACTTCTCATGATTGAGCGTTTGCAAAAACTTGGCATACCTTATGAGATCGAGGACTTGATTTACGTACCGGCAGTAGAGATTGACCCTCATGACCCGTTAGTTTTGTCACTGCAAAAAACAGCTAAAGAAGTACTTGGGTACACTCCAGAAGCCAGGGTATCTGGGCCTGCAACTGATGGTTGGATGATGGTAAAACGTGATATTCCTACAATAATGGGATTTGGACCTGATGGTGGGGGAGAACATGGCAAAGGTGAGTGGGTGGATCTTGAATCTTTGCAAAAGATCACTGAGGTGTATGCTAGATTTATTGTTGATTATTTAGGCTAATTGATCAGAGAATGGAAAGAGATGAAAGTTAATTATTTGTTAGTTGTTCCACTTGTTTTAATTGGATTAGGGGTGGGATTTATGTCTCTGTACATGGCCTCACTGTCTGGAATTATGACTAAGATGGGATTGGTGGGAGGGGACTTTAGCCAGGCCGTAAATACTTTGGAGCTAGAGAAACAACTGACCAAACATCCAAGTATTGTTGATTGTAGTATCGCAAATGTAGCGAAAAATGTGCCTAAATATCTCTTATCTAGCGGGAATGAAAGAATAGTCTTGTCAGGAATGCTTGGGGGAGAACGAATAGTTTGTGGGGTTGGTTATGTACAGAGGGGGAATGTAGAGCGAGGAGTATATACGATAGTAAAAGGGCTTTACTACTTAAAAACTCACTATAGCGAAATGAGAATTTTAGTTAAAAATGACCACAGACAATGTGGATTGCTTAAGTCGCCTGATTACGAGAGATGGGTAGAGTCTTACCTCAATTCGACTGAGGGGCGGATCAACGAGGTAGTTTTGGGAGTTTACAAACAAGTAGAATCAGAGAGGTCTAGGGTGGAAGAGTTGTGTACTGATTGATACAGTACGTGATGATGCTACCCATTGCATAGAGGAGCGATACGTTTTACGATGAAGTCGTTAGTAAGTGAATGTTTGAGAGTGTAAGGAACCTAGTGAAAATCTAGGACTGTGCCGCAACGGTTAAAGTCCGGAACTTCCTCTTAAACAACCTTTTCGAGCTTCCCGAGCAAGGAGGCGAAGGAGTGTTTTGTGTTACTCCAATTAGAAAATAGAAGTAGCTCAGCGGAGTCTTTTGTAGTTGGTCAGCGTGAAGCAAGTAGAGATGCTCGTCAGAGTACTGGGACAGTATATTTTGACTATGAGTTATATCTGCAAGGGCCGATAATTTCTAGAGAAAGATTTGAAGAGGACGTAGATAAATTTGCAGCGGAACATTTTTTCAAAGCAACCAGTAGGCTCGCATATTTTGATGGAGTTGACTGGTCTCATCCAAACGGAGAGAAATATAAAGATTTTTTTGATAGAGCACGGGAATATCACACTAAATCTCCCAAATTAGTCGAACGATTTGATGCAGAATATAAGGGCTTCTATAATGCTGGAGAAATAATTAATTATAATAAAAGGATTGGAAAAGATGCTCCAACCATGATGATCGCGAGTCCTCCTGGAGAAGTTTACATGTCTTTGGGATTCAAACCAAGAATTATGATTTTTGTACTGAGACCAGTTTGTGAAAGAGCAATATCATTAGGGGGACAAACAGCAAAAGTTTATCAAGAATATCAGATGATCGCGATTCCAGGCGAAAATACAAGTACACGGGATACTTGGGTGATGGTTTCTGAAAATGCTGATCTAAAGACTGCGTACAAAGTGATGAAAATATCTGAACAATTGTTGAATGCAGATGATCCAAATGTTGTGGTATCTACTGCTTTGCCGATCGTCACAGAAGCATCTATTTCTGCTCTAAATACTTTGGCTAATCAATTAAAATATATCGATTTTGATGAAGTGAGTAGGGAGACAGAAAATACACTAGTTTTAGAAAAAGATCCGAAGGCAACGCAGAGAAGAAAGGAAATGATTCAATATTTCACAGAGAAAATGTGGGATTACGTTATACGAAGAAATGAACTATCAGAACAGGAAAAATTAAGATTTAAAAATTGGACAGATGTCATGCACGATTATTTATCTGCAGAAGGTGGGTATGAGTACCTAAATATGAACTTTGAAGATATTAAGCCAAAAATAAAAGCACATATGATGATGAATTTGAGGGATGCGGACATAACTTTAAGTCATAGTGAATTGAAATATACCGATTGGAACTATGCTGAGTATGCTTATAGGGATTATTTTTACCGTTTGCAGCAAAATACTAGAACTCAAGAAAGTAGGGCAAATGGGGGATGTCCAGTGAATATGAACATGACGGAAGGATTTGGATATGAATCTACCGTGACGGAAGGATTTGGATATGAATCTACCGTGACGGATTTACTTGGTAATACAAATACGGCAGAAACTAATTCAAATCCTGACATGAAATGTGTAGAGTGTCCAAATTGTCATGCAAGTGTAGATGCAATTATGACATCATCACAAATCGAATGTCCAAAGTGTCACCATACAGTATCAAGATAAGGATTTAGCACTGCTCCTATTTGATACATTCGTTGCTAGTTGACGGGCACTGTGGGTAGGGGTTACGGTAGATGAGCCCTACTATATGTAGGGTTTTAA
>Ga0335397_10003556_pt1 | contig 20813 bp, 16 predicted proteins | sample MAT04_FD_205740 | JGI IMG/M metagenome (GOLD analysis project Ga0335397, IMG submission 205740) | Freshwater microbial communities from Lake Fryxell liftoff mats and glacier meltwater in Antarctica - MAT-04 (spades assembly) (version 2) ... | reverse complement strand
AAGCGCTCTAGCTCAATTGTCAAGCACCACCAGCAACTCAGCGGGAAGCGCAGGCGCCAGGCGGTGGGCCGCTATTCTCCCCTGATTTCTGGCAGACAGATCGACTTGCCAGCCGTCGACATCCTGGCTCTGCCCGGCCAGCCAGGCGAACAGGGCAGTCACTGGCACATCGGTGCCCAGCACCAGCCGGATCAGCTCCGCCAGATCTGTGAACTGGCGGGTTTCGCCACGGGCTTGAAGGACTGCGTTGCCAGGCGTCCATTGAATGCCAGCGGCCGTGCTGCCCAAAGGGGTGTAGAGCCGCAGTTCACCCTGGTCCGGATTGCCTTGCAGTTCAAACGCTGCGCTGAAGGACTGGTCTTGCGCCTGCGGTTGATTCGGGTCTGCCTGTACGCGGACTGACAAGCGCCCAGCCCAGAATGAGGTTTCAGTGCCTTTTAGGCCTCTAGCCCTTTCTGTACTTGCGCAACCAGCTATTAAATAAGCAGCAGAAAAGACGCCCAGCGTCGCAAAGGCACGGCGGCTTGTCACAGGGGAACACGCAACCGTTTGAGCGTTTGGTTCAGCGTTTCGTTGTCGGGGTTGAGCTTGAGGCCCTGCTGAAAGATCAGCAAAGCCTCTGGCTGCTTGCCGACTGCCCACAAAACTTCACCCAGATGCGCGGCGATTTCAGCGTCGGGCCGGTCTTTGAAGGCACCGGTGAGCAGCCGCAAGGCTTCTTCAATGTTGCCACTGCGAAATTGTGCCCAAGCCAGACTGTCAGTGATGAACGGGTCGTTGGGGGTGAGTTCCAGGGCCTTATTGATCAGCGCAATGGCCTCGGGCAGGCGGATGTTGTGGTCGGCCAGCGAATAGCCCAGGGCGTTGTAGGCGTGTGGATCATCCGGCTTGGCTGCCATGAGGGTGCGCAGCAATATCTCCATTTCGCTCAGGTTGCCCAGCTTTTCCTGCACCATGGCCAGTTCATAGACCAGGTCCAGTTCTTCGGGGTACTGCTCGGTCATTTGCAGGAGCCGGTCGCGGGCGCGTTCATACAGCTTGGCGTCGCGAAGCAGTTGTACTTCGGCCGTGCGCTTCAGGTTGGCATCGGCATCCGATTTGGCGGGCAGGGCCTGAATCAGTTCCAGAGCCTCGGTAACCTGGCCTTGCTTGGCCATCAGCGAAGCCTTGCGGACCTGCGCTTGCACCAGATCGTCCGGGTTGTCGACGCGCTGCAGCCACTCCTGGGCGCCCTTGAAGTCTTTGCGTTTGAGCGCCATTTGCGACAGGGCGAAAAACGCTTGCGAGCGCCCACGCCGGGTTTCTGTTTGCTGCTCGGCAGGCGCGGTATCCACCAGCGCCAAGTAACGCTTGAACTGCGTTTCAGATTGCTCGAATTGGCCAGCTTGCATGGATAGCGCGCCGTCGATCAGCCAGGCATCGGCAAAATCGGGCGTTCCGGTGCGAATCGCCTGCAGCTCGCGCTTGGCATCATCTTCACGCTGGCTTCTCAGCAAGGCTTTGATATAGGCCATGCGGAACTCTGGCCGGGCATGCGGCAGGTGTTTTTTGACCAGGGCTTCTGCCTGCGGGGTGTCGGCATTCATCATCGACAGCGCCAGCAGCGCGGGATGTTCGGAGCGGCTGTCTGCGGCCATGCCTTTGGTAGCCGCCTCCAGCGCTCTGGTTTTGTCTGCAGCTGCCAGCCAGACGCGTCCGCTGGCTGCCCAAGCTGTAGCGCCCACACTGGGGTCCTTGACCCAGTCGTTCATGGCTTTCTGAAAAACCACTGCCGCCAGCTGACGGCTGCCAACTCTCTCAAAGGCGGGCGGCAAAGACCAGATGAACTCACGCCGCTCTTTGGGCGGAGTGAGTTGAATGTCACGCTTGAGCGGCTCCAAAGTGTCAGCAACACGGTTCAGACCCAGCAGGATCTGCAGCACGAAATGGCTGGCTTCGAGGGAATCTGGCAGTGCCTGACTCCAGGCTTTGGCCGCTTGCAGGGCCGACTCGCCTGAGCGCGCTTGCAGCGCAATTTGCACCGCACGTTTGAAAACGGCAGGGTCTTTGGTTTTGCGCGCCGCATCCAGCAGTAGCGAGAAAGCTGCGCCCGGTTCTTGCGCGCGTGCACTGAGCTCGCCGAGGATGATTTCGTAAAAAAGCGGGGCGTCAAGCGCAGAGCGAACAGGCGCCGCCTCCACAGGGCTGGCGTTCTGGGCATGGAGCACGAACGAGCAGGACAGCAACACCGGCAATAGAACTGTTTTGAAGCGCATCTGTTCATAATAATCCATGCCCTAACAAGTTTCCCCTCCCATGCCTGAATTACCCGAAGTCGAAGTTACCCGGCGCAGCTTTGTAGCTGCCATCGAAAACGCCCGCATCGTCGCCGTGCACCTGGGCAAACCGCTGCGCTGGCCGCTGGGCTATGCGCCTGAGGCGCTGGCAGGTCGCACGGTGCGCACGGTGGGCAGGCGTGGCAAGTATTTGCTGGTTGAGTTGAGTCAGGGTTGGCTGTTGCTGCACTTGGGAATGTCGGGCAGCCTGCGGTTTGCGCGTGACTTGCCAGCGTCCGGCGTGCATGACCATTTTGAACTGGTCACCTCACAGGGCACGCTGCGCTTGCATGATCCACGGCGTTTTGGTGCAGTGGTGTATGCGGATAGCCTGGAGGCGCCCGCTGCCCTGAAATTGCTTGGGCATCTGGGCGTGGAGCCCTTGTCAGACGCTTTTGATGTGGCTGCCTTTGCGGCTGGGCTTAAAGCCAGGCCAACGGCCATCAAGCAGGTCTTGATGGGTGGTGGGTTGGTGGTGGGCGTGGGCAATATTTATGCTTCTGAGGCACTGTTTCTGGCGGGCATTCGCCCGACCTGCCGCGCCAACAAGCTGAGTCGGCCGCGGGCAGCGCGGCTGCAAGCCGCCATACGCGACGTGTTGGCGCGGGCGGTGGAGCGGGGCGGCAGCAGCCTGCGTGACTTTTCCAATGCCGAGGGGCAAAACGGCTATTTCCAACTCGAAGCAATGGTCTACGGGCGCGGCGGCTTGCCGTGCCGATGCTGTGGCGCAGCGATCAAAACGATCCGGCAGGGACAACGCTCCACGTTTTACTGCCCGGTTTGTCAAAAAGCCTGAAATGCGCGGTGCCAATGGGCGCTTGCAAGGGTGCTATATTGGCTGGCGATGCATATTCTGGAGGCAAATTGGGAACTTCATTCAACGAAAAATTTGACCAGCACAGTGCTTGGCGGCGTGAGTTTGCACTGCGCCTGAAGCTGTTGGCCCAATGGTTGCAGGACCAGGATCTGCTGGACGCATCGGTAGAAGACCGCTTGCATCGCCTGGAGGCGCAAGTCAGGGTGGACAAGGTGATGGTGGCTTTTGTGGCCGAGTTCTCGCGCGGCAAGTCAGAGCTGATCAATGCCATCTTTTTCGCCGGTTACGGCCGGCGCATCATGCCCGCCAGTGCCGGGCGCACCACCATGTGCCCGACCGAGATGGGTTACGACCCCGAAGTGCCGCCATGTCTGCGTCTGCTGCCCATAGAAACCCGCCTGCAGCCGCAGTCGCTGATGGAGTGGCGGCAGGTGCCTGAAAAATGGGAGCGTACCGAGTTGGACGTGACCAATCCCAAACAGTTGTCCGAGGCGTTTGCCAAGGTGGCCGAAACCCGGCGGGTCACGCAGGAAGAGGCGCGCGCGTTGGGCTTTTGGCACAACCAATCTGTTGAAAGCAATCCTGTGCCGGATGCCAATGGCCTGCTCGAAGTGCCCAAATGGCGTCACGCGCTGATCAATATCGCCCACCCGCTGCTGAAGCAGGGGCTGGTTATTCTGGATACCCCCGGTTTGAACGCGATTGGCGCCGAGCCTGAGCTCACCGTGAGCCTGATTCCGCAAGCGCAGGCGGTGGTGTTTATCCTGGGCGCTGACACCGGTGTCACGCAGTCTGATTTGTCCATCTGGCGCGAGCATCTGGTGGAAGATGAACAGGATGTATCGACGCGCCTGGTAGTTTTGAACAAGATTGACACGCTGTGGGACGCGATGGACAGCCCGCAGGAAGTGCAGGCCCAGATAGAGCGACAAAAGCGCACATCGGCAGAAATTCTGGGCATTTCACCAGAGCAAGTAGTGGCTGTTTCAGCGCAAAAAGGGCTGGTCGCCAAGGTCAAAAATGATGCCGCTTTGTTGAAGCGCAGTTGTCTGGAAAAGCTTGAAGACGCTCTGAGCCACGACATCATGGGGCGGCGTCAAAAAATTCTGAGTTCGGCGGTAGCCCGCGGTATTTCTGCGCTGCGCGGCGAGACCGGACGTTTTGTGCAAGTTCGCAGGCGTGACCTGACCGAGCAACTGCTAGAGCTCAAAGGCCTGCAGGGCAAAAACAAGCCGGTGATTAAAAACATGCGTGCGCGGGTGGCGCAGGAGCAGGCTGAATTTGATGCGGCGGGCGTCAAGATTCATGCGGTGCGCTCGGTGCACATGAAGCTGATGCGCGAGATCTTTAACCTGCTTGGGCCGCTGGCGCTCAAGGACGAGATGTCGGAACTGACCACTGCGCTCAAACAAAAGGGTTTCAAACTCGGCATCAAGCGCTCTTACGGTGAAACCTTTGAGCGCTTGCGTGCCAGTTTGCGTGATGTGCATGCCAGGGGGCTGGAAATTCACGCCATGCTGGCCGCCACCTTTTTGCAGCTCAACACCGAGTATGGCTTTTCCCTGCAGGTGCCAGATGAGCCGCAAATTGAGCCGTACCTGAGCGACCTGGACCTGATTGAACGCAGCCATGTGCAGTACCTGGGCATCGGTAACGCGTTCCGGCTGGCACAACCCGAGTTTGCCGATCGGCTGGTGCGTGCGCTGAGTACCCGGCTCAGAACGGTGAATGAAACCGCCTTGAGCGACATCGAGGCGTGGAGCAAATCTGCGGCCTCCCAGCTCGACTCGCAATTGCGTGAGCGGCGCAAGAACTTTGTGCGTCGGCTGGAAGCCATTGACCGCATTGCCCAGGCGTCAACCGGCCTGGACGAACGCATCAATGAGATCAACACCCGCAGCGCCGAGCTTGATCAGGCCGAGCACAAGCTGGTGGAGCTGACCGACTCGCTGTTGCAGATGACCACCCCGTCGCGTTTTGGGCTGGCCATGCATGCCGCTTAAGCCCAGCGCAGACGGCTTTGCGCCCACGCTGGTGCGCTGGCAGCGCGCACACGGTCGTCATGATTTGCCTTGGCAGCAAAGCCGGGACCCCTACCGCGTCTGGTTGTCTGAGATCATGCTGCAGCAAACCCAGGTGGTGACGGTGCGCGACTATTTTGCGCGCTTCCTGTTGCGTTTTCCCGAGGTCAGCGCGTTGGCGCAGGCGCCGCTGGACGATGTGCTGGCCCTGTGGAGCGGCTTGGGCTACTACAGCCGTGCCCGCAACCTGCACCACTGTGCCCAGCAGGTGATGGCCGTGCATGGTGGCACTTTTCCCCGCACGGCTGAGCAATTGCAAACCCTGCCAGGCATTGGCCCTTCAACGGCGGCGGCCATTGCGTCGATCTGCTTTGGCGAGCGGGTGGCGATTCTGGACGGCAATGTGAAGCGCGTGTTGACCCGCTACCTGGGGTTTGACACTGACCTGGCGATGGCCAGCAACGAGCGTGCGCTATGGCAAGAAGCTACGCGCCTGCTGCCCCAGACCGACCTGGCTGAGACCATGCCGCGCTACACCCAGGCGGTGATGGACCTGGGCGCCACAGTGTGTACTGCCAGAAAACCCGCGTGCGGCGTGTGTCCGCTGCTTGGGGCTTGTCGCGCACAGGCTTTGGGCACCCCTGAGGCTTTTCCGGTGAAAACCCGCAAGCTCAAGCGCAGCGCGCAAACGCTCTGGCTGCTCTGGGCACAGACACATGACGGGGCGGTTTGGCTCAGCCAGCGACCCGCGCCGGGCGTTTGGGCCGGCTTGTATTGCCTGCCCTTGTTTGACGAGCGGGACGCCCTCATGAATTGCCTGCCCCTGGCGTTACACCCGCAGGCGCAAGACCAACCGGTGATCAAGCATGTGCTGACGCACAAAGACCTTTACTTGCACCCGGTGCAGTTGGTGATGCCAGCCGGGTCGCTACCTCAGATGGCTGGCGCTTGGGTCAGCGCAGACCAATGGCACAAGCTTGGGCTGCCAGCGCCCATCAGAAAGATGCTCAGCGCCGCCAATGGCTAGCGCGCGTCCATTTCGCGGTGGCGCTTGAGGGTGTTCCAGCGCGCCGCAAACAAGGCCGCCAGCTGCTCGACGAGGTACACCGAGCGGTGTTGCCCACCGGTGCAGCCAATGGCCACGGTGACATAGCTGCGGTGATTGAGCGCCAGAGACTCCATCCAACTGTCCAGAAAACCCTGAATCTGGGCCAGCATGCGTTGCGCCTCAGGCTCACGCTTTAAAAAGTCGATCACTGGCGCGTCTTTGCCGGTCAAATTGCGCAACTCTGGTTCGTAATGCGGGTTGGGCAACATGCGCACGTCAAACACGTAATCTGCATCGGTGGGAATGCCGCGCTTGAACGCAAAAGACTCAAACACCAGCGTCAGTTGGTCCCCCGGTGCCTCGATAAACGCTTTGACGTAGCTTTGCAGCTGGGTGGGGCGGATCACGCTGGTGTCGATCACATGCGCCTGCATGCGCAAATCGCTGAGCAGATCCCGCTCCAGCTCAATGGCGTCTGCCAGCGCGTGGCGCTGCTCTTGCAAGACGTTTTGTTGTAGCCGCTGCGATAGCGGGTGACGCCTGCGCGTCTCAGAAAAACGCCGGATCAGTGTGTCGGTGGTTGCATCCAGAAAGATCGAGTCCACCTGAAAACCCTGCGCCTTGAGCTGTTGCAGTTGTTCGGGCACCAGCGGCAGCGAATTGGCACTGCGCACATCGATGGCAATCGCCAGGTGTTTGGCCTGATGCGTGCGCTCCAGTTGTACCAAAGGCATCAAAAGTTCAGGCGGCAGGTTGTCGACGCAGTAAAAACCCAGGTCTTCCAGGGCGTGTAGCGCTACCGACTTGCCCGAGCCGGACATGCCAGTGATCAGAACAATTTTCATATCCAGCTTTGGCGTATTCATCTCAGGCTCCCTGGTTACTCAGCATGTCGCGGGCGTGGGTCAGGGTGCTGGCCAGAATGCGTTCGCCGCCCAGCATCCGCGCCAGTTCGGTCACCCGCTCTTCACCGCGCACAGCCGCAACCGAGCTGATCGTTGCGTTGCCAGCGAGCTGCTTGCTCACCACCCAATGCTGATCAGCACAGGCGGCGACCTGCGGCAGGTGGGTAACCGCCATCACCTGGCGGTCGGTGCCAAGCTGGCACATCAGCCGCCCCACGGTTTCGGCCACGGCGCCGCCCACCCCGGCGTCCACCTCGTCAAAAATCAGCGTTTGCGCCGTGCCCAGCTGGCTGGTGGTGACCGCAATGGCCAGCGCCAGGCGCGACAGTTCACCGCCCGAGGCCACTTTGTTCACCGGGCGCGGGGTGCTGCCGGCATGGCCAGCCACCAGAAAGTTGATCTCTTCCAGCCCGGTTTGCAGCGGTTGGGCACACGCCAGAACCTGCACCACAAACTGTCCGCCCTGCATGCCCAGGCCTTGCATGGCTTGGGTGATGGTCTGGGCCAGCTTGGGCGCAGCAGCTTGCCTTGCACGGGTCAGTTGGTTGGCCTCTTGCAGATAGGCTTGATGGGTGGCGGCCACCGCTGCTTCAAGCACTTGCAAGTCGGCGGCAGCGTCCAGCGTTTGTAGTTGGCCCTTCCAGCTGGTCAGCAGCTCGGGCAGGTCTTCGGCGGCGCGCTTGTAGCGCCGCGCCATGGATACCCACAAGCCCAGGCGCTGGTCCAGCACGCTGAGGCGGTCAGGGTCCGGCTCGGTCTTGCGCAAGTAGGCGCGCAAGGTGTGCACCGCATCTTCCAGCTGCGCCAGACTAGATGCCAAAACCTCGTCTAGCCCTTTAAATACGGGCTCTATATGCTCTTGTTGTTGTAGTGAATCAAGTGCACTGCCCACTTGGCTGCGGGCGCTCATCTCACTTTCGTCCAGTACCTGCAGGGCTGATTGCGCTGCTTCCAGCAAGGCCTGGGCATTGGATAGGCGTGCGTGCTCGGCGTTCAGGCTGGGCCATTCGTCGGGCGCTGGGCTGAGCTTTTCCAGCTCGCTAATCTGCCAGGTCAGGCGTTCGCGCTCGTTGTGCAAAGACGCTTGCGAGGCCTGGGCCTGGGCCAGCTTGTCTTGCGCGGCGCGCCACTGCTGCCAGCGGGTTGCCACGGCCTCGGTGGTGACCTTGGCGTAGGCGTCCAGCAAACCGCGGACCGCGTCAGGGCGGGTCAGGCTTTGCCAGGCGTGTTGGCCGTGAATGTCAAGCAATTGCTCACCCAAGGCGCGCAACTGCGTGGCGGTGGCCGGGCTGCCGTTGATCCAGGCGCGACTTTTGCCCTGGGTGTCGATAGTGCGGCGCAGCAGCAAGCTGTCGCCGGGCTCAAAGCCAGCGTCTTCCAGCCAGGCGAGAACGGCTGGGGTGGCCTCAAACTCGGCGCTGACATCGGTGCGGGCAGCGCTTTCGCGGATCAGGTTCACATCGGCGCGGCCGCCGGTGACCAGTTGTACCGCATCGATCAGGATGGATTTACCGGCGCCGGTTTCGCCCGTCAACACGGTGAAACCGCTAGAGAGCTCCAGGTCGAGCTCGCTGACGATGACAAAGTCACGCAGGACAATGCGTTTGAGGCTCACGTTGACGCTACTCCTTCGTTCCAGTGCAGCTTTTCCCGCAGGGTGTCAAAGTAAGACCAGCCCTTGGGATGCAAAAACCGCACATGGTGGTTCGAGCGGGTGACCTCGATGCGGTCACCATGCATGAGAGACGCCAGGGACTGCATGTCAAAGCTGGCGCTGGCATCCCGACCAGCTACTATTTCAATAGCTATGTGCGAAGTGTTGGCAAGGACTATGGGCCGATTTGACAACGTATGTGGAGCAATTGGCACCATCACCCAGCCCGGAATTGAGGGGTGCAGCAAAGGCCCGCCGGACGACAGGGCGTAGGCGGTAGACCCGGTGGGTGAGGCAATGATCAGCCCATCTGCCCGCTGGTTGGCCACAAAGTGCCCGTCCACTTCCACTCGCAGTTCCACCATGCCTGAGGTGGCGCCACGGTTCACCACCACATCATTGAGGGCCATGGCGGTGTAAACACAGTGCCCGGCGCGCATGACCCGGCCGTTCATCATGCTGCGGTGGTCTTCCACGTATTCCCCCTGCAGCATCTTGCTTAAACAACTGGCAAAGTTGTCGTAAGGAATATCGGTGATGAAACCCAGGCGCCCTTGGTTGATGCCAATCAGCGGCACGCCGTAGGCCGCCAACTGCCGTCCAATGCCGAGCATGGTGCCATCGCCCCCGACCACCAGCCCCAGGTCGCATTGCTCGCCAATTTGCGCCACGGTGAGCATCGGGTAGCCCGCCATGCCCATGTTGCGGGCGGTGTCTGCCTCCAGCACCACATCGCAGCCCTGGTCGTGCAGAAAGTTGGCGACCGCCTCCAGCGCTGCGCGCGAACCGGCGATCACTGTCGAACTGCCGGAGGTTTGGTATTTGCCGATCAGGGCGACGAGCTGAAATTTGGAATCCATTCTTAAATTACATCACTAAAATGAAATCATGCTGGATGACCGTGCCAAGTTATTGTTGAAAGCGCTGGTTGAGCGATACATCGCTGATGGACAGCCGGTGGGGTCACGTACTTTGTCCAAGGCATCCGGGCTGGAACTCTCGCCTGCCACGATCCGAAACGTGATGTCTGACCTGGAAGAGCTGGGCCTGATCGTCAGCCCGCACACCTCCGCCGGGCGTATTCCCACGGCGCGGGGATACCGGCTGTTTGTCGACACCATGCTGACCGTGCAACGGGGCCATTTGGGCCAGCACAGGCTGGCGCCTGATCAGCCGCAAAAGGTGCTCTCCAACGCGGCCAACCTGCTGTCGAGCCTGTCACAGTTTGTGGGTGTGGTGGTGGCACCCCGGCGCACCAGCGTGTTTAGGCACATCGAATTTTTGCGTCTGTCAGACCGGCGCATTCTGGTGATCATCGTCTCGCCAGAGGGTGACGTGCAAAACCGGGTGATCTTTACCGAGGTGGATTTTGCCCAGCCGCAGTTGGTGGAAGCGGCCAACTACCTGAACGCCAACTACATTGGGCTGGACATCGAGCAGGTGCGTGAGCGCCTGAAGAAAGAGGTAGAAACCCTGCGCGCCGAAATCGCCAGCCTGATGAACGCAGCGGTGGCTGCCAATTCAGACGTGCTGGCCGAAACGGCCGGTGAAGTGGTTATTTCTGGTGAAAGAAATCTGCTGTCAGTTAGCGATTTTGCGCACGACATGGGGCATTTGCGCCGCGCCTTTGATCTGTTTGAGCAAAAAGCCCAACTCATGCGCCTGCTGGACGTGACTGGCCGTGCTGAGGGCGTGCGGATTTTTATCGGCGGCGAAAGCCAGGTGGTGCCGTTTGAAGACTTGTCGATCGTCAGCGCGCCGTATGAGGTGGACGGCCAGGTGGTGGGAACGCTGGGCGTGGTCGGCCCCACACGCATGCCTTATGACCGGATGATCCAGATTGTGGACATCACCTCCAAGCTGGTCAGCAACGCGCTAAGCCACCATAAGTAGCCCCTTACAATCAGCGGTTCGGTTGGGCCGTTAGCTCAGTTGGTTAGAGCAGAGGACTCATAATCCTTTGGTCCACAGTTCAAGTCTGTGACGGCCCACCAATTAAATGTCAATTAAATAAAGGACTTAGCATTATTTTGCTAAGTCCTTTTTCTTTTGCTTCGGTACAAAAATTGACGTCCGGTACGATTCCGGTACATTGACGGAACATCTACACCGTATCGGAACCCTATGGTCACCATCGTTAAGACGCCTTCCGGAACATGGAAAGCCGTCATTCGCAAGACCGAGTTCCCTTCCATCATCAAGACCTTTCGACTAAAAAAAGACGCGCAGGATTGGGCGCGTCGTACTGAAGATGAGATGGTTCGAGGACTGTTTGTCCAGCGATCGCAATCTGAGCGGCTTACCTTTGAGAAAGCAATGCAGCGGTATTTGCTGGAAGTCACGCCAACAAAACGGCCCTTGACTCAAATCGGGGAGCGGATGAGATCGCTGCCGTTGATTCGGTTCTTTGGCAAATACTCACTGGCAGCCGTTACTGCGGAGCTGGTTGCCCAGTACCGGGACAAACGACTTGCTGGCGAAGATCGGAAGGGCAAGGATGGTGAGCCTATCCCCAGGGCGGCGAACACCGTTCGACTTGAGTTAGCTTTGCTTGGCCACCTATTCACTGTGGCGTTAAAGGAGTGGGGCTTAGGGCTTGGCTACAACCCGATGTTGAATGTGCGGCGACCGGCGCCTGGACCTGGTCGGAATAGACGTTTGGACTCGGGCGAAGAAACCAAGCTTTTTGCGGCGGTGGACAAGCACTCGAACCCAATGCTTGGGTGGATCGTTCGGATTGCCGTTGAAACGGGCATGCGATCATCGGAAATTGCGACGCTTCGTCGCAGCCAGGTCGACATGTCTCGACGCGTTGTGCGCTTACTTGACACGAAAAACACGCTGCCGCGCACCGTCCCGTTGAACGTCAAGGCCACAGCGCTGTTTCAGCAAGCGCTGGACCATCCGATACGCCATAGTGACACTGAGTTGATTTTCTTTGGCGAACCCGGCAAAGACGGCAAACGTCGACCGTATGCCTTCAATAAAGTGTGGCTCGACATCAAACGTGCAGCGGGGTGTGCCGACTTCCGTTTTCATGATCTCCGGCATGAAGCCGTGAGCCGCTTCGTTGAAGGTGGTCTGAGCGATCAAGAGGTGTCCGCCATCAGTGGCCATAAATCCATGCAGATGCTCAAACGCTATACCCATCTTCGCGCAGAGGACCTCGTGGCCAAACTCGACAAGTTAAACGCTTGACGCTGGCCTGCCCACCGTTTTGCTTCATCTCCTTCCGTTACAGTGACCGCCATTCAGCCGGAGTCACGACACCTATTACAAGATTCCCATGGCCGTCAAAAAATCCGAACTTTATTCTTCCCTTTGGTCTGGCTGCGACGAACTGCGCGGCGGCATGGATGCCAGCCAGTACAAAGACTAAGTGCTGGTGCTGCTCTTCATCAAGCTTCGGGTATTGACACCTGCGCAATGTTTGTAGGAATGGAAATGAGCACCTTAACCAGCCGTCTGCCCGATGACACCGCTGCGCGGCTGAAATCATTGATACAGAAAATCACTTTCGGGCCATGGCGGCAACGGGAGATGTGGACCAGGCATTGAGCATTCTGGATCGGCTGGATGCTGCGGATGTCAGTCGCCGGAATCAACACCATTGAACGCTTATTCGTTTACTATGAATTCAATAGCTACTGGTGCAAGTTCCACGGGGGCTAAAGCCTATTCCTGTCTTTAATTTACGGATATTGCCAAGACCACAGAATATGACTTCTCGTAATTCGTCAATACACTGGCAGTACAAATTAATTTTCTGAGGGCATCACCATGTCAACCACGCAAGATGTCGACGCAACCATTCAGTTCCGCATGAACTCCACCATCAAGGACGGGGCATTTGCTGTTCTGCGCGAAATGGGCATTAGCCCGTCTGAAGCCATGCGGGTGTTCATGACCCAGGTCTACAAGACCCGCACACTGCCCTTGGTCATCGCGGCCGACCCGCAAGATGCCGACCAACCTTCCGAGGCAGGTTACACCGAGTGGCTGCGTGAGCGGCTGCAAAAAACCATCGATGCCCTGGATCGCGGAGAAATGAAGAGCTACTCGAACGAAACGGCAAAAGCCGTTCTTCATGCGCGTCTGGAAGCCCGTCAGTTGGTTAATGTTGTTCACACCTCCCGGAAACTTCCGAAAGTTGAGTAAGGGATGGGGCAGAAGTTGTTGAGCGGCAGGATTCATTTACTATGAAGTTCATAGCTGCTTGCGCACGTTTCACGGGGGCTGGCAGTTGTTTTTGTCAATTTCTTCCCCGCGCAAGCATTCTGAATGCCAAACAGACCGATGTCGGTATGGGCCAGGTCGCTCAGTGAGTTGGCCCGCACCTGATTTTTAAAGTGAGGGCGGTGTGGTTTGTGCAGATGCTGCAATGGCCATTTGCAAAAGATGATGGACAGAATTTACAGAAGTTTATCTTCAAATTGTTTTTTAACCGTTGTTTTTAAACAAGTTTTAAATGCAAAATGAAGTTATCTAAAACCATCAATTCCAGATGTCGGGAACCCATGGCTGCATTTAATCACTTTGACCTTGCCCTGCTCAACCCGTCGTTTGACTCACCACTGGTGGATGTGTTGACCGATCTGGAGCACCTGCGGCGGCTGCAACTCCAGGGCAGCACACCCGCCCCGGTGTTCTTTCAACTTAAGCACATTTTTCACATGCTGGAGAGCCTGGGTTCGGCCCGTATCGAGGGCAATCACACCACGCTGGCCGACTATGTGGAAAGCTCCCTCGAAGGCAGCGCCACCAAAGGCGACCAACTGCGCGAGGTGGGCAACATTGAAGAGGCCATGACGTACATTGAAACGTCGATGGAGGCCGGCTTGCCGTTCACCGAACACTTTGTGCGGGAACTGCACGCGATTGCCGTGCGTGATCTGGAGCGAGAAGGCGACAAGACACCCGGTGCTTACCGCAGCGGACAGGTTCATATTGCCCAGTCCAACCACCAGCCGCCTGACCCCGTGCAGGTGCCCGGCTACATGCAGGAGTTGATTGCGTTCATCAATCGGTCGGACCCACCCAAATACGACTTGATCAAGGTGGCGTTAGCCCACCACCGCTTTGGCTGGGTGCACCCGTTCGGCAATGGCAACGGGCGTGTGGTGCGACTGCTGACCTATGCACTGATGATCAAGTACGGCTTTAACGTCAAGGCTGGTGGCCGAATACTGAACCCCACGGCGGTGTTTTGTAACGACCGTGACAAGTACTACGAAATGCTGGCCTGTGCCGATGTCGGCTCGCCCACCAATCTGGAGCAATGGTGCGTGTACGTGCTGCAAGGCGTGCTGACCGAACTGCAAAAAGTGGATCGACTCACGCAGTACGAATACCTTAGCGCCAGGATTCTGATGCCGACCCTTGCCTATGCTCGCCATCGTGGTTTACTGACACCACTGGAAGAAAGCGTGTTGCAGCTGGCGGTAAAGAAGCGCGTTGTGAAATCAGGGGATCTGGGTGGTGCCATGCCCGACTTGAACGCAACCCAGCGCACCTACCAAATCAAGAAGCTGGTGGAGCGGCGGATGTTGCAGCCGATTGAAGCCAACGCCCGACAGTACACCATCGGCTTTGACAACAATTACCTGATCCGCGGGATGATTCACGCGTTGTCACAAGAAGGATTCATTTCAGCATCGCTGGCGCGTCCCCCTGTCTCGAACCCACCAGCAGTAGCACCATGAGCGACATCGGCACACCCGAGCGCGTCACGCAACAGCGTGTCATCAAACTGTTCACAAATGAGCTGGGCTACCGCTATCTGGGCGACTGGACCCACCGCACCGGCAACAGCAACATCGAGCCGGGTCTGCTGACGGATTTTTTGACAGGCAGTGGCTACACCCCGGCGCAGATCAACCGCGCCATCGATGTCTTGCGCCGTGAAACCGACAACCACAGTCGCCAGCTGTACGGCAACAACCAGGCGGTTTACAAGCTGCTGCGCTACGGCGTGCCGGTCAAGGTCGAAGTGGGCGAGTTCACGGAAACGGTGCATCTGATCAACTGGAAAGAGCCGCATAAAAACGACTTTGCCATCGCCGAAGAAGTCACGCTCCATGTCAATCTGGAGCGCCGGCCTGATCTGGTGCTGTATGTGAACGGCATTGCCATCGGCACCATCGAGCTGAAAAAAAGCGTGATCGGCATAGGCGAGGGCATCCGGCAAAGATTCGAGCGGGCTTGTGACGTCCTTTGCTGAACGCCAACGCCTGGTTGGAAAATGCGCGTGGGATGCCCTTGAAAAAAGGGTCTGAAGAACTCAACGATGGCCGGACCTGGCACCTTGGGGATTGCGATCCCGAAAGAAATTGACCGGCAAACCCGGCACCTGCACCCGCATCGACACCACTGCACCGGCTAGCGGCTGCACCGGCAGACCTGTTGCGCCGCCCTTGTGCTGCGCGCTGGTGACATACAGGGTTTTCAGATCCTCGCCGCCAAAGCAGACCATGGTGGGGCACAGCATGGGGCTGGCGATACTGGTCAGCAACTGGCCATCGGGCGCAAATTGATTGACGCGCTGGCCCTCGTACATGGCCACCCAGTAGTTGCCTTGCACGTCCACTGCCGCACCGTCGGGCCGGCCACCGTAGCCGTTGGTGTCAGCGTCTGGCGCCATGGGCTGCCAGTCGCTGGGCTTTGGGGTGAAGCGGACAAAGGCGTGCTGGTTCGTTATGCGGGCCGTGGTACTGTCAAAATCCCACGCCCAGACGGTGTGGCTAGGGGTGTCGGCCCAATACAGTGTGGCGTCATCGGGGCTAAAGGCCAGGCCGTTGGCGGTGGTCATACCCGATGCCGGGCTGATTTGGCAGGCCACCTGGACATCTCCGGTGTCGTGCCTGCCACGCGCGTCGATACAGTACAGGGCAGCGTTGTGGGCACTGCGCGTCTCATCGATGGTGCCCACCCAGAAGCGGCCAAAGCGGTCGCACTTGCCGTCGTTGGCGCGCATGTTTGCAGGGTCATAGTCGAGTTTGGTCAGCAACTGCAACTCGCTGCCCCACGCCGGCGCCAGATAGATGCCATCGCGCAGCGCCAGCACCAGCCCACCACCTTCAGTCGGTGCCATGCAGCCTGGCTCTGCGGGCAGGTTCCAGGTTTCCACACTGCCCATATAGATGTTGGCGCGCAGCACCTGTTTGCCGAGAATGTCGACCCAGTACAGCATTTGCTCCTGCGGGTGCCAAAACGGCGACTCGCCCAGTTGGCAGCGGTGCGGGCTTACGGTGTGCCACAGGGTGTCGGCAAGGGCGTCGGTGGTTTTCATGGCGGCTTGAACAGTCAGGATGGAAGTTTGTCATTGTGCCCACACGCTACGGGATCGGGTCACAACACCAAAATTGAGCTTTTTTGTAAGAAGAGATCGCCTCTAGCCCTTATTGGATAAGCGCAAGTAGCTATAAATAGCGCAGCGTTTTAGCCGACGCTGGCGTGATGCAAAAAAAACCCACCAGGGCCGCAAAGCCTTGGTGGGCGAACTCTCAAAGAAACAAATTTCTAAGCCAACTTGCAGGCCCGCGGGCCTGCAAGTGGTGTCATGATTACCTGCCGTAAGCAGTTTCGCCGTGTGATGTGATGTCCAGACCTTCGCGTTCAGACTCTTCTGTGACACGCAGACCGATGGTCATGTCAACAATCTTGTAGGCCAAGAATGACACCACACCGGACCAGATCACGGTAATTAACACCGCCTTGGTTTGAACCCAGACTTGTGAAACGATGGAGTAGTCAGCGGTGGTCACCATGGTGGCCGTGACCCAGTCAGCCACGTAACCGGGGCCGCCCAGGGCTGGGCTGTTGAAGACGCCGGTCAGGATGGCACCCATGATGCCGCAGACACCGTGCACACCGAACACGTCCAGCGAGTCGTCAGCACCCAGCAGCTTCTTCAGGCCGTTCACACCCCACAGACCGGCAAAGCCAGACAGGAAGCCGATCACCAGCGCGCCACCGATACCGACGTTACCGGCGGCCGGTGTGATGGCAACCAGGCCAGCCACGCAACCAGACGCAGCACCCAGCATGGAGGCCTTGCCCTTCATCAGCGTTTCACCGATGCACCAGGCCAGGATGGCTGCAGCGGTTGCGCCAAAGGTGTTGATGAAGGCCAGTGCCGCGAAGCCATTGGCTTCCAGGGCGGAGCCAGCGTTGAAGCCAAACCAGCCCACCCACAGTAGGGAAGCACCCACCATCGTCAATGTCAGGCTGTGAGGCGCCATCGATTCCTTGCCGTAGCCAATGCGCTTGCCAACCATGTAGGCGCCAATCAGGCCCGCCACAGCGGCGTTGATGTGCACCACAGTACCGCCAGCAAAATCCAGCGCGCCAGATTGCCAGATGAAACCGGCTTTGCTGTTCATTTCGTCAACCACACCAGCGGCGGTGTAAGCGTCAGGACCCATCCAGAACCACACCATGTGGGCAATCGGGGCGTAGCTGAAGGTGAACCACAAGACCATGAAGGCCAGCACCGCAGAGAACTTCATACGTTCGGCGAAGGCGCCGACGATCAGCGTACCGGTGATGCCGGCAAAAGTGGCCTGGAATGCGGCAAAGATGATCTCAGGAATGACCACACCTTTGCTGAAGGTCGCGCCATTGGCAAAAGTGCCTGCGACGTTGTCCCAGATACCCGCCATGAAGAGTCGGTCAAAACCGCCAAAGAAGGCGTTGCCCTCGGTGAACGCGAGGCTGTAACCGTAGATAAACCACAGCACCACGATCATCGAGAAGGTCACCATGACCTGCATCAGCACTGACAGCATGTTCTTGGAGCGAACCAAGCCACCGTAGAACAGCGCCAGGCCAGGAACCGTCATCAGGATCACCAGCAGTGTGGAGACCATCATCCAGGCGGTGTCACCCTTATTGGGTACGGGTGCCGGAGTAGCCGCTGCGGCAGCAGGCTCGGCTGCAGCAGGCGCTGCGCTGGCCATGGCAGCTACAGGCGCTTCAGTAGCGGCTACTGCGGGTGCTGTGGCCTCAGCTGCAGGTGCTTTCGCCTCGGCAGCTGCGGTGGTTGCGGGTGCGGCCTCTGAGGCTGCCGGTGCCTGAGCTATGACGGCACCGGCGCCCATCCATAGACTCATGCCCAACGCAAGGGATGCAAGTAATTTTTTCATGTTGTGAATCTCTTATGAGGTTGGAGATGGGTGTCAGAGCGCTTCCTTGCCGGTCTCGCCGGTGCGGATGCGGATCACTTGTTCAATGGGAGTGACAAAAATCTTGCCGTCGCCAATCTTGCCGGTACGCGCGGCACCTTCGATGGCCTCGATGACCTGGTCAAGCATTTCGTCCGCCACAGCGGCTTCAACCTTGACCTTGGGCAGAAAGTCGACCACATATTCCGCACCCCGATACAGTTCGGTATGCCCTTTTTGACGACCGAAGCCTTTGACTTCGGTGACGGTGATGCCCTGCACGCCGATGCCGGAGAGCGCTTCGCGCACCTCATCGAGCTTGAAGGGTTTAACAATGGCGGTGACAAATTTCATAGATTCTCCTTGGCTTGGAAAGAGTGGGTCACACTCGGCGGGTTCTGAGTCATTGGCCTCTCCAACAAGTGGGTTGACAAGCAGGTAAAGCAGAGTTCGTGCCAGCTGCCCATGCGTGCTGGGTAAAACCCATGCAAAGCCTTGCCAAAAGTTGGGTTATGATATCTGTATAAATAAACAGTTAGCACCAAAAAGGTGCGTTTTAACCGGGTTGTGCTGGGCGACAAGCGCACCTTTTTAGCAAGGGAGCCTCATGAGTCTGTCTTTGGTGCAAAGTCGAGCCCTGTTGGGCCTGGAAGCGGCAGCCGTCACGGTTGAAGTGCATTTGGCCAATGGGCTGCCCAGCTTCACGCTGGTGGGTTTGGCCGACGTGGAGGTGAAAGAGGCGCGCGAGCGGGTGCGCTCGGCCATCCAGAACTCCGGGTTGGAATTTCCCAACAACAAAAAAATCGTGGTGAACCTGGCACCGGCCGATTTGCCCAAGGACTCTGGGCGGTTTGATTTGCCGATTGCGCTGGGTATTTTGGCGGCCAGCGGGCAGATTGACGCAGGCGCCTTGGCAGGCTGGGAGTTTGCAGGCGAGCTGTCGCTGTCGGGTGAATTGCGCCCGGTGCGCGGTGCCCTGGCCATGAGCCTGGCGCTCCATGGCAGCGGTGTGGTAACGAAGCTGGTGTTACCGCCAGACAGCGCCGAAGAAGCCGCCTTGGTGCCCACCGCGCAGGTGTACCGCGCCCGGCATCTGCTGGATGTGGTGCAGCAGTTTTTGCCAGTCACTTCGGAAACCATAGCTACCAGCTCAGGTGACGGTTGGGCTCGCATCGATTCTGCACCACTTGCCAATGCCACCAGCTACCCCGATTTTGCCGATGTCAAAGGCCAGCTGGGGGCCAAGCGGGCGCTGGAAATTGCCGCGGCGGGCGGTCACAGTGTGTTATTGATGGGCCCGCCAGGCTCGGGAAAGTCCATGCTGGCGCAGCGTTTTGTGGGGTTGCTGCCACCCATGACCACGGATGAAGCGTTGCAAAGTGCTGCCGTGGCAAGCTTGGGCGGGCGCTTTTCGCTGGCGTCCTGGGCGCGCCGGCCCACCTGCCATCCGCACCACACCGCCAGTGCGGTGGCTTTGGTGGGTGGTGGCTCGCCGCCGCGGCCTGGTGAAATATCGCTGGCGCATCATGGTGTGCTGTTTCTCGACGAATTTCCAGAGTTTCCCCGCGCCGCGCTGGAGGCTTTGCGCGAGCCGCTTGAGACCGGCACCATCACCATCTCTCGGGCGGCGCGGCGCAGTGAGTTTCCGGCTCGGTTCCAACTGATTGGCGCGATGAACCCGTGTCCGTGTGGCTATTTGGGCTCCAGCCAGAAAGCCTGCCGTTGCACGCCGGACCAGGTGGCGCGTTACCAGGGCAAGCTCAGTGGCCCGCTGGTAGACCGGATTGATTTGCATGTGGAAGTGCCCGCCGTCACTGCCCCCGAGCTGATGCAAGCACCGCCCGGCGAGTCCAGCGCGGTCATTCAGGCGCGGTGCGTGGCAGCGCGAGAGCGTGCCATCACCCGCCAAGGCAAGCCGAATCAGGCGCTACAGGGCCAGGAAATTGACCAGTTTGTGCTGCTGGACGAGGCCGCCGCCAAATTCCTGAACGTGGCCGCCACCCGTCTGGGCTGGTCGGCGCGCAGCACCCACCGGGCCTTGAAGGTTGCCCGCACCATTGCTGACCTGGCGGGCGCGCGCACCACCCAGGTCACGCATGTGGCCGAGGCCATGCAATACCGGCGTGCACTCAAGTCAGCCTGAGCACGCCGCCGCCGCCCATGCCGCAGACGCAGTCCTATAACCCGCGTCTGGTCGGTTGGCTTTCGCTGGCACAGCTCATCAGCTGGGGCAGCGTCTTCTATCTGTTTGCGCTGTTGATGGCACCGCTGGAGCGCGATTTGGGCCTGAGCCGGGCGCAGGTGTCGTTGGCCTTCAGCCTGGCGCTGCTGGCGGAGGGGCTGATGGCATACCCGGTGGGCCGCTGGATTGACCGGGGCCATGAGCGCGCGGTGATGACCGCCGGCTCGGTATTGACCGGGCTGTGTCTGGCGCTGCTTAGCGGGGTGAGTTCGCTGCTGCAACTCTATGCGCTCTGGATGCTTCTGGGCGCAGCGATGGCGGCGGTGTTGTATTCACCAGCGTTTGCACTGGTGACCCGGCGGTTTCCGCATGATTTCCGCCGGGCCATCATCACCCTGACCTTTTTGGGCGGGCTGGCCAGCACGGTATTTATCCCGTTGATCGCCTGGTTGATGGGCCAAATGGGCTGGCGGCCCGCACTTTTACTGCTTTCATTGCTGCACTTTTTGATCTGTGCACCACTGCACTTCGTGGTCTTGCGTGGTGCGCCAGCGTCTTTAGATGCCAAACTGTTGAACGTGGCCCCTGCAGCACATCATCCGCCCGGCGTGCGCCAACTCATGCGCAGTCGGCCGTTTTGGTTGATTGGCCTGTTTATCACGCTGATGATGGCGGTCACTGTGGCCATTCCCGCACACCTGATCAACCTG
>Ga0335397_10003554_pt1 | contig 20819 bp, 14 predicted proteins | sample MAT04_FD_205740 | JGI IMG/M metagenome (GOLD analysis project Ga0335397, IMG submission 205740) | Freshwater microbial communities from Lake Fryxell liftoff mats and glacier meltwater in Antarctica - MAT-04 (spades assembly) (version 2) ... | reverse complement strand
GCGTCAAGGGTGCTCACGTCCGGACAAAGAAAGCGCACGGCGCAAACGAGAAATCAGTACCCAGTCTGGGCGCTCGGCAGAAGGAGTTATGCTTCACGTCGGGCGATGGTGCTTTGAGTGGCTGGCGCAGCAGCAGTCGCGACACGCGATCGTCGCTAGGGCACGCCCGGATTGTCCGTTGCTGGGCAGCCGAGAGCGAACTATGCGGTGCCGCCGATCATGTTTTCCCAATGCTCAAACGCGACGATCTAAATCCATGCGGCGCGTAACCAAATGATGCTGCCGGATTATTTCGTGCTGGATGGTTCGGTGCGATTCAATGTCGCAGGACAGGCATTAGTGGTGCGCGGCGCGAACCTCGGCGATGTCAAGAAATTCAGCAGTGGGTACGATAATGGGGACGGACCGGCGTATTACATTCTGCCGCCACGCAGCGTGTTTGTGACGGCGGAGATTCGGTTTTAGTCATATCGCGAATTGCGGCATCAGGTCTGCAACCTGTTGCCGCCATGTGTTGCTGTGTTGTGTCAACTACTACTTGTGCTTAGTCGACCAAAATAGGATCAGGCCGCAATTGCTGGCGAAATTATGGAATTCAGGTGGTGCATCGGACCCACGGCTGAACAATTCGATGGCTCTGAGTTGATTGATGGGCACGGAGCTCGCAAGTTCGATGTCAACTTTCATGCCGTCAAGGAATGTCGTCGGCGTACAGCGTGACGATCTCATGCGGACCTTCACACCAAAACCTTGTCTTGTCAACTGCACTCCGGCAAAGGTGGTCAAGGCGCTATAGGAGTCTGCTCGCACGGCAAGCTGATCTCCATCAAGTGCATAACCAATGTGCGCAGCACGGCGGCGCTCGTAGTCACGACGGTCTCTGCTCTTGTTTGCATCAATCGTCACAACCGTATCAAGGCGCTGCGCTCCACCCATACGTATAAACACGCTCGGTACTTCTTCATTCACCACGTCAACGGCTTGTGATGCGGCGACGCGACCAATCGCTCGCGCTGTCAGTGTGTAGCGCCCGGGCATCAGTGAATCGAACTCAAATGCGCCAGAGGTATCAGTTGTTCTACGAAGGTTTCCAGGAGCGAACTCAATACCGATATTCGCCATTCGCGCGCCGTTTTCATCGACCACCTGCCCCCGTAACCGTCCGAGCCGCGCCTTGCTCCTCGCGGCCACCACTGGAGCGTTGGGAGACTCACTCAATACGAACTGCAACCCAGTCCTCCACGCAGCTGGCTGCGACGCTCCGAAGGCGAGCAGCAGAGCTCGCACAAGGAGAGTTCGCCGAAGTTGATGGGTGACTGTCATGTATTCATGCGGACGGGGTTCGCTACTTTCTTAACGAATAGACCAGTACCACGTCGTTATCGTCCTCGTCTTTCGTGACGCCCGCCACAAAGTTCGCCCCCGCGTCCAACAGGCGGAAGCGTGGCGGCAATATTACGTCTGACAGCCAAACACCCGTCACCGAGTATACCGACCATAACGTTGAACCTTTCGGTAGAGAATTCGGATCGGCGAGGATGAAATCTTCGACGCTTGGTGGTCCGATCCAGACCACGTTGTCTTGTGCGGCGACCATTCGCCGAACGCTGGAAACCGCTCGCTGAACTGAACTCGAGCCCGAACTTGCTGCATGTCGTTGGCAATCTCCGGAGTAGTTTTATTTGCTTCGTAGATTCCGGCGAAGTACGCTTCCTTATCATCGTTCGTAACTGGCTTGACTTTCACGCCTTTGCGTTCAACAGTCGAGATCTTCTTGCCGCGCTGATCGAAGCAGTCGAACCGAAACGCGCCATTGTACCCGGCGCAAAAAGTTTCTTTCAATACTGCTACGCGATTTCGCGGGGCGTAGACTTTGCCGGACAGAGCTCCGCCCGCATTGCGCATTGCTTCGACGGACGGAAAGCTGCCCAGGAGAACGCTCGACGACGAGGAAATTCGCGTAAGCTCATCGTGCGTCTGCTCCCAGCGACCTGGTGATAAATGGTCTGTCATTGAAGTACTCACCAGGCGATCGCCATTGGAGAAATAGCCGAGGCGCTCGACGTTCGACCCAAGTTTGGATTCTGATCGGACGTATTTGCCCGTGCTCGAAAACAACTGCGCGATACCCCGCAAATCCACTAGAACAAGCGTGTCTCCGAAGCGAAGAAATTGGCTAACGCCGGTAAACTCGCCGGGACCTCGACCTCGTCGGCCTACGGATTTGGTGCGGCGGCCCTGCGCGTCAAAAAACTGGATCGAGTTGCTGCGATGACTTGCCAGCACCACGCCTCCGTCCGAAAGCATGGACAGACCGATCACCATCCCAAACTCGAGCGTGTCGTTCGGTGCGATACGCAACTGAAATTGAGGGTCGACGCTCCATGCAGATTTTTGAGGGGATCGGGGCGCGGGTAATGCTGTAGGACGTTGTGCTTCCAGAGCGCACATGTCGGCTCCGAAGGCGATCAGGATCAAGCTTGTCCAGGCTGGCGGTCTGAGAACCATGGCACACTCGGAGGACGTGATGGGTAGCGAAGTCCGAACGAATTACAAATATCAATGCACAACCATTTCGTCCACCCAAAATTTCGATTCCTGTGTGATTATGGCGCAAAGTGTTCAGCTGTGGCCGGATCTGCATGTTGCCACACTCGGTTCGACTGGCCGATGTTGCGAGTTCACAGGGGCGACTGCCCCGTATTTCCCACTTTGGATCAAGGTGACGATCATGCGAAGGATTCTGATGCTCAGCGCTTCATTCGCGATCATCGGTATGGCGGGGCCAAGAGTTTCGCGTGCTGCGCCCGTGCCTGACGTGTGTGAGGAGCAGCAAGAGTGTCGAGTAAGTCTGGATTGTGAATTCACGAGCATTTGCAATCGCTGTAACGGTGCGACAATTCACCCCAAGGGCGTGTGCGGAGTCTTCGGAGGAGAGGCGTGATGCCGGAGCAGAGGTGGGCGTGATATCGCTCACCTCTGGTCGGTGCGATAACAGGCAGAGTCGGTGGCGTCATCTGTGACCCATTCCTTGCGACATTCCAAAGAGCACCACAACATGTCCTCGCACAGAAAAGAGAAGACTCTCAATGCAGTAACAGGAATCATAGCTGTGACCGCGGCTATTCTCGGCATAATTAGAATACGGGAGTATGCAGTTCCCGAACCGATCCCTGGTCAGGTTGCGCAGCACGTTCCAGACTGGCAAAAATTGCGAGCAGTAATCTTTATGTCGGGAATCGGGCCGCACCTGTCACCATCGTAGAGTTCTCAGATTTTCAATGTCCATATTGCAAGCAGGCCGCTGTGGACATAAGAATTCTGCGCGATGAATACAAAGAATCAGTGGCCTGGGTGTATCGTAGTGTTCCGCTACATTCCGCATCGAGGGCCGCAGCGCTCGCAGCAGAATGTGCGGGACGACAAGGTGCATTTGTGGCGATGCATGATCGGTTATTCGCTGGTTCAGACTCGATCGGAATCCGTGCATGGAGTTCCTACGCGGCGGAGTCTGGCATACAAGACACAGCCACCTTTGTCCGTTGCCTTCAAGGTGCGTCCGCCGACTCGGCCATCCTCCGAGATTCTTTGGCTGCAGCTGCACTCGGCATCCGCGGAACGCCCACGTTTCTTATAAACGAGCGCCAGCTCGCAGGGAATAAAGGAATCGCGGCATTGCGAGATGCTGTGCGTCGAGCGTTACCAGAGCAACCATGGTACACGCGTGTAGCTCGAAAGATCGTCTCATTCCGATAGTCTATTCGCCGGGATGGGCGTGTTCTATGTGCGCGCGCGCGCTCTCTCTCTCTCTCTCTCTTTCTCTCTCAGCGCAGCTGGCGATTGGCCAGCAACACAGTAGCTCACGACGCGAACGACGAGCGATTCCGCGCTGTTACTGAGCACAGTGGCAATGGAATCATTATCAAAGACTTTTCGGATGTCTCGATGCAACGTCGTTTGATTTCCATAGCCCGCTCGGGCCATCGCGAGTTTCTGGTTCCCTGTCATGCGAAGGCAAGAAACTGCGCGGATTAATCGGGCACTACGCATTAATCTGCTCGGCTTCAGGCCCGCGGCTTTCAACTCGCGGTCGAACGATCTTCGGGACCGTGCTCCTGCTCGAGCCAAATCGTCTGCGGTACGGAAGTTTTCCGGAAATTCAAACAGAAGTTCTATTGACTCGCGCGTCAAGCGAGGAAGTCTTCGTGTGCAGAGTTGTATCCGTTCCAGGACTTTCGAGGATGCGTTAGCGTGGATGGCTGACTTGATGAAATCGCTGATCTCTGTCGGCGAATCATTGATGCCATGGCACAGAACGGCGTGCACGGCGCGTACTGACGTCAGTTCTGACAGCGTTGAAAGGCCGGCAGCCGTGGGCGAGACGATTGCCAAGATCCGCAAGCCACTCGGTGGCAGGTGACAAGCGAAGGTGAGATTGCTGATCTCCCCAATGAACTGCAGTTCCCAAACAAGCACATCATCTTCTGATTTCGCGACCCTGTAGAGGTTTACAAGTGAGCGAATGAAGCGAAGATCACATTCTGTCGGCAGCGCGTCTCAGAGGTGAACCAGAGCAGGATCCGCTCCCAATATGAAGATCGTCATGTGTCGATTTCCTAATTGGGGAAGGTAAATCTCGCAAGCCAGAATCGCGAGCTAAGCGCCGACAACTGCGAAATCCAGCCGCGAAGACCCACGATCATTCAGGCACCAAAAATTGTCAACAGACCCCGTCGGCTCACGATTCGGTTGGTTTCTAGCTCACTGACCAGGAAATGTGTTGCCTATTGGACATGAGAAAGCGAGTCCCAGCGATCGCGTCCTGCGGTGTCAGCCATTGAATGTATCCGGACGCGGCTTGCACTCAGCACGAAGCCACAAGTTTTCGACGAACCGTTGCCGCAGGCTCGGCGACGGACCGGCGTCTTACATTCTGCCGCCACGCACCGTGTTTGTGACGGCGGAGATTCGGTTTTAGTTCTGTGCCCTTGCTGGCGTATCGCTCGGTCTACGGGCGATACGCCAGGCCCATGGTGTCGGCTGCGGCCAGCAGCTTCTTGTCATTCGTCCAAAGCTGCACATCGTCGCCGATCGCCGCTGACGCCAGTAAATGCACGTCAGCGTACGAGAGCCCTTTGCCCATCAGGGACCGCCGTTCAATGAGCGCGATCGCCTCTTCGTGATTGGCTATCGGCGCCGGGGGCAACTCGGCCAGGAGATCGAGCACCTTCCGCCTGGATTTGATGTTACCGCAGGCCAGCTCCCCCACGACAAAGGGATGCGCCAGGACCATGCCGTCATCCATCGCGAGCCCGAGCCCGGGCAGACGAGTATGAATGTGTTCAATCCAGACGGACGTATCGACCAGGATCATCCGGGCTCGACACGCCTTCGCGGCGCCACTGACGCATTCGGATCACTGCCGCCGAGTTTTGCGAGCCGACGGCCGGCTTCGCGCGCAATCAAAACCCGCAAGGCTTCGTGTATGAGGGCCGTGCGTTCTTTGATGCCCGTGTAAAAATGGGCTTTCTCGAGGAGATCGTCGTCGAGGTTGATGGTCGTGCGCATACGAGGTAGCTCGGTTATAGTATGCATGAAACATATATCAACTGATGCCCAGGTAAATGCCTCACCGAAATCCCGCCACTCGTGGCAATTCCCCTCACTTTCCTTCTTGCGCCACTCTGTACCATACCACAAGATGGGTCCGCACTCGCTGCCCAGAGGCCTACGGAATGACGTTACGAACGGATGTCAGCAATCCCCACCACTACCACAAGGTTGTGGATTGCCAATACGCGTGTCCTGCCCACACGAACGTGCCGGAATATCTCCGGCTGATCGCACAGGGGCGGTACACTGAGTCCTATCTCCTCAACCGCGAATCCAACGTGTTCCCGGGCATCCTGGGACGCACGTGCGATCGACCGTGTGAGCCAGCCTGCCGACGCGGACGGATCGACGGCAAACCCGTCGCCATCTGCCGTCTCAAACGTGTCGCCGCCGATTTGCGCGACGACATCACGGAATTCCTTCCGAAGGCACCGGCCATTCGCAATGGCAAAAAAGTCGCCCTCGTTGGAGCCGGACCCGCCTCACTCACAGTCGCGAACGACCTCCTCCCGATGGGATACGAGGTCACCATTTACGAAAAGACCGCGCGCGCCGGTGGATTGATGCGATTCAACATTCCCGCGTTCCGCTTGCCGGAGCAGGTGTTGAACGAAGAGACGCAATGCATCATCGACATGGGTGCCGAGGTGCACTACGACACGCCGATTGACAGCATGAGGGCTATGCTGACTAATGGCGGGTTCGACGCGGTCTTTGTTGGCACAGGCGCACCGAAGGGCAAAGAGCTCGACATTCCGGGCCGCTGGTCTGACGGCGCGAAAGAACACATCCACATCGGCATCGAGTGGTTGGGCTCCGTACACTTCGGGCACATCGAGAAGATTGGCGCGAATGTGCTGATCATCGGTGTTGGCAATACGGCCATGGACTGCTGCCGCACGTCACGCCGCCTCGGTGGTGTCAATACGAAAGTGGTCGCGCGTCGCTCACGTCCGCATTTCAAGGCGTCGCCGTGGGAACTGGAAGACGCGGAAGAGGAAGGCATCGACATCATCGAGAATCATGCACCGAAACGGTTTGTCATCGAGAACGGCAAACTTGTGGGCATGGAATTTGAACAACTCGAATGGTACGAAGACGGCGGCAAGCAAAAAAGCAAAGTCACCAACACCGTGATTCTGCCAGCGGACGAAGTGATTCTCGCCATCGGCCAGGACAACGCGTTTCCCTGGATTGAACGCGACGTGGGTATCGCGTTCGACAAGTGGGAAATGCCGGTCGTCGACAAATCCACGTTTGAAAGCACGCGCCAAGGCGTGTTCTTTGGCGGCGATTCGGCGTGGGGGCCGCAGAACATTATCTGGGCGGTGGAACACGGACATCAGGCAGCCATCTCGATTGACAAGTATTGCCAGGGACAACCGGTGTCCGAGCGTCCCGCCCAGGGTATGCACCTTTCCAGTACGAAGATGGGCATGCACTCGTGGGCCTACAGCAACGACTTCAATCCGTCGCCGCGCCAGAAGATGACGCACGCCGAACTCGTGAAGCGATTTGCGAGCGTGAGTGAAGAGGTGGAGTTGGGTTTCACGCCCGAACAAACGGCGACGGAAGTTGAACGCTGTCTGAATTGCGACGTAGAAACCAAATTCGAGGCCAACCTGTGCATCGAATGTGACGCCTGCGTGGATGTGTGTCCGGTTAATTGTCTCACGATCACCGTGGGCTCGGATTCAGAACCCGAACTGCGCACACGGCTGTCTGCACCCGCCGACAATCTGACGCAGGACATTTACGTGTCCGACAACCTTCCGCAAACGAAGCGCGTAATGGTGAAAGACGAGGACCTCTGCCTGCACTGTGGGTTGTGTGCCGAGCGTTGTCCAACGGCGGCCTGGGACATGGCGAAGTTTTCGCTCATCCTCCCATACGCGTACGGTCCTTCCGGAACTACCATCCCCGTTGCCGTATGAGTGGTATCAACGATTTTGCGTTCAAGATGGCCACCGTGAACGGCACGGGATCGGCCAGCGCGAACAGCCTGCTGATGCAGGCGATTTTCCGCATGGGCATTCCGGTCACGGGAAAGAATTTGTTTCCCAGCAACATTCAGGGATTGCCCACGTTCTACGAAATTCGCGCGAGCAAGGACGGATACACCGCGCGTCCGCAGGATGTGGATCTGGTGGTGGCGCTGAATCCGGCCACGTACGCGAAAGACGTCGCGACCGTGCGGCCTGGCGGATACCTGCTGTACGATTCGTCGTGGCCGATGGAGCCGGATCTCGTGCGCGAAGGCATCACGATTCTTGGCATTCCGTTTGGTCGCATGTGCGTCGAGAACTTCGAGACGGATCGTGATCGCACGCTGCTCCGCAACATTGTGTACGTGGGCGCGCTGGCGGCGTTGCTCGAAATCGACATGGACATCATCGCACAAATGCTCGTGGAGAAATTCTCCAAGAAGAAGCGTTTGTTCGATGCGAACAACACCGCCATTAAACTGGGGTACGACTACGCGAAGGCGAACTACACCTGTCCGTTGCCGTTCCATCTGGAGAAGATGGATGCGACGAAGGATTACGTGATCATCGATGGCAACACTGCGGCGGCACTGGGCGCGCTGTACGCTGGAGCAACCGTTGGTGCGTGGTATCCGATCACGCCGTCGACGTCGTTGATGGATGCGTTCAGTGGTTTCTGCGCGAAATATCGCGTTGACGAAGCAACAGGACTCAACAGATACTGCATCATCCAGGCCGAAGACGAACTCTCGGCCGCCGGTTGCGTGATTGGAGCGGGATGGGCCGGCGCACGCGCATTCACGAATACTTCGGGACCCGGCATCTCGTTGATGCAGGAGTTTATCGGGCTCGCGTATTACACGGAGATTCCGGCGGTGTTTTACGACATCCAGCGTACCGGACCAGCAACCGGAATGCCAACCCGCACGCAACAGGGTGACCTGATGTCGCTCGCGTACGCGTCGCACGGCGATACCAAACACATCGTGCTTTTTCCGTGCAATCCAGAAGAGTGTTTTCACATGAGTCCCACCGCGTTCGATTTGGCCGAGCGTTTTCAGACGCCCGTGTTTGTCGCGAGCGATCTGGATATCGGTATGAACGACTGGATGTGCAAACGTCTGCAGTGGGATGACAGTTACACGCCCGATCGCGGCAAGGTGTTGAACGCCGAGCAGTTGGCGGGTGTCAAGAAGTTCTCGCGGTATCTGGATGTGGATGGTGACGGTATCGCGGCGCGTACGCTGCCTGGGGTACATCCCAACGGTGCGTATTTCGTGCGCGGTTCGGGTCACGACAAACACGGTGCGTACACGGAAGATTCGGATGCGTATCAGGAGGTCGTCGATCGCATCAAGATCAAGTTTGAAACAGCCAAGAATGCGGTGCCGGGTCCGGAGTTTCACAGGCAGACCGGTGCTGACGTTGGCATTGTCTCGCTGGGCGGATGTCACGCGGCCGTGTTGGAAGCGATTGATCATTTGCGCGAGCAGGGAATCAGCGCGGACTACATGCGCATTCGTGCGTTTCCGTTCAACGAGTCGGTGCGGGAGTTCATTGACGGCCACGCGTCGGTGTTTGTGGTGGAGCAGAACCGTGACGCGCAGCTTCGGTCGCTCATTGCGATCGAGACGGGAGTGCCGCGCGACCACATGATGTCGGTCCTCGACTACGGTGGTATGCCGCTCACCGCGAAAGTGGTGGTGCAGGCGGTCACGAATCACAAGGCGAAGGTGCACGTATGACCAGTATTGCAAAACCACCGGTACGGCATCCCAGCCTGCACAAAAATGCACTGGGGTTCACGGTGCGTGACTATGAAGGCGCGATGTCAACGCTGTGTGCGGGATGTGGTCACGATTCGGTGACGGCCGCGCTGGTGCACTCGTTCTGGGAACTCGATTTGCCGCCGCATCGCGCTGCGAAGATGAGTGGTATTGGTTGCTCATCGAAAACGACCGCGTATTTCATGCGGCAGTCGCACGGATTCAATTCCGTGCACGGTCGCATGCCGTCAGTGACGTCGGGGGCGAATGCAGCCAATCGCGACCTCACGTACATCGGCATTTCGGGTGACGGCGATTCCTTGTCGATTGGACTGGGGCAGCTGTCGCACGCGATTCGTCGCAACGTCAACATGTTGTACGTGATCGACAACAACGGCGTGTACGGACTGACCAAAGGCCAATTCTCGGCGTCCGCCGACATCGGGAGTACGTCGAAGAAGGGTGAAGCCAACGTGCAGCCGCCAATCGATCCGGTGCTGCTCGCGCTGACGCTGGGCGCCACGTTTGTTGCGCGGAGTTTCTCGGGCGACAAAGCGCAACTGGTGCCAATCATCAAGGCGGGCCTCAAGCACAACGGTCTGGCGCTCATCGACATTATTTCGCCGTGCGTAACGTTTAACGATCACGAGGGCAGCACGAAGAGTTACAAGTTCACGCGTGAGCACGAGGTCGAGATTTCGGCGGCGGATTTTGTGCCGTTGCGGCGCGAAATTACGGCGCCGGAAACCGAGGATGCGGTGTCAGTCGTGACGATGCACGACGGAAGTACGGTAAGATTTCGCAAGACGCATGAGAACTACGATCCGACCAACCGCGAGCAGGCGTACGAACATGTGCGAGCGTGTCAGATGCGTCACGAGATCGCGACGGGGTTGTTGTATATCAACGAGGGCGGCAGTGACATGCATGCGGTGTCGAAGACGGTCGCGACGCCGTTGGTGCAAGTGCCATTTGAGCAGCTGTGCCCGGGCAATGCTGCGTTGCAGAAGTTGATGGAGAAGTACCGGTAGTAATCGGGCGCGCTTGCCGCGTGGGTAAGATTACCTCCACTCGCTCTGCGGTAGGCGCGCGCCCATCACGCTATTCCGTGCATCCGTCGCACGGTCACTGGCGCGGAGCAAGTCCGCTTTCGGAATGACAGTCCCAACTGGAAACGCCGCGGTCAACGCTCCGCAGTCTGTGCTTTGATGGAGGCACCACACGGTTGCCCACGGAAGATTGGCGGTGGCTGATTTGCGGGAAATTTCCACCACTGCCGTGGGATTTGATGCGATTCAACGCGGCGAGCACCATATCGGTCCGCGAATGGCAGGTGGCTGCAATCGGCGCCAGTTGCAGTGTATGAATAGCTGCGATGGTACACCGGCATTTCATGGCCCTGGCCCAAGTTTTTCGCGTCTCGCCTTGACCGAAGAAAACCCGAAGTATATTTTGCTGATCGCGACTCCAGCTCGTTCACTTCAGGGAGTAGGCCGGGGCGCGCTTCAAGGCAAGCGATGCACCGAGCAGACAAATCAATGTCCTTTTTCAACACGCCGTCGGGTGATCCCCTCGCCAAAATTCTCATTGGCGATTCTCTGCGCATGCAGCACCTTAGGTCGAAGATTTATACACTCGGTCCGTCCACCGTGCCCGTGTTCATCGCAGGCCCGACTGGTGGGGGAAAGGAGCTGGTCGCCAACGCGTTGCACATCACGAGCAAACGCAAGGGACAATTTGTCGCGTTCAATGTGTGCGCCGTTTCTGACACGATGTTCGAAGATGCGCTGTTTGGTCACATCAAAGGCGCGTTTACAGGTGCGTTAGCCGCATCCAGCGGTTACATGGCCGAGGCAGATAACGGTACCTTGTTTCTTGACGAAATTGGCGGGCTGCCAGGTGCAGCGCAGGTCAAATTGCTCCGTGCGATTGACTTGCAGCAGTTTCGCTCGGTGGGTTCTTCTCGCGACAGCAAGAGTAACTTCCGCGCAATAGCGGCGAGCAATGAAGACTTGCGTAGCATGGCTCAAGACGGTCGGTTTCGCGCTGATTTGTATCATCGACTGGCAACGGTCACGCTTGAAGTTCCGCCGTTGTCTGAACGACGTGAGGACATTCCGCAACTCGTTAACGCATTTCTCAGTGGCGTGAACGCCGAGGCGAGCGCCGGTATCGCTGCGAATGCTTTGAATGACATCATGATGGGCGAATGGCCGGGCAACGTCAGGCAGCTCAAACACTTTGTAGCGCTGGCTGCAACGCTGGCCGGTAGTCATGTCATTACACGCGACGTCGTGCGCGAGGCGTTGGAGTTCGCGCCGAAGTCACAAAGGTCGGCGACAGTGCCTGATATGAAAGACCGAGTCTTGTTGCAAACGCTCGAAGAAACGCACGGTGGTATCGGTGAAACCGCCAAACGGTTGGGTGTGCATCGCGCGACGATATACCGGCGCTTGAAGCGATTGCAACAACAGCGACCGAAGCACGGGCGCGAATAACGCGACATGTTGCAGCGTGTTGCACTCGGGGCGCTCCGGTTGCGCAACCACGTGCGACATCGCGAATCGGCATGAACGGTAAGTGGTTGTAAATCAACAGAATGTACATGCGCATTAGTTGGCGCAGTCCCTGCACTGAGGAGAAGCGCAGTACTCATCTTCTTCTCTTCTCAAGGATGGTCCCATGCTTTCGCACGTACTCCGCGCTGCCGCAGTAACGGCGTCGCTCGCTGGCGTCGCCATTGGCGCTACATTTATAAGCGACCACTCGATGTATCGACGAGACTCGCCCGGCGCATCATTTGCAGCACTGACCGACTCCACTGGCACACCACTCAATACGCCGGGCGCGATTGAGCGCAGTTTGTGTCTCACCGCTTCGCTCGTTCGTACGGTATCCTATCAGTGCGGCGACATGGTGATGGGATACGAGTTGCCATCGGTTCGAGTGCTCGGCAAAGTGCAGGCGCCAGTTCTGTTGTACAACAGTCAATTCGCACATCCTCGGCCACTCACTACACTCGATGTGGCAATTCCGAGCGGTGTAACGGTGCCCGACAAAATCGAGTACATCGTGCGGGTGGGGTCTGACACCACTGCCCGCGGCGTTGAGACAATCGCCAGTTCCCTGCTGTCTGCGAACGCCAACAGCAGAAAGCGCATTCAAGTTGGATGGGACGCGTCGTTGTTTCCAACGGGTGTGTATCCTATTCACATCGAAGCGCGCTCGTACTACGGCAGCACTACCCATTCCGCCACCGTGCTCAACACGGAGTCGATTGTGGTCAATCGTATCAGCAGTCCACTTGGCTATGGCTGGGCAGTTGCGGGCATCGACCAGTTGTTTTTCCCATCGGATACTGGCCAGCGCCTGTGGGTTGGCGGGGATGGAAGCGCGCGAGTGTTTCGCTGGAAGGTTGCCAACACATGGGTAGCAGATTCGTTGGAGAGACCAGACACGCTCACTTGGCAATCGATCGATACAACGTATCGTCGTCGACTGTCAGGCGGCGCGACGCTCGTATTCGACGCGCAAGGTCGCCATGTTCGCACGGTTGACCCGCGATCGTACACGACCAGGCTGTTCTATCGGGCGTCGAGCAGCGTTGCGATGCTCGACTCCATTCAGTTGCCTCGATTGACAACCTCGTATCGCTTTCACTACAAGATCAGCGGGGCGGATACGACGATGGACACCGTCCGGGCGCCGGGAGCGAGCGGTGACGTGATCACGTCGATCAAATCAGACGGACACGTTCCGTATCAAATTTTCGATCATCAGGGTGCCGACGTGTATTGGAACATTCTCCAAACGGGCATTCATACCGGCCGTATCAAGTACGTCCGCAGCAGACGCGGACTGGATTCGTACTATGCGTACAACGATCACGCGCACTTGTCGCGCCTCAAAGTTACCATGCCATCGCGCACTGATGTGACGATGATTTGTCCAGTGTTCATTGTCGCCGACACCATCGGCTGCGGCACTCGCTTCAATATCGTCGATAGTGCAATTGTTGCACTCGACGGCCCGGGCACGGATAGTGCGCACCCGGATATATGGCAATATCGGTTGGGTCGGGTCGGAGCACCGTCGTGGATTCGCAATCCAGATGGAAAGAACACGACGATTCGTCGCGATAGCGTCCGTTTGCCCGCTTTTGTCACGCAGGTTGTGGCGACCAGCGGCCTCGTTACGCATGCCAAGCCGGATTCCATGGGCAACGTAGCCGAGGTGACGATGGACAATCCCCTCGGGAGCAGCACGACGCAGACGACGAAATATCTATGGGACTTGCGGTGGGATAAGCTCAAACGCACCATCAACCAGCTCAATGAGACAACATTCGTTGCAACGTATGATGTGGTAGGAAATGTTGATTCAATTGCCGATAGCCGCGCCGGCAGTGCCACGCGTTTCTACTACGGCGCAGGTGCCGATCTCAACTTGCTGCAAGTTGTCAAACCACCAACGCGCGGCACAGCAGATGACTTTCAGTACATCACGTACGATGCGTTGGGTAATGTGACGGGATTTTACCAGTACACGGACAGTGCGGGAACGAATCAGTTTCATCAGGGAACACACTTTACGCAGGACGCTATTGGACGAACGACTGTGAAGTGTAGCGACCTTGACAGTCTTGCCCAGCAATTTCCACCGCAGAAGTGCTTGTTCACGACCTACACTGTATTTGGACAAGATTCGGTGCTGTATGAGCATGCGCCGGCTCTGCATGGTGCACCGGAGCAGGCGATGTACACGCGGCAATATTACTCGAACGAAGGTGAGCTGATCGCCACCGTGCAGGATAAGCCGGGCAATCCAATCCTGTTGGCAACGCGTAGCGCTCATGACAAGCTGGGACGCCTGACCGAACAGTGGCACACGCGCAATGACGTGACTCTTGGTGACGCGGTTCACACCGTTTACAACTCGGCTGGCGACGCCGTTTCCACGACGAATCGCCGGGGTCAAGTCATCGCCATGGAGTACGATGGGATGCACCGCTTGCTTAAGCGCTTTGTCCCGGAACAGAGTGAAGATCCGGCGTATCCTGACAGCTCGTTCGCGCTCACTCGAGGGCCGTATCCGCTCAACATGAGCGGGTACATCACGCCAGCGGACACGTTCACATTCCAGTACGACAGTGCCGGCAACATGATCAGTGCCAGGAACCGCACCAGTCACATCCGCCGGGGCTACTCACTGAATGGACTGCTCAAAGGTGACACGGCGGTGATCAACAAAGAGGGGAGTGGCACAACCACCTACGCACTCGTGAACGAATACGACGCGCTCAATCGCCGGACAGCGCTGCGTATGCCGTCGGCGCTCGTTGGTGGAGACAGCACGTTGCAATTCGTGTACACTGCAGTGTCGGGTACACCGTATTCGGTGACCGATCCGCTGTCAAACATTCACTATTTCGAGTTCAACAAACGCGGTGAACAAACGTACGCGGCGCTTGCGGGCGGTATAGTCGAAACGCTGACTTACGATGCCGTTGGCAATGTCGTCAAGGACTCTGTGTTCAAGAGTTCGGTCGGCGTCGTTCGCAAGAGTGCGCTCACGTACGATCCGCGGGGAAAGCGGTTGTCGGCGACGGGTTTCACCACGTTTGCCGATACCTCCAGGTTCGTGTACTCGGGCATGGGTCATCTCATCTCCAGTCGCGTCTCTCAGCGCTCAGCGAACCTGGGCGGCGGCGTCAGTCGCGGCGTGACGGTGGAAACTGTGCAGCCCGATGTGCTGGGGAACGCACTGACACGGGCAACGCGAGACTCGACCAAAGACAGTACCTCTGCCGGCACGAATACGACGTATGCGTATGCCGAGGATACCCTGATAACACTGGATACGTTGTGGCGGTTACGGCACACGCGTGGTGTCAGCATCAGCGGGACAACGATTCGGAGCTATCATTACGATGCGGACGGCAACGTCAAGTTCTATTTCAAGATGCCGCCCTCAAGTTCGAGTACAGCGCACCGGGAAGACCGGTACTCATGGTATGACGCCGAGGGCAAGTTGCGGGCGGCGGACTATCGGTACCGCAAATCTGGCGCTGACGGCACTACCCCCGATGTCACGGTCGAGCAGTATCTGTACGATGCACTCGGCAGACGGTATTGGGTGCGCACTGACAAGACGTGCGGGGATGGGAACCCCCAACCGCTGTGCGCTCTGAGTACGCTGCGCCGCACCATCTGGGACGGTGATCGTGAGCTGATGGAGATACAGGTGCCGGCGAAGGTGCCCGGGTGGGATCCCATCGGCAACGACACGCTGAACGCCGACAATTTTGCGCCGCGCTTTCCAAGATATTTCGGAGTCGATCACAATCCGTACTTTGGGCGCGTGCTCTACATCCCCGGCGTCAGCCTTGATCAACCCGTGGGATTTATTCGCTATAACTATGCGGATCGCGGTACTCCCATTACACCGCCGGATTCCCTCATGCCCATGGCAACCGCCTCGTGGTCCATCCTCTGGGATCAACAGGGGGCGCCGCGCGTGTGGTGTACGACCGGGGTCGATCGATGCACAGGTACGCGGGAATACACCTCGGCGACGGGATCGCAACTGGTGACGTTGTCCGCACAAACTTTCGTGTTAGAGCGACCGCGGTTTCAAAACTTCTCGTGGCAGGGGACGTTGCTGGTTGACAAGGCCGACGGTACGCGGACCAATTTCCGTCGCAACAGGTACTACGACCCGACGGCGGGGCAGTTTACGCAGGAAGACCCCATTGGGCTCGCGGGAGGATTGAATCTCTACGGGTTTGCCGGCGGGGATCCGGTCAACTTCTCCGATCCGTTTGGGCTCTGTCCAAATCAGATGGCGACCGGTCTGGCAGCGCTGCAATGCATTTTCGACGATTTTAAAGGCGGGGCTTCAAACGCGCTTTCGAGAATCGGCACAGCTATAAGTGATCACTACGCAGAAGGAGGACGGCGGAACGCTGCATGCATGAGTGACGCGATGTGCATGGCGCTGTCATTCGGTGGCGGCGGTATGGCGGGCGCTGCAGAGGGCGGGCTTCTTCGCGCGGCCGTTCGTGTCGAAGCGCGAAATCTCACCGAGCAATTGGCGATGGCCGAAGCTAGGGGTGGCGTAGGAACGGAAATAATGTTTGGCAAGATCAAAGATTCACGCTATCCATCAGACCAATGGGCCAAGATGTCATACACTCGCAAGACTGCAGGGGGTGAGACGATCGAAATCCACTACTGGAGGAATCGTGATACAGGGGCGATGGAAGGCTTCAAATACAAAAACCCTTAGCCAGAGCGCGATACGATGAAGGTTAGTTGCCTTTCGAACAGCGGCGCAGAACTTCCCGAGTGTTACGTGGATCCAGGAAGTGGGTTTGATCGGACAACGATCTTTCCCTTGGAACTCGGGAAGGAATACACGGTCTATGCTGTCACTCTTCGCCAGGGAGGGGTGTGGTATTATCTCCTCGACGAACGCGGCGTTGATTATCCTGTGTGGAGTCCTGCGCCGCTCTTCGAGGTTACCGATCGTCGCCTGTCACAATACTGGCTCTTTGGCTTTCACAACGCTGGTATTAGGCCAGGTGACGCGGTGTTTGCTTTCGTCGAATGGTCAAGCGATCCGCTCGACTACTATGACAAGCTGTCTGACGGTGATACCGAAGCGCGTTTGATCTTTCGCAAGTACCGCGATCTCATGGAACTTGAATTTGACACACAGGCCGATCGTCCCGCTGCAGAAGACTTAGGTGACGGATGGATGATGTGCCCTCAGTGTCGCGAGGCGTGGCAAACAAGTGTAAATGGGGCACTTGTGAAGTGTCCAAACTGCTCGACGATTTTGCGGAACCCTCGGCTGTAATTTCCTAGGGATTCTTAGAAACAGCCCGGTCGGATTGGTATCCGATCGGGCTGTTGTTTTGCAATGCACTTCTGCTCAACTCACCTTGCGTTTTTTCGCACGCGGCGGCGTCGCGCGGCGTCGTGTATCGAGCATGGCGTCGACGAGTTTAAGCACGGCGCGCTGATCGGCGGGCGGCAACTCTTCAATGCGCTGCAGGCGTTTCAGGAGCCGCGCGGTTTTCGGCGCGAGTGTGTCCGCGATGGGTTTCAAGCCGAGCAGCGCATCGGTCGTGACGTGCAATGCGCGCGCGAAATCGACGAGCAGCGCGCCCGGGGGCTGCGTGCTTTCGGTTTCGTAATACGCAATGACGCGCTGTGAGACGCCGGCCGCGTCGCCTAATTCCGTTTGTGTCAAGCCACGACTTTGGCGGAGCGTCGCGAGGCGGGCACCAAAGCCATCGAGGGTCGAAGAGGCCATCGGGAGAGCGAACGCAGGGAGTACAGACGGGAACATCCGGGACCTCCACAATACAGGGCGATTTCGAAAATCGAGGGTCGCGCTTGACGCGGTATACGAGAATCGTATAATCTCCGCGCACGGTCAACTGGCCGAAATCGGGCGGTGTCCCCCCTTGACAGGATTTTGCGATGGCCCGGATCCCGGACGACGAACTGGAGCGCGTGAAGCGCGAGACCGACTTGGTCGCGCTCGTGCAGGCGGCGGGCGTCACGCTCCAGCGGCACGGCGCGAACGTCGTCGGCCGCTGCCCGTTTCACGACGATCAGGCCCCGAGCCTGGTGGTGACCCCGGCGAAGAACCTCTGGCACTGTCTCGGGGCCTGTCAGGCCGGTGGCAGCGTGATCGATTGGGTGATGCGCGCGGAGCGCGTGAGCTTTCGGCATGCAGTCGAACTGCTCCGCAATCGCTTGGGCATCGGTGACCCAACGAACAGCACTTCGTCCGTGTCGCTCACCCCACTAGTGACATCCGCCAGCGAGGCGCAACAACTCGATGATGCGACACTCGTGCGCGAGGTGCTGGAGTTTTATCATGCGACGCTCACCGCGAGCGCAGAAGCGATCGCGTATCTCGAGCAGCGCGGGCTCAATTCCCCAGCGCTGATCGAACGCTTTCACCTAGGCTATGCGAATCGCACGCTCGCGTATCGCCTGCCGGCCACCTCGCGCAAGGCGGGCGCGGAAGTACGCGGCCGACTCGAACGACTGGGACTGATTCGCGCGAGTGGCCACGAACATTTTCGCGGCAGCATTACCGTCCCGATTTTTCACGCGGATGGCACGCTCGCGCAATGTTATGGGCGGAAGATCGGCCCGAAATTGCGCGAGGGCACGCCGCTGCATTTGTATCTGGCGCGTCCGCACACGGCGGTGTGGAATGCCGACGCGCTCACGACGTCGCGTGAGATCATTTTGTGTGAATCCTTGTTTGATGCGATGACGTTTTGGGTCGCGGGCTTTCGGAATGTCATTACGAGTTATGGCGTGAGTGGTTTTACCGACGCACATCGCGCCGCGCTGCGAGCAGCGGGCACGGAGCGCGTGCAGATCGCGTATGATGCGGATGCGGCGGGCGATCGTGCGGCCGCACAGGTCGCCGAGGAATTATTCGCGCTGGGCATCGCCTGTGAACGCGTACAATTTCCGCGCGGGATGGATGCAAATGCGTACGCGCTCGCGAGTGGAAGCGAGGCGCCAGATGCGCTGGGCCACCTGCTGCGCGGGGCGACGTGGCTCGGGCAGGGTGTCGCATCGCAGAGCATCGCAACAGCAGCGGCAGCATCACCACCAACACCTTCTTTAGCTGCGGCAGGTCCGGGCTGTGATGCGTCGCTTTCACCACTCACGATCGAACGCCGCGGCGAAGAGATCCTATGCACGAGTGGGCCGCGCACGTATCGCGTGCGTGGGCTCGCGAAGAATGCCGCACTCGATGCACTGCGGGTGAATGTGCTGGTGACCGATGGCGTCGCGCTGCATGTCGATACGCTCGATTTGTACGTCGCGCGCGGACGTGCGCTGTTTATTCAACAAGCCGCGAAAGAATTGCAGGTGAGTGACACGACGATCACACGCGAGATCGGCGCGATCATCCTCGCGCTAGAATCACTGATCGGTGAACAACGTGCGACTACGGAAGCGCCCGCGGCGTCGCCCACGGATGCGCCAACAATGACGGACGACGAACGTGCCGCCGCGGAGGAGCTCTTGCGTGATCCAAAATTGCTCGACCGCATCTTGCAGGACTTCGCCCGCGCGGGTGTCGTCGGCGAAGAGACGAACAAACTGATGGGCTATCTGGCGGCCGTGTCGCGAAAACTTCCGGAACCTTTGGCGATCATTATTTCAGAGTGCGAGTGCGGCCGGCAAAACGTCGCTGATGGATGCGGTACTCGCGTTTGTGCCGCCGGAAGAGCGCGTGCAATACTCCGCGATGACGGGGCAGGCACTGTTTTACATGGCCGAGACGAACTTGCAGCACAAGGTGCTCGCGGTGGTCGAGGAGGAGGGCGCGGAGCGCGCCAGTTATGCTTTGAAACTCTTGCAGAGTGAAGGCGAACTGACCATCGCGTCGACGGGCAAAGATCCCGCGACCGGCAAACTGATGACGCACGAATATCGGGTGCGTGGGCCGGTGATGATCATGCTGACGACGACCGCGGTGGAGCTCGATGAAGAGCTCGTGAATCGCGCGCTCGTGCTCACGGTCGATGAAGGCCAGGCGCAAACGCGCGCGATCCACGCGCGGCAACGCCAACGTCGCACGCTCGACGGCTTGCTCGCGTCGTCGGCGCGCACGGAAGTGCTCGCGCTCCATCGCAATGCCCAACGCTTGCTCGCGCCGGTGCATGTCGTCAATCCGTATGCGCCACAACTGACCTTTGTGGATGCACGCACCCGCACGCGGCGCGATCACGAAAAATATCTGACGCTGATTGATACCGTCGCCTTTTTACATCAACATCAGCGCGTGCCGGAAACGGTGATGCGGCACGGGCAGACGCTCACGTTCATCACGGTGACACGCGAAGACATCGCCGTCGCCAATCGACTGGCCGATGCCGTGCTTGGGCGCTCGCTCGATGAACTCCCGCCGCAAGCGCGAAAACTCTTGACGCTGCTCACGCAGCTGGTCGACGACATTCGCACGCGTGAACAAATCTCGGCGCATGCGGTGCACTTTACGCGGCGGACCGTGCGCGACTTTACCGGCTGGACGGATTTTCAAGTGCGCGCGCATCTCGCGCAACTGGAATCGCTCGAATACGTCGTCGCACATCGCGGCGCGCGCGGGCAGCTGTATGTCTACGAATTGCTGTATCACGAAACGCGCGATCGGCGGAGTACGGTCGATCGCGCGCATCCGCGTTTTCTGATGGGGCTGCGGGACAGCGACACTTTGCGGGGGTATGATGGCGACTCTGAGGGGTCGCGCGCGGAGAACGAGCAGGCATCGAGGCCCGATCGACCGGCCTCCGTGCCCCCGTCGAGCACCGGCGTGCTTGAGAATAACGCCGTGCTGGAGCGCGAGTTACCCGGACCAACGGCGCGCCGACCGCCGCGCACGGTACCGGAGGACGCGCGCGTGGCGCATC
>Ga0335397_10003549_pt1 | contig 20830 bp, 19 predicted proteins | sample MAT04_FD_205740 | JGI IMG/M metagenome (GOLD analysis project Ga0335397, IMG submission 205740) | Freshwater microbial communities from Lake Fryxell liftoff mats and glacier meltwater in Antarctica - MAT-04 (spades assembly) (version 2) ... | reverse complement strand
TCATCGCCCAGAGCGGCGCGTCGGGTCACGCTCAGACTCCAGAGCACAGCTGCGAGGTGGGCCGCCAGGTCCTCGAGTTCGTCGGGGTCGATGCGGGCCAGCTCGATCGGTTGTTCGACGTTCCCGCTCGGGCCTTCGCGGACCTTCAATCGACGGTGACGGTGCCTGGGGCGCTCCTGCCACTGGCCTTTGCTCCGACCATCGACGGCGACGTGATTCCGGCCGACGTGACGGCGTTGCTGCGAGACGGCGCATCCAGCGGCGTCGATCTGCTCTGCGGCACGACGCTCGACGAGATGCGGCTCTTCACCGCCTTCGATGGAGCCACCGAACCCCTCACGACGGAGCGGGTCGTGAGACGGGTCGATCGTGCCCTATCGGCTCGCCAACGTCACGGAAACGGCTCCGATGTCGTCGAGCTGTACCGCTCCGCCCGACCTCAATCGAGCCCCAATCAGATCTGGGTCGCCATCGCGACGGACCTCGTGTTCCGGGTGCCGTGTCATCAGATGGCAGCTGCACACCGATCCCACGGCGAGACCAGGCTGTACCGCTACGACCATCCATCCACCGCGTTCGGTGGAACGATCGGTGCTGCCCACGCCATGGAGATCCCGTTCGTCTTCGACAATCTCGACGCCACCGGGGTCGAGATGTTGGAGGGCGAGATCACACCATCACGGCGACAGCTGGCTGGTCAGCTCGCGGATGCATGGGTGGCGTTCGCCGCAACGGGTGACCCGGGGTCAGCGTTGGGAGAGGCCTGGCCGGTCATTGGATCGAATCGTTCCACGATGTGCATCGATCTGGTGTCCTCGGTTGAGGTTGATCCGTCGGGCGACGAACTCGCGGTCTGGGTGGAGTGATGCGCCGCTGGCAGGTAGCGGGAGCGTTGATCCACGGCCCGGTCGCGTCGGCGGACAGTGGCCACGGGGTCCTCTTGGTACAGAACCGTCGGAAGAACGGAACGCTCGACTGGACCCCACCTGGAGGCGTCGTCGAAGCGCATCAGGGCGAGGCGATCCTCGACGGGTTGGAGCGCGAGGTCCGCGAGGAGACGGGCCTGGTCGTCACGAGCTGGGCGGGCCGGGCGTACCGGGTCGTCGCCACCGCCCCCGGACTCGGTTGGGAGATGTCGGTCGAGGTGCACATTGCCGACGGCATCGAGGGTGACCTCGTCATCGGCAACGACCCGGACGGGATCGTGGTGGCGGCTGACTACTTCGGTCACCAGGAATGCGACGAGTTGACGGCACCGGGTCACCGGTGGGTGCGGGATCCGCTGATGGAGTGGTTCATCCGAGCCAACGCGGCGGACATGGCGAAGGACGCTGCCGACGAGGTGTATCGCTATCGGGTCGAGGGTTCGACTCCGGGCTCGACCACGATCCATCGGATCTCGTGAATCCGCCGTCGGGCGGCCCGGTATCGGCCGACCGTCGGTCCATTCTCCATGTGGATATGGATGCGTTCTTCGTGTCGGTCGAACTGCTGGATCATCCCGAACTCCGCGGTCGTCCGGTGGTGGTCGGGGGCAACGGGCCTCGCGGAGTGGTGGCCGCCGCCTCGTACGAGGCCCGATTCCACGGAGTCTTCTCGGCGATGGCGTCGGCAACGGCGATGCGATTGTGTCCTGACGCGGTGTTCCTCGACGGCCGTCACGGCCGCTACGCAGAGGTGAGTCGGCGGGTGATGTCGATTTTCGGCGACGCCACGCCGTTGGTCGAGCCGCTGTCATTGGATGAGGCGTTCCTCGATGTGACGGGCGTGGCGAGATCGATCGGCGGGCCGCGGGTCATTGCCCGTCGAATTCGCGCCCGGGTCCTCGACGAGGAGGGAATCGAGTGCAGCGTCGGGATCGGACCCAACAAGTTCATCGCCAAGCTGGCATCGAAGCAGGCGAAGCCGACACCGTCGCCGAGCGGCCCGATCCCGGGCGCCGGCATCGTGGAGGTCCAACCGGATCGAGTTGCGGAGGTGTTGGAGCAGTTGCCCGTCCGCGCTCTGTGGGGCGTGGGGCCGAAGACTGCCGAGAAACTCTCGAGGCTCGGCATCGTCACGGTGGGCGATGTGGCCCGAACCCCGATCGAGGGGCTTCGTTCCGCCGTGGGTGGCAGTGCATCGGAGCATGTCTGGGCGTTGGCGCACGGGAAGGATGATCGTCCCGTGGTCCCGAACATCGCCGCCAAGTCGATCTCGAAAGAAGAGACGTTCGTGTCGGATCGATTCAGCGTCGACGAATTGCTGGTCGATCTGTCGCGAATGGCCGACGCGGTCGGCGACGAACTGCGCCGAGTAGGCGTGGCAGCCCGGACCGTGCAGCTCAAGGTTCGGTTCGCGGACTTCTCTTCGATCACCCGATCTGTGACGCTGCCCACGGCGACCGATGACGGATTGGAACTGCTGAGGTCAGCCACGGCGATGTTGTCACGCGTCGATTGTTCTGTAGGCGTGAGGTTGATCGGTGTCGGCGGAACCAACCTGGCCGCTGGCGGGGTGCGTCAGCTGCGACTCGGAGGCATGGATCCTCTTGCTGGCGCGGCGGGCGACGTCCGGCACGAACTCAACGCGGTGGTCGACGACGTCCGGCGACGATTCGGTCGTTCGGCGATCGGCCCGACCCGGTCGGTGGATGCGCCGAGAGAGGTTCGGCCGTGGGGTCCAGAATCGGGTGATGGACGTGGCAGCCCTGGTGGAGGTCAGTAACATGGAGCCATGACCCGGCGCGTTGTCGTTCACCACCTCGTGTGCGAACATGGCGGAACACCGTTCGACATCACCGTCGTCGGCCGATCACGAGCATTCAGGACGAAGGGGGAGCAGCGTGCCGCTCTCTGAGGACGAGGAGCGAATCCTCACCGAAATCGAATCCCACCTCTACGCCTCTGACCCCGCGCTGGCCAAGCAGGTCCGCTCGACCACTGTCTATACGGCAGGGCTTCGGGGCGTCCGGTGGGGAATCTTCGGTGTGATCGTGGGGCTCGCAGCATTGCTGGGGCTGCTCCAGGTCAACGTCTTCGCGTCGTTCCTGGTCGGCTTCGGTCTCATGTTGTTCTCGGCGTGGCACCTCGAGCGAAGTATTCGCAAGCTCGGCCGGACGGGTTTGCAGCAGGCGACCCAGAAAGTGCGATCGTCGAACGTGCGCACGTACATCTCGGGCGCCACCGATCGTGCCCGCGAACGAATGCGTCGCGACGACGACGACATGGGCCGCTGATCCGACACTGATCCGACCCGGGAGCTCACTGCTCAGTTCTGCGGATACCCAACTGTCGGAGATACCGTGACCATCGCGACAGCGACGCATTGACCGTGGCCCCGATGGCGGTGGATGCGTCCTCTGCTGCCGCCCGTTGCTCATCGGTGAGCTCAATCGGGGAATGGACCCGGGTCGTCTCCAGGATTGCCAGCTGGCGGAGCGCGGAGACCTGGTTTGGACCAAGTGCCGATTCGACGTCGACACGCGTCGAGAACTCGTCGGGGGTCTCCCATGCTCGACGATGTACGCCGGCGTCCGCTAGCCACCCCACGGCCGTCTCCCACGCCAACGCCACCCTCGCCCCAGAGGTCGTGGCGGCCGACCGCCGTTGCGCCGCCCGAGCCGCAACCGCCGTCACCCAGATGGCGATCACCGCTGCGGCGACGACCGCCAGGATTCCCGCGATGATGAGTGATCGCAACCACCATGGGGTGTCGTCAGTCGGCGGCGCGTCGACACGTCGTGGGTCGGTCACTGCGGGCTCAGTCGATGATCGGGGGATGGTCGTTGTCGGCGTGAGGGTGGTCGCGCCTCCTCCCGGAGTCGCCCCGGGGCTCGTGGTGGCCACGGTGGTGGTCGTTACGCCAGGGGCCGACGCAGCGCCGGGGCCGCCGTCCTGAGCGGCAGCGACACCCCCGTACGCCGTGGAATCCGGATTGCCCCGACCGGGGGTCGGTTCGAACGGCACCCAGCCCAGACCATCGAAGTACAGTTCGGGCCAGGCATGGGCTTGGCGACCCCGGACGATGTACGTCGTCTCTCCGGTATCGGTCGTGCCCGCCGGTTCACCCCAGGTGAAGCCGACCCCGATCCGCGAGGGGATCCCGAGCTGTCGGGCGAGCAAGGCAAACGCCGACGAGAACTGCTGACAGAAGCCGACCCGGGCGGTGAGGAACGCATCGATCGGCACGGGCGCAGTGGAATAGTCGACGTCGGTGGAATAGCGGAACTCCGACCGGAACGTGGACTGAAGTGCCTGCGCCAGTTCGAATTGGCTGGCCTCTGGCTGGCGTGCTTCGAGGTCGTCGAGCAACTGGCCCGCCACCGGGCTGAGCGGCGCAGTCGTGGTGTAGTTGGCAGCGACGGCGGAGCGGTCAGTGGGGCCAACCGGTGCATCGGCAGGGTCGATCTGGGCGATGGCGGCGCTGATCTCATACGAGATGTCGGGGACCTGGGCGGCACCGCTGATGATGATGCTCGCCGTGTCCGGGTCGTACCGTAAATCTCGATCCGAGGTGACCGAGCGGGGACTGAAGGGTGCTGGCAACCAGATTCCGGGCACGTTTGTTGCGTCGACTCGAACCGTCTGGTCGCGAGGGTTGTGACTCCCGCCCACCGGTCGCAGCTCATCGCCGGAATCGATGTCCCGATAGCTGCGGCGCGTCTTCCACTGCCCGTCGTCGGGGTCGTAGTTCTCGAGCGCAGTGATTCGCCAGTAGTGAGGCGAGCTCGAGGTGACACGGAACAGCTCGGCGTCGCTCTGGTTCCCGAGCAGATTCGTGATGCCGACCAGGGGGTTCGACACCTCGACGGGGCCGTTGCCGCGACCGACCTTGAGCAGATCCACGAGTGGCTCGGTACCAGCACCCGGGAGCAACGGCGTCGCAAGGGCACCGAGCAACATGGCGCCGCCGACAATGAGCAACATCGATCGGACACTGGACAGGGTGCCTCGGGTCGGGTTGTCGTCGGCCCACCGCTCGTCGGCGGTCGTTGCGGCTCGATGACAGCCGAGGTGGATGAGGATGGCGGCAGTCAGCAAGGTGGCGGCAACGGTCGCATCCAGGCCGCGAGCAAAGATCGAGATGGCGGCGAACGTGGCGATGTCTGGCAACACCGCTTGAAACGGGGCGCGGCCCCGAAAGGTCGCCAGGTCCGTGAAGGTCGCCAGCCAATACAGGCCGAATGCCATCACCAGTTCGAAACCGACCGACGGCGTCACTGGGGCAACAGCGGTCCTGAACGATCCGAACGATGCGTGTACTTCTCGGGTCGCCTCGGCCCAGGTGGCGCCGGTCGGAATTCCCGCGGTCAACGAGTCGCCCAGGTACACCCAACTCAGGATCAGCACGGCGCCGGTGCCAGCGCCGGCGAGGGCTCCCACGATCCCCACGTTGAGTCGCCGGAGCCCGGTGCCGATGGCGTGCGCCGCCAACGCGACGATGAGCAGGCGGGGGACGGGCGCTGCTGTGGAGAAGAGTCTCGCGGCACCGAGCGCCATGGCGACGGACACCAGGGGGGTGGCCAGCTCGGACAGCCCGATCCAGTTGCTCCACCCAGGGCCGCGCATCAGCCGACGAGGACCGGTCGCCGGGTCGACGGGTCCGGGAGCATCGATCGACGACTTCACGTTCGCCATGTGCCCGCCACCGACGTGGCCGTCGCTCCGGGTCGAACGCTGCTGCTTCGGGCTCGCGTGCTGAACAGCAGCGCGTCGGACCACAACGGCGCGAATTCGCCGTGGTCGCTGAACACGATGTGTGCACCGCGAGCTGTCGGCGCCACGCTCCGCGGGAGCGAGGGGTGGGCACACTCGACGATCACGTGCCGGCTGTACTGATGGGCGGCCGCCTCCAAGATGCTGGTGGTTCGGGCTGAGAGGTTTCCGCACACGCTGACCAGCGACCCTCCCGCCTGGGACGCCGTCAATGAACGCAGGACGATGTCGAGCGCGCCGCCCGGCGACGGTGCCATGGCGGCCAGCTGGTCGATCAGCGCCACCACGTCGCTCGGGGTGGCCACGAAACCGGAGTCGGTGCCCCGGGTCGTGACCAGGCGGGCGAGCTGACCGGACTCAGTTGACGACTCGAGAACCGATGCCGCCACGCTCATCGCCCGTTCGAAGCTCGCCGGGTCGTGGTGGTCGGTGTTGGTGTCGATGACAACGGTGAGACGGCGTTGCCACGGCTCGTCGTATTGACGGACGACGGGGTGGCCCAACCGTGCGGTCGAGGGCCAATGCACCCGCCGAACGTCATCGCCGGGCTGATAGTCGCGGAGCGTGCTGATCTCGTCGGTGGCCGTCGACAAGCTGCGCTGTTGTCGACCGACATCGGGTTCCTCGCCGGCGGTAGGTGCCATGGCCGTCAACCGTTCGATCCGAGGAAGGACGATCACTTCGACGAGGCTGTTCACGATGCGGTCGCGCCGCCAGAGGCCGAACGGATCCTCGCCGCTGATCGAGATGGGTCCGATCGACACGATGCCACGGCGCGGGAGCGGCAGTCGGTACTGGACTGCGACAGGATTCGTTGTGGTGATCGGGGGAATCCGGAGCCGCGCCCGCTGATCGTCGCCGACGGTGTCGGTCAACTCGACCGAGCCGGAGCCGAGCACGGAGGTGGCGCGCAGGTCGAGCTTGACCCGGCACCATCCGCCGGCGACAACTCGACGAGGCGCGACCGAGCGAACGAGGTCCATGTTGAGCGGGTGGAGGGCCTGATAGGCCGCGCACAACACGATGACGATGACGAGTGCCGACGAGCCGACGAACCACTCACGGAGTCCGAAGACGCGGCCCACCAGACCCATCGCTGCCGCGCCGACAGCCGCAGCCCACCCGGTTCGTGTCAGGCGCATGATCGTGAGCGGCGCACGTCAGCGCGGCGGGCGGGCCGCGTGGTTGATCGGGGTGGCGGTGCCAGTTGGTCCATCGAGCGGTACGGGGGTGGAACCAATGATCTCGCGGATGACTGTCGCCGCATCGATGCCCTGCAGCGCGGCTTCGGGTGCAATCGCCACGCGATGAGCGAGCACCGGCACCGCAAGTGCTTTGACGTCGTCGGGGGTGGCGAACTCGCGATTCTGCGCTGCGGCCCAGACTCGAACGGCTCGTTGGAGCCCGAGCACCGCTCGTGGCGAGATCCCCAGGGTGAGGTGCCGGTGCGTTCGGGATGCCTGGGCGATGTCGAGCAGATAGCTGGCCAGAGCGGAACTCACATGAACCTGCTGCGCTGCTTCCGTGAGACGCTCGATCAACTCGGGTGACACCGCCGGTGAAAGCCGTGCCAAGGCGGGGTCTCCGCCATCATTGGCGAGCAACTCGAGTTCGTTGGGTCGGTCGGCGTAGCCGATCGAGACCTTCATCAGGAAGCGGTCGAGCTGGCTCTCGGGCAGCGGATAGGTGCCGTGGTGCTCGAGGGGATTCTGAGTAGCGATGACCATGAATGGCCGGGGCACCGGTCGGGTCGTCCCGTCGGCGGTCACCTGCCGTTCTGCCATTGCTTCGAGGAGCGCCGATTGGGTCTTCGGCGACGCGCGGTTGATCTCATCGGCCAGCAACACATTGGCGAAGATGGGTCCTGGCCGGTACTCGAATCGTCCCTCGCCCTGATTCCACACGGACGTCCCCAACACGTCAGCGGGCAGGAGGTCGGGAGTGAACTGGACCCGGCCGAACGATCCACCGAGTGACAGCGCCAAGGCCTTTGCCAGCGAGGTCTTACCGACGCCGGGGACGTCCTCGACAAGGAGATGCCCCTCGGCGATGAGGCACGTCACGGCTAGTCCGATCACATCGTTCTTGCCGCGGATCACGGTCGCGACGGATTGGCACACCGCTCCGAACGCTTCGGAGAACGAGAGTTGTTCATTCGACATCACAGCAGCCACATCGGTGAGGCTACCGTCGGAGCGTGGTCAAACAGAAGGGCACAACCCCCGATGTCGTGGTCGGGCTCGACATCGGCGGCACCAAGCTGATGACCGCACTCGTGACCTCCGAGGGGACAGTTCTCGATCGTCATCGGGCACCGGCACCGGCGAGAGACGGCAACGCCATGGAGGCAACGGCATTCGATCTCGTCGAACAATCCCTGAGCGATGCCCGCCGCGATGGCCGCAGGATCAAGGGAATCGGCGTGGGATCAGGTGGTCCGATGAGTGCCGGAGGGAGACTGCTGAGTCCGTTGAACATTCCAGGGTGGGTCGAGTATCCGCTCGTCGATCGGTTGCGGGATCGGTTCGGGATTCCCTGCGAACTCGACAACGACGCCAAGGCCTTGGCGTTGGCGGAGGGCTGGGTCGGCGCCGCGCAGGCCGAACGAAATTTCTTGGCCATGGTCGTGAGTACCGGCGTCGGCGGCGGACTGGTCGTCGACGGCCGGTTGCTCGACGGTGCCACGGGCAATGGTGGACACATCGGCCACGTGATCGTGAATCCCGGTGGGCGGCACTGCGCGTGCGGGGCCCGCGGGTGTCTCGAGGCCGAGGCGTCGGGGACGGCCATCGCCAGCTTCACGGGTGCGCCCCCTGCCGAGGCTCCGCCCGACGTGCGTGCCCACGTCGGGACCATGGTGGGTCGAGCCGTCGGTTCGGTGGTGACGCTGCTGGACCTCCGCCTGGTCTGCGTTGCCGGTTCCGTGGCGCTCGGCTTCGGCGACGAGTTCTTCGACGCCGCCCAGCTCGAACTCGAGCGAACGGCACGGTTGTCCTACTCGCGGGGCGCCCGAATCATTCCCGCCGGATGCGGCGCCGACGGCCCGCTGATCGGCGCCGGAGCTGTCTACTACTCGCGCCATGGATTGCTGGTCCCCAGCGGGTCCGCTGACCTGGGAAGCGAAGCTACCAACGGGTAACATCGGTGCCGTGAACCCCGTCTTTCCCCCCGAAGCCGACGAGTTCCGGACACGGATCCGGACGTTCCTCGCCGAGAATCTTCCCACTGGTTGGGCTGGTCTGGGAGCCGTGCCCACCGAGGACGTCCATGATTTTCTCACGCAGTGGCGCAAGACCCTCAATGGCGAACAACTGCTGGCTCCGTCGTGGCCGGCAGCGTATGGGGGCGGCGGTCTCAGCCACATGGAGTCGGTGATTCTCTTCGAGGAGTTCGCTCGCGCTGGCGCCCCTACCGGCGGCGAAAACGACGTCTTCAACATCGGCATGATCGGCAACACGATTCTGCACTGGGGGACCGACGAGCAGAAGTCGGACCTGATCCCCAAGCTGCTGAGCGGCGAGCACCTCTGGTGTCAGGGGTTCTCCGAGCCCAGCTCGGGCTCCGACCTAGCCGGTCTGGCATGCAAAGCCACCCTTGACGGCGACGAGTGGATCATCAACGGCCAGAAGATCTGGACCACCTACGGCCACTACGCCAACTACATCTTCCTGTTGGTTCGTTCCGACACCGATGCCCCCAAGCACAAGGGAATCACGTTCCTCTTGGTGCCGATGGATCAGCCAGGCGTCGAGGTCCGTCCGATCGAGATGATGTCCGGCGAGAGCGAGTTCAACGAGGTGTTCTTCACCGACGTCCGGTGCCCCAGGGAGAACGTGCTCGGTGGTGTTGGCAACGGGTGGGCCGTGGCCATGACCCTGCTCGGCTTCGAGCGGGGAGAGGCGGCTGCGGTGCTGCCCATCCGCTTCCGCGAGGAGTTCGACCGTCTGTTGGTTCTGGCCAAAAAGCACCAGCGGACCGAGGATCCGGCGATCCGTCAGCGGCTGGCGTGGTGCTATTCGAAGGTCGAAATGATGCGGTTCCTGGGGATGCGGACACTGACGTCGTTTCTGGCCGGCAACTCGCCCGGTCCGGACGCATCGATCATGAAGCTCTACTGGTCGGAGTATCACAAGGTGGTCACCGAGTTGTCGCTCGACATCATGGGCGCTGCCGCCCTCGCCCCGGAGGGACGCCGTCCCTCCAGTTCGATCCAGTGCGACGATCCCGGGGCGCCACCCGATTCGGCCAGTTGGGTCGGGACGTTCTTTGCGGCATGCGGGGGAACGATCTACGCGGGAACCTCGCAGGTGCAACGCAACATCATCGGTGAGCGCATCCTCGGCCTCCCCAAGGAACCTGCGCCCCGCTGAACAGGGCTCGGGTGGATAGCTTGTGCGGGTGGCTGAACCTTCCTCGACGTGGATCGACGTCGTGGCCCATGTGGCGCGGCGACCAGATCTGTATCGGGTAGCGCTTCGCCAAGGGCATCGAATGATCCCGAACCGCTGGTGGGCCCGTCGGCCGTTTCTCCCCGTCCCTCCGGCGCCGTACCTCCGGTTCCGAAAGATGACGTCCGAGGGGGGCGACGGGACCGGTGCTCCATCGTCGAGCGACGTCGTGTCGTATCTGGAGTGGTGCCGGACGCAGCCGTGAGCGGCGTCAGCGGCGTCACCGCCGACCTCGACGTTCGGCCCGCCTCGCTCACCCTCCATCGCGTTCGCCTGACGCTCGAAGTCCCGCACCGAGCAGCCCACGGCACGGTGTCGGATCGGGATCTGATCCTCGTTCAATGGACGAACGCGTCTGGCGTGGTCGGATGGGGTGAGTGTCCCGCGCTCAGCGCCCCGACCTACGTCCCGGAGACGACGGACGTGGCGTGGGCCGCGTTGCGGGATCGTTGGTGCCCCGCCGCCATGGTCGGTGGACTCGATCCGATGCCACCGAGCATGGCAACCGCTTCCTTGGCAGACGCCCGATTCGATGCTGGCCTGCGAACCCGCGGCGCCAGCGCTGCCGGCGTGGTGGGCGAATCGCTGTCGACATCGCCATCGGCAACGGTTGCCATGTGCCAGGTCATCGACCTGGGCGTCGATCTCGACGCGCTGGTCATCGAGCCGGGGGTCACCATGGTGAAGGCCAAGGTGACCCCCGAATCCATCGAACGGGTTCGGGTACTCGCCGAGCGACTGGCCGGACCGATGACGTGTGCGTTGGACGCCAACGGCAGCTTCGGCGGGGCGAGCGATGTTCCCCCATGGGTCGACGATCTCGGGCTGATGTTCATCGAGCAGCCGTTCGCGGTCGGCAACGAAGGCGCGGCGTCCGAACTTCGTCGACGAGGACTTGCCGTGGCGTGGGACGAGAGTGTGAACGGACGCGCCCGATTGTTGACGTTGATCGACGACTCGTTGTGCGATGTGGTCTCGATCAAACCCTCCCGAGTCGGAGGTGTGGTCACCGCATGCTCAGTAGCGCTCCTGGCCAGTGAGCGCGAGTTGCCCTGGTTCGTCGGAGGCATGCTCGAGGGGGGCATCGGTCGAGCCGCGGCGCTGGCCATGGCTGCGTCGTCGTCACTCCCCACCGATCTCGGCCCGTCTGTTCGCTACTTCCGCGAGGACATCTGTGAGCCGGTCGTCGCCCACGAGTCCGGTCTCGTCGTTCCTGGGGGAGCCGGATGGGGTCGTGTCCCCGACGCGGATCGGTTGGCCGCAACCACCGTCGATCAGCTCACGTGGGAATGACCATCGTGCAGCACGCGACGGGGCACTGATCACGCTGGGGTGATGTCGATCGGGGGGTCTGGCCGGGCACCGGCGGCGATGTCAGGCAGGAACTCGCGTAGTCGCGGCGGCACGGTCGGGCTGTCGTCCGCCATCAAGTCCTCGAGGGTCCACCATTGATGCTGGACGAACGCCAGCGCTTCGAACGTCTCGAGCTGGGTGGCGCCGTCGATACGCCCGCTGCAGTTCGCCACGTGGACGACCTCGTGCTGGTCGAAGTCCCACCCGGCAAACGTGAACTCGGCGTGTTGTGTCCACACGATGTCGCCGATGACAGCGTCGAGGATGCCGACCTCCTCGTGGAGTTCGCGTTGGCAGCACGCTGCTGACGTCTCACCCGGGTCGATGCCACCACCGGGCAGTTCCCACCACGCTGGTTTGGATGGATCAGCGGGATCGCGGGATTGGATCAGGAGCAAACGAGCGTCCGGGTCAAAGCAGATCACCCGGGCGGCGCTGCGTTTGAGAACGAAGGCCATAGCCGCCGGAGACTATCCGCCCACAATTGGTGCGGTCATCCGCTCGGAGGCTCCAAACTGTCCCCATGGTCGAGGTCATCAGCGGAACTGCGCAGGAACTCCATGATCTCGATCTTCATGAGCGACGTGGTGAACGCCTGATCGACGTCGTAGAACTCGTGCCGACCTCGCCGGCAGTCGTGCTCGGTTCAACCCAGCAGCTGGACATTGTTGATGTTGAGGCGGCTCGGGACGCCGGGTTCGCAGTGGCTCGACGTCGGAGCGGGGGAGGGATCGTCGTGGTCGATTCTTCGACAGCACGATGGCTCGACATCACGATCGGTCGTGAGCACCCGATGTGGGATGACGATGTGGTCCGGGCATCGAAGTGGGTCGGTGACGCATGGCGTCGTGCCGTGATCGGAACAGCGCCAACCGGAACAGCGCCAACCGTCGGGGTCGCGCCAGCCGGAACAGCACCAACCGTCGGGGTCGCGTCGGCCACCGACCGCAGGCGGGATGGGTCGGTGCTGTGTTTCTGGGGACTGGGCCCTGGTGAGGTCACGATCTCGGGAGCGAAGCTCGTGGGGCTCAGCCAGCGCCGAACTCGCGACGGGGCACGATTTCAATGCCAGTTCCACACGGCGTGGAGGCCTCGGGACTGGGTGCACCTGATCCGACCGCTGGCGGAGCCGATGGCGGACACGGACTGGCCAGCGGTCGCGACTCTTCCTCCATCGCTGGCGCCAGCCGTGATCGCGGACTTCATCGAAGACGTGCTGGCTCACTTCTGACCGTCGACGACGTCATCTGACGATACGAGTCCGAAAAGTGGGACAGTTTCCCACTGTGGCGAAATGCGGCGATTTGGCGGCGTTCAGCGACGTGCCGCTCCAACTCGTGCCGGAACATGTGTTCGTGTCCCGTATGCCTGCGTGTTGATCGAGGTCAATGTGGTCGATTTCAAACAGGAACAACACGCATGAAATTCGCAGATAGGCACAATCCAGTGGGTCGATAGGGGATACCGTGGTGACATGTGGCGCGAAGTGGGAGCACAGCATCAGGAGGTGGCGATGTGAGCCGTCTGATGTCCCATTCGCTCGTCAAGATCGACGACAAGGGTCGGTTGGTGCTCCCAGCAGCGCATCGATCCCGCTACGAAGAGGGCGCGATCCTCTCGTTCCGTAACGACCACATCGCCATCTACGAACCCGTTGAGTGGGACTCCTTCGTCCTGCAGCTCCGTGACAACCGGATCAACGGGCAGATGACCCGCGAATTCTTCAACTGGGTGCTGATGAACACGTGTGATCCGAAGGTGGACTCGGCGGGTCGAGTCCTCCTGCCCACGTACATGCGCGAGGCCTTGAAACTCGACCGCGAAGCGCTCGTCGGCGGCAACTTCGAATACCTGGGCATCTATCCCCCCGACTACGTGACCACCATCTCGCCTCGAATTGCCGAGCAGGCGAACGACGTCATCAACAGGCTGGGGCTGTGAGCGATGATGTCGGCTCAGTTGACTTCGGTTTCGATCACACGCCGGTCATGTTGGACACGATCGTTGCGTTGTTCGAACCGGTTCCGCCCGGCGTTATCGTTGACGCCACGCTCGGCGGCGGCGGACACTCCGAAGCGTTGCTGGACGCCTATCCGCACCTTGATCTCATCGGGCTCGATCACGACGCCGACGCCATTGCGGCGGCCAGTCGACGACTGGCGCGGTTCGGTTCCCGCGTCCGCTTCGAGCATGTTCGTTTCGACCAGTTGGGCGACGTCGTTGCTCGATTCAACCCAGGGGGAGTGAGTGGCGTGTTGTTCGATCTCGGGGTGAGTTCCCCACAACTCGATCGTCCTGATCGAGGCTTCAGTTTTCGTTCGGGTGGTCCACTCGACATGCGCATGGACCGGCGACGCCAACGCAGCGCCGACGACGTGGTCAACCAGTATTCGGCGGAACGGTTGGCCGAGACGTTGGACCGCTACGGCGACGAGCGATTCGCTCGTCGGATCTCGGCCGCCATCGTCGCCTCCCGGCCCATCGCCGACACCCGTCAGCTGGCCGAGGTGATTGCGTCGGCCATCCCGGCCCCAGCGCGCCGCAAGAGCACCGGCCATCCCGCACGCCGCAGCTTCCAGGCCATCCGCATCGAGGTCAATGCCGAGATCGAGATCTTGGCGGCGTCGATCGATACCGCCATCGATGTGCTCTTGCCGGGCGGGAGATGCGTGGCGATGTCGTACCACTCGGGTGAGGATCGCCTCGTCAAGGAACGGTTCCGCCAGGCCCAGACCGGGGGGTGCGTCTGCCCTCCCCGTCTCCCGTGCGGTTGTGGCGCCACGCCAACGGTCGACCTGGTGACTCGTGGCGCCATCAAGGCAACGGTCTCAGAGATCGAGCGCAACCCTCGCGCCGAGAGTGTTCGCATCCGTGCGGCTGAGAAGCTCGGTGTGCTCGACGAGCCGGACGCGCAGGCCTCGTGACCGATCTTCAGTCCGCCGCGCTCGAGGAGGGCATGGACAGTGCTGGCCCCGCCACGCGTGTTCGGCTTCGGCGCGCCCCCGACGAGGTGGTTCGGTCGACACGTCCGGTTGCGGTGTCGTCCGGTCGGAGGTTGACCTCGCGACCGTCGACGTCGAGGCCGTCAACACGCGGCGCAGAAGCCGAACGACGAGGAATCGTCGCGACCCGGCGAGCGCGGCCCACGATGTCACGGCGGATGGTGCGATCACTCGCGATTGCGACGTCGGTCGTGGGTGTCTTCGGACTCCTGTTGGGGGTGTCTGCGGTGCAAATCGAACTGATCGGCAATCAGCGCCACCTCGACCGGGTTCGGTCGCAACTGACCGCGTCCTATGAGCGGCAGTACACGCTCCGCCGGGAAGAGACCTTGTTGCGATCTCCGCAGGATGTCGCAGACATCGCGACACGCGATCTCGGAATGGTCCCACCGGAGCGAGCGGCACTCGTGTCGCCAGGTGTCGTTCGGATCGGCGCACCCACGACCACCGTGGTGGCGGGAGCGACGCCATGAGTCCGTCATCTCGTGAACCGCGGACGCTTCGGCCGTCTCGGACGGTTCCACCGCCCACGCGATCGACCATTCGCACTCCCCGCGGAACGGTTCGGACCGAGCCGGGGGTGGCCACGGTCATCACCCTTCGCCGGGGCACATCGAGTCGGTCGTCCCACGTTGGCGGCCCGGGATCGTCGCCCTCGACAGCGCCCGGAAACCGTCGAACGGAATCGAATTCGGAGCGGGCTGGATCGCAGCGGCGGTCGTCGGCTCGGTCGCGCACAGCCGATGTTGCGCCCATGGCGCTGCGCTCGCCGGTCGGTAGAGCCGCCGCATTTCTCGGGCGCGGCATCGCCGGGCTGGGCAGCGTCGCCGTTGTGCACGGCCTGGATTGGTCGACTCGGCGCTCACTCGTCCCCGCGTCGAGTCGACGACGCAGTTCGTGGCTCTGTCGCATGGTCAGCGTCATTGCCGTACTTCTGGTCGGGTGTCTGGTGTGGCTCCAGGTGTTGAATCCGGACCGCTATCTGGCGCAGGGCGCAGGTCAGCGGACGGTGTCGGCCACCCTGGTGGGCCTCCGCGGGTCGATACTCGATCGGCACGGTGAAGCCTTCGCCATGTCGTTGCCGGCCAAAGCCGTGGTTGCGGACCCCCGTCACGTCGAGGACTCATTGGCCGAGGCCGCAGCGTTGGCCCCCCTGGTGGGAATGGAGCCTCTCGCCGTGCAGGAGATCCTTGAACGTCCTGATACCGGGTTCGCCTACGTGGCACGCCAACTCGAACCGGAGCAGGCCGCCAAGATCGATGATCTTCGGCTGGCCGGGATCACCATCGTCGACGAATCTCGACGCTTCAACACTGGCGGTCAACTGGCCCAATCGGTGGTCGGCCGGATGGATTCGGTGGGTGACACTGCCCGCTACGGCCTCGAGAAGATGTTCAACGATCGGCTGGCAGGAACGAATGGCAAGCGCTCCTATGAACGCGGCGGCGACGGCGCCAGCATCGTGGGGACCGAGCAGATGGTTGCACCCGCGAGGGCTGGCGAGTCGATGACGCTGACGCTCGACCGAAATCTCCAGTTCCTGGCGGAGGAGGTCCTCGGTGAGCAGTTGTCGAAGCTCAAGGCATCGGGTGGAACGGTCGTCATCGGTCGTCCGCAAACCGGTGAGATGTTGGCCATGGCCAATGCCGTGACGACCGCTGACGGTGGTCACCGGCCCGCCCGTCAGAACATCGCGGTGCGCACCTACGAGCCTGGTTCGGTGATGAAAGTAGTCACCGCAGCAGCCGGCTTCGAGACCGGGACGGTGCAACCGAACCAGGAACTGATGGTCGAACAGAACATCCGGGTGGCGGATCGCACCATCCGTGACTCGCACTCACACAAACCCGAGCTGATGACGGTGAACCGGATCATCGCCGAGTCCTCCAACGTCGGCACGATCAAGATCGCCCAAATGCTCGGCAAGGACAAGATCCTCGAGTACCTCGATCGGTTCGGCTTCGGCACCATGACGAATCTCGGTCTTCACAAGGAACAGGTCGGAGAGTTCCGTCGTGTCTGGAACGGATCCGATATCGGATCGATTCCGATCGGTCAGTCGGTCACGGCCACCCCGGTGCAGATCTGGAGTGCCTACAACGCCATCGCCAACCGTGGAATCTACGTCGCACCGAAGCTCATCGACCATTGGACCGACCCACAGGGCAACGTGACGCCGGAGGAGACCCCAGCGCCGCGACGAGTGCTCACCGAGAATGCTGCGCAGCAGGTCACGACCGCTCTCCAGCAGGTCGTCGAGGAGGGCACGGGCAAGGAATGGGCCATTCCGGGCTTCAACATTGCCGCCAAGACCGGTACCGCGTACGAGGTGTGGGGAGACGGCTACGGCTACCGCAACGCGGAGGGCAAGCTGCGGTACGCGGCGAGCTTCGTCGGGTTCTTCCCAGCATCGAACCCGCAGCTGTCCATCATGGTGATGATCGACAACCCCCAAACGGAACACTATGGATCCACCGCCGCTGGACCGGTCTTCGACCGCCTGGCGAAGGAGGCGATGCGTCGCTACGGAATTGCGGGCGATGCCATTGTCTCGACAGGTCAACCGATCAGGGCCACCCCGGCCCCGTCGCCGACCACGACCTCGACCACCACCACGACCACCGTTGCAGACGGTTCGTCGAACACCGTTCCGAACCCCTCCAATGTCCCGGTCGCGACGACACCGGTCGCCTCGAACGCTCTTCCTCCGTCGACGGCCGCGGATGGGTCAGTGCCGCTTCTGGATCCGGGTATCGACGATGTCTTCGCGCCAGATGCGCCACCTCCGGACGCGCTCGGCAACGAGGCTCTGCCCACCGCGCAACTCACCCGCGACTCGCAACCACTCGTCCCTTCGAATCCAACAGACTCCTCACCCTTCGGCCCGTCGGGCAGTGTTCCCCCGACGCCTTCGGTTCCGGAACTGCCGACCCTCAGGCGGTTCGGCGGGCGTGGCTGAACGATCACACCGCGTGACGGTGGCCGAGGCATGCGCGTCGATCTCGCCCCACACCATCCTGGGGGACGGTTCTCGGCTGGTTGCCGATGTCATCCATGCCTCTGACCAGGTGACCCCGGGCGCCATGTTCTGTTGTGTGGTGGGCGATCGGCACGACGGACACGGGTTCGCCGCCGACGCGATTGCGCGAGGTGCCACGTCGCTACTGGTGGAGCGGGCGCTCGACGCCTCGGTGGTGGGCGACGTCACTCAGGTGATCGTCGACAATGTCCGTACCGCAATGGGTCCAGTGGCATCGACCTGCTGGGGAGAACCCTCGGGATCACTCGCCGTCATCGGTGTGACCGGCACCAACGGCAAGACATCGGTCGTCACGATGATCGCTGCCATCGTGGAACAACTCGGAGTTCGGGCTGAAACCATCGGGACCCTCACGGGCGCCCGCACCACACCAGAGTCCACCGACCTGCAACGAACCCTGGCACGGTTCGTCGCGAAGGGGGTCCGGGTGGTTGCCATTGAGGTCTCATCGCACGCACTCGAGCTCAGCCGAGTTGCCGGAGTTCGCTTTGCTGCGACCGCCTTTCTCAACTTGGGCTCGGATCACCTCGACTTCCACGGCACCCCCGAGCGCTACTTCGATGCGAAGGCTCGATTGTTCGAGCCGGGGAGGTCGCCCGTTTCCATCGTCGTCATCGACGACGTTCATGGGCGGCTCCTGCGCGACTCCATGGTGGGGCGGACCGACACCGTCGTGGTCGAGATCACGACCGACGAGGCGGCGGTCCGGGTTCGTTCGGGGCGGACCGTCTTCAGCTGGCGTGGGCGCGAGATCGAGACCGACCTGGTCGGAGGATTCAACGCGACCAATCTGGTGGTGGCGGCCGAGTGTGTCGTCGCGCTCGGGACCGACCCCGAGGACATCGCTGCGGTACTCGGGTCGGTGAACGCGCCGCCGGGTCGGATGGAGCGGGTCCTCGGTGACCAGCCTTTCAGCGTCGTCGTGGACTACGCCCATACGCCCGATGCCATCGAGCGTGCCCTCGATGCTGCCCGCAACCTGGCCACCGGGCGCCTGCTCACCGTGATCGGAGCGGGCGGCGACCGCGACCGTTCCAAGCGAGTGGCGATGGGGCGGGCCGCTGGTGAGCGAGCCGACCTGGTGATCGTGACATCGGATAACCCGAGATCGGAGTCGCCATCGACCATCATGGCGACCGTGGCGAGTGGAGTGGAGCAGGCCGAACTGATCACGATCGAAGATCGACGCCTGGCCATCGAGGCTGCCATCGAGCGGGCCACTGCGGGTGACGTGGTGGTCATCTTGGGAAAGGGCCACGAGACCACGCAGACCACCGGTGATCACGTCGAGCCGTTCGATGATCGAGTGGTTGCGGCGGACGCACTGGCGGCACTGGGTTTCCACGTCGGGTCCGCCGAAACGGTCGAAACCATCCATGCTGGACACGACGACTCCAGCGCGAGCCCCGACGCATGATCCGCATTTTCGTCGCCGCGGGGATTGCCTTGGTGGTGGCGATCGTCGGAACGAAGTTCCTGATCACCTTTCTCACCCGGCTCCGGCTCGGCCAACCCATTCACGACGATGTCCCCTCGGGTCACACCACCAAGGCCGGCACGCCGACCATGGGCGGGGTGGCGATCGTCGTGGCGCTCATCGCCAGCTATCTGGTGTCGGCGGCGTATCGAGGCATCTACACCGTGCGTGGGCTGCTGGTCGTGGCGGCCATTGCCGGGGCTGGTGGGGTCGGGTTCATCGACGACCTGATCAAGGTTCGTAGCGAACGCAACCTCGGTCTCGGCAAGAACGCCAAGCTCGGCGGGCTGCTCGCCGTGGCGGTCACCTTCTCGGTACTGCTCGTGACCCAGACCCAGCAACACACCGAGATGAGCTTCACCCGGTGGGACTCATTGGGATGGCAGCTCGGCAAGGTCGGGTGGGTGATCTGGGCCGTGTTGCTCATCCTCGGTTCCAGCAACGCCGTGAACCTCACCGATGGCCTTGATGGGCTGGCTGCCGGTTCGGCGATCTTCGCTTTCTCGGCGTTCGTTGTGATCGGATTCTGGAGTTTCCGGTACTCGTTCGGAACCAACCTGTATGACCTGCAACAAGGCCTCGACCTGGCAGTGATCGCCGCGGGAATGACCGGCGCCTGCGCTGGTTTTCTGTGGTGGAACGCCGCTCCCGCCAAGATCTTCATGGGCGATACCGGCTCGCTCGCCATCGGGACCGGCCTCGCGTGTCTTGCCCTGACCACCAATACCAACTTGTTGCTCCCCGTCATCGGAGCGTTGTTCGTGGCCGAGACGATGTCGGTGATCATTCAGGTGATCAGCTTCAAGTCCACCGGCAAACGGGTGTTCAAGATGGCCCCGATCCACCATCACTTCGAGATTGCCGGCTGGCCGGAGACGACCATCATCATCCGCTTCTGGATGATCTCAGCCGCCTGTACCGCCGCCGGAATCGGGCTGTTCTACTACGACTATCTGGTGGCCACCGGGACGTTGAGCCGATGAGCGTTCTGTCCCCCTCGCCGCTGCTGGTCTATGGACTGGGCATCACCAATCGCGCTGCGGCGCGCCAGTTGGTTCGTCGCGGCTACGACGTCATCTTGGCTGATGACGGCGATCCAGCCGTGGGCGATGCGTTCGGGTCGCAGTTGGGTCTGAGTTGCCTGCACCCACTTCCGGCGGAACTCGGCTCGGTGATGGCCGGGATCGGTTCGATGCTTCCCACGCCAGGCCTCAAGGAGTCGCATCCGGCGATGATCGAAGCGGAACGCCGAGGGATCGCGGTGTTCAGCGAGTTCGATCTGGCGGGCGAATGGGATGACCGTCCGATCGTTGCCATCACGGGGACGAACGGCAAGACCACGGTCGTCACGATGGTCCGAGACATGTTGGTCGCGTCGGGCATAAGGGCCGTCGATGCCGGCAACACCGAGACGCCACTCGTCGAAGCCATCGAGGACCCCTCGGTACAGGTCTTCGTGGTGGAGGCCTCGTCGTTCCGGCTCGGTCACAGTCAACGGTTCACCCCGTCGGTGGCTACGTGGTTGAACTTCGCGCCCGACCACCTCGACATTCATCGTGACCTCGAACGTTATGAGCTCGCGAAGGCGAGAATCTTCGAACATCAGGATGCCGGCGGTCGCGCGGTCGCGAATCTCGACGATCCAGTCGTGATGCGCCATGCGGTCGGCCCGGCACCGGTCGTCACCTTCGGCTCGACGCCGGACGCTGACTACCACGAACACGACTCGATGTTGGTTCGACCGGACGGATCGACGGTGGTCGCGGTGGGGGACCTGCCCCGATCCCTCCCGCACGATCGGACCAATGCGCTGG
>Ga0335397_10003548_pt1 | contig 20831 bp, 19 predicted proteins | sample MAT04_FD_205740 | JGI IMG/M metagenome (GOLD analysis project Ga0335397, IMG submission 205740) | Freshwater microbial communities from Lake Fryxell liftoff mats and glacier meltwater in Antarctica - MAT-04 (spades assembly) (version 2) ... | reverse complement strand
TCTGCAACCTGCTCGATGTATGCCGGAAACCCCGTAATCGCGTGATCGCTGCCTTCGATGATGTGTTGATGAGCGCCCGGATAGTGATCGCGCATTTGCCGCCAATCGAGCACTTCGTCGTCCGTCGCCGCCAATAAAAAGTAGCGCTCCGGCTGCGTGATGTGACTGATCTGCAACTCGGCCAACTCGTAGAGATATTCCGCCCGCCATTCGAACGGCTCGCCTGAGTGATAACTCGTGAGCTCGCCCACGTAGCCAGCGAGATCATCCCCAGGCATCACCGCTGGGTTCAACAGCGCCGCGCGGCAACCATAGGCCTCCGCCAGAAAGGTGGCGTAGAACCCACCCAAAGAGGAACCAATCAGCGCCCAGTCGTTCGCCGCATCGCCACGATCTTCAATCAATTCGCGCGCCACCTCAATGGCGACTGCCGGACTCGCGGGTAGCTGCGGGCAGACGAAGCGATGCTCCGTATTCGCAAAGTGTGCCGCCATCAGCCGGGCTTTGGTTGATTGCGGACTGGATCGGAAGCCGTGCAGGTAGAGGATGTTCATCAATGCGATGTCGCGTTCAGGAGGTACGCGTATTTTGTAGGAGCGGCTTGCCGCGACCCAACCTGACATGAACAAACTGGGTATTTTGCAAACGTTGGTCGCGGCAAGCCGCTCCTGCAAACGCCCAGCGACTTCCGCTAGCTACAATCACGCGGCCTAGCAATCCGGCCTTCGACACTCACTAATTCTCGGTAGATCATGACGAAACCTGCGACCAAACCCGTTGTTCCAAACTTCTCCTCCGGCCCCTGCGCAAAGCGTCCTGGCTATGACGTGAGCACATTGCAGCTTGACACACTGGGTCGCTCGCACCGCTCTGCGTTGGGAAAGAAAACGCTGGGGCTGGCTTGCTCGGAAACGGCGCGGATTCTGGGTTTGCCCGAGGGTTATCGGGTTGCCGTAGTGCCGGGTTCAGACACGGGTGCGATTGAAATGGCGATGTGGTCGATGCTGGGTGCGCGCGGCGTTGACGTGCTCGAATGGGAGTCGTTCAGCGCGGGCTGGGTGACCGATATTGTCAAGCAATTGAAGCTGCCGAACGTCAACCACCGCAAGGCCGACTACGGCGACATCACCGCGCTGGAAGCGGTCGATTTCAACAATGACGTCGTGTTCGTCTGGAACGGCACGACCTCTGGCGTGAAAGTGCCCAACGGTGACTGGATCCCCGCAGATCGCGCGGGATTGACGATTTGCGACGCAACCTCGGCCGTGTTCGCCATGGATATGCCATGGGACAAGCTCGACGTCATCACCTACTCCTGGCAAAAAGTGCTGGGCGGCGAGGGCGCTCACGGTATGCTGATTCTGTCGCCGCGTGCAGTGGAGCGCATTGAGGCCTACAACCCGCCGTGGCCGATGCCCAAAGTGTTCCGCATGAAATCTGGCGGTAAACTCATTGACGGTTTGTTCAAGGGTGAGACGATCAACACACCGTCGATGCTGTGCGTGTCGGACTATCTCGATGCGCTGAAATGGGCAGAGAGCGTGGGCGGCGTGAAAGGTACGATTGCCCGCTCGGAGGCCAATCTCGGCGTCATCGAGGCGTTTGTCGCGGCGAACGACTGGATTTCATTCCTCGCCAAAGATAAAGCAACGCGCTCGAACACGAGCGTGTGCCTAAGCTTGAAAGCGACCGAGGAGCAGGTCAAGAAGATGACCAAACTGCTCGAAGCGGAAGGCGCGGCGCTCGATATCGGTTCGTACAAAGATGCGCCGGCGGGGTTGCGCATCTGGTGTGGCGCGACGGTCGAGAGGAGCGATTTGCAGGCTTTGATGCCGTGGTTGAGCTGGGCGTATGCACAAGCTACGGCAGCCTAGATTCGGTCATGTTCAAAATCCGAACCTACAACCAGATCTCCGTTAAAGGCCTGGAGCGTTTCCCGCGTGGCGCATATGAGGTCGCAAGCGATATCGGCAGCCCCGACGCCTTCCTGTTGCGCAGTCAGAAGTTGCAGGGTGTTGTGGTGCCCGGCTCGTTGCTCGCAGCGGCGCGTGCAGGGGCTGGCGTCAACAACATCCCGGTCGCGGAGTACGGCAAACTCGGCGTGGTGGTGTTCAACACGCCGGGGGCGAACGCCAACGCGGTGAAAGAGCTTGTGATGGCAGGCATGCTGCTCGCAACGCGGGGCATTTTGCCCGGCATGGCGTATGTCAATTCGCTGACGCACATGAGCGATGCAGCGGAAATGGCTGCGCTGCTGGAGAAAGAAAAATCGCGCTTTGCGGGTGGCGAAATCAAGGGCAAGACGCTGGGGATTGTGGGTCTCGGCGCGATTGGTTCGCTGGTGGCCGACATGGGGTTAGCCATGGGCATGAAAGTCGCGGGTTTCGATCCCGCGCTGTCAATTGACGCAGCATGGCGGTTGTCGAACGAGGTGCAGCGGGCGGAGAATCTGACAGCGCTGTTGATGCGTTCCGATTATGTTTCGATCCATGTGCCGGCGATGGAAGCGACTCATCACTTGATCAACGACGCTGCGTTAACCGCAATGAAAACCGGTGCAGTGCTCCTGAATTTCGCGCGCGAGAGCATCGTCGATTCAGAGGCGGTGCTGCGCAGTCTGAATAGCGGAAAGCTCGGCAAATACGTTTGCGACTTCCCCGAACCTGCAATGCTGGGTCAAGCGAATGTGATAGCTATGCCGCACATCGGCGCGAGCACCGAAGAATCGGAAGAAAACTGCGCGGTGATGGCTGCTGGCCAGCTCATGGACTATCTGGAAAACGGCAACATTCACAACTCGGTCAATATGCCCAGCGTTAGTATGGGCCGAGCCGCCGGTACGTCGCGCATCACGTTTGCGAACGACAATGTATCCGGTGTGTTGGGTCATGTGCTCTCCGTTCTGGCGGACCACAAAGTCAACGTGGTCGACATGATCAACAAGAGCCGTGGCGAGCTGGCGTTCAATATCATCGATGTCGAATCAGCCCCCGCTGCGAGCGTGGTTGAGGCCATTGCTTTGGTGGATCACGTGATTCGAGTGCGAGTGATCTGATTTGCAGGAGCGGCTCTGCCGCGAAAAGCGCGTCGCCAACCCGTCCTGCGATAGCCCCTCCGGTCGCGGTTCGCCTTTGGTCCTGAGCTTGCCGAAGGGCGCTCCCACAAGGATAGTGGCCTGCGTCAGAGATAATTACAAGTTAATTCAAACAATACCGGTTCCCAATCATGGCAGTCCAATGCGGCATCGTCGGTCTTCCGAACGTCGGCAAATCCACGCTTTTCAATGCGCTCACCAAGGCCGGTATCGCCGCCGAGAACTATCCGTTCTGCACCATCGAGCCGAACGTTGGCATCGTGGAAGTACCCGACTCGCGCCTCGCGCAGTTGTCCGAAATCGTGAAGCCGCAGCGCATCGTTCCGGCTTCGGTCGAGTTCGTCGACATCGCCGGTTTGGTCAAAGGCGCGTCTACGGGCGAAGGCCTCGGCAACCAGTTCCTCGCCAACATCCGCGAGTGCGACGCTACGGCCCACGTCGTGCGCTGCTTTGACGACGACAATGTGATTCACGTTGCGGGTAAGGTCTCACCGATCGATGACATCGAAGTCATCAACACCGAGTTGGCGCTCGCCGATCTGGCGAGTGTGGAGAAAGCGACGCATCGTTTTAACAAGCTCTCGCGTTCGACCGGTGGCGACAAAGAGGCAATGAAGATGCTGCCACTTCTGGAGAAATGCCAGAAGGTGCTGGATCAGGGGCGCGCCGTGCGTTCACTCGATCTCGATGATGAAGAAAAAGCGCTGGTGAAACAGCTCTTCCTGATCACGTCGAAACCCACGATGTACGTCGCCAACGTGGCGGATGCAAACGATCTGGCGCACAACGCGCACTACCAGGCAGTGCTTGCTTATGCCGCTAAAGAAAAGGCACCGGTCGTCGCCGTTTGCGCGAACATGGAAGCCGAAATCGGCGACATGGATGATGCCGACAAGATGGAATTCCTCAAAGACCTGGGTCTCGAAGAGCCCGGTTTGAATCGCGTGATTCGTGCGGGTTACGGACTGCTCGGATTGCAAACCTACTTCACTGCGGGCGTGAAAGAAGTGCGTGCCTGGACCATCCACAAAGGCGACACGGCGCCGCAAGCCGCTGGCGTGATTCACACTGATTTTGAAAAAGGCTTCATCCGCGCACAGACGATTGGCTTTGATGACTTCATCAAGTACAAGGGTGAACACGGCTCAAAAGAAGCCGGAAAAATGATCGCGCAGGGCAAGGAATACGTCGTGAAAGACGGCGACGTCCTGGAGTTCCTGTTTAACGTGTAGAGCGCGCTTTTGAGGCACCTCGTCAAGTATTTAGTCGGAGTGCCTCCGAGATTTGCTTGAACACAGGCTCCCAACGCCTCGACTCATCCTGTCTGAACAGGCGCATTGTGGGTGACCATACGCAATTCTCGCCGGTGATTCCATAGCGCCAGTCGCCCGCATGGCGTAGCAAGACCCACGTTTTCGCTCCCAGCGCCGCAGCCAGATGCGCAGCACCGGTGTCGATCGTGATGACCAGATCAAGCGCGTCAATCAGAGCTGCCATTTGCGTGAACTCTATGGTGTCGGCAGTCCAGTCGATCAGGTTAGCAGCCCCCAGAGGGGGCGCGCCGTGCTGCAATGACACCCACATGATTTCGGGATGCGCTTCGACGAAGCGCCGCATCAGGCGCGGCGGGATGGAGCGGTCGGCCATCTGGTTGTCCTGCCCGGCAAGTTGCCCTTGCCAGACGATACCGACACGCGAACGCGTTTTTTCTTCGATACCTGCGCGGCGAAGTGAGACTTCATCCAGACGACGGTCCCACGCTGATACTTCTGAAGCTTGCGTCTCAAAAAATCTCGCGGGCGCAGGCAGGTTTGCGAGCGTAATTCCGAGGGCGGACGGCAGCGACCATAGCGCGGCCCAGAAGTCGAAGGCCATCGTCTCATGCTCGCCCACCGCGATGACTTTCACATCGGGAAACGACTGCCGCATCAGTGCAATCTGCGAAGCTTGTAAGGCGAGCGTCACCGTCTGGCCCCGCGCCACCACCAGCGGCACAAACCGCGCAAACATGAAGGTGTCGCCGAGGCCTTGCTCACACATCAAGAGGATCGATTGACCGTCAGCGGCTTCACCGCGCCAGATCGGTGTGTTCGCCGGAATCTTTCCGCTCGGCTGCGTTTGCGGGAACTGCAAACGCATTTCGTAATCGGCAAATCCGAGCCCGTAGTCACCTTTTGCCAGCAATGAAAATGTGCGATTCCAGCGCGCGTAATCGAAGCCGGGCGCGAGTTCGAGCGCTTTGTCGAACGCCGCTATCGAGCCATCTATGTCGTTCATCGAGCGCAAATTGAAGCCCAGATTGTTGAGCGCACCGAGATGTTTTTCGTCCAGTGCCAGCGCACGCTCCGCAGCCCAGCGCCCTTCGTCGTAGCGACCCGAAGTCCACGCTGCGGCGCTCATGTTGCTGAAAAATTCGGGCTCCTGATCGGCCTGTTTGACCGAGCGCCAGATCAGCTCCAGACCGACTGACGGTTGGCCCGCCTGATACTGCGAGAGGCCGGCAAAGTGCAGTGCGGTGGTGTTCTCCGGCTCCTGTTGCAGGATGCGGGCGTAGCGTTCGACGGCGTATTGCACGTCGCCCTGTTCGTGATGCTGCAATGCGTCAGCGAGGACTTCATCCACTAGAAGCTTGGCAGGCGTTGCGGGAGATGCGCCCAGCTTGCCGTGACAATCCTTGTAGCGCTTGCCGCTGGCGCAGGGACAGGGGTCGTTGCGTGATGCGGGCGGTTTGAATTGGGGGGCAGCAGTGACCGACATGGCGCTTTTCAGGGCCTCCAGTCGTACGCGTAAATCAAGCGCGGCGGGGTCATGCGGCAACGTGGCCAGCCGTCGTACAACAAATTCACGTGCAGCGTCAATGCGCTTCAGATCGACGAGGTTCTTTGTTAGCGCGCCGAATCCCAGGCCTTCGACAATCGCCTCCGGCGCGGTGCGTGCGAACACGGTCAATTCTTCGTCCGTCAGCACTTGCCAGAAATTGAACACACCGTGAAAGCCAAGTGTCGGCCCTACGGGACGACTCACGTCAAAGGCAAACCGATCAGCCACACGCTCATCGGCAAACACAATCGCGTATTTCGTTTCGAGAAAATCGCGGTGGCGAACGCAAATGGCCTCATCTTCATTTTCATCTGCATTCAGTGTGATTTCCGGATCGGTGAGTGCATTGAGCAAACGTTTTGAGCGCAGTGAAAATCCGCCGTTACCCACGCGAAACTCGCCCGCTACATGCGGCCACTTTGCGCCCATGTAGTCATAGTTCCAGAACTCGCGGGCCCATTGGCTGCCATCGATGACAAAGCCGTCCCACTGCACGACCAGTGCGTAATCGGTCGTGATGTAGTTTGCAAGCTCCTTGACCATGAACTGCGAGTACGCGGCGCGAGAACGGATCGGAGCGATGGCAACGACCTCAATACCCTCGTGCGCAATTTGTGCGTCGGTGAGCAACAGCACGCGCGCAACCGGCAGCAGAGCCGCAGAGCGGGCGAGGGCGGTGGCCGACAGGTGTGCGTACGCGCAGTCGACGGCGACGAGCGTGATGGCATCACGTGTATTCATGCGTACCGCCATAGCGTCCCATCATTTCAGCCCTTCGTAAAGCAATCGCACCCCGAGCAAAAACAGACACGCCAGCGTGACGCGGCGAAAGATCACATCGTTGATCACGTTGTTAAGCCGCACGCCAAGCCACACACCGATCGGGGCGAACGGCATCAATACCAGTGCGGTGCCCAGGTTGGTCAAACTGAGCTGTCCGAGGATCGCGAATGGAATGATCTTGACCGCATTGACCACGGTGAAAAATACAATCGTGACGGCCATGAATTGCATGCGATCCAGACCTTTGGGCCACAGATAAATGGTGATGGGCGGGCCACCAGCGTGTGCCAGTGTGGAAGTGAAGCCGGACAGCCCGCACCACAGCCACGGACGGATTGCTTCCGGTAACCATGATTTCAGGTTGCGCAGTCCGGGCACCAGTTGATACAGCGAAAACGCGACCGAGATCGCGCCGAGCAAAGCCTTGGTCGTGTTCACGGACAAGCTGCCAAAACTGAGTGCGCCGATGATGATGCCGAGGATGGCGGGCAGCATCATGTGCTTCACGCTTGCCCAGTCCCACTGCCCGCGATAGGCGCGCAAACCGAGTAAATCCATCACGCAGAGAATGGGCAGCATGATGCCCGCTGCGACGCCCGGCGCGATGACCTGACTCATCATCGGCACCGCAACGCCGCCGACCCCCGCGCCGAGACCCGTTTTCGAAATGCCGGTGATGATGACAGCGGGAATGGCCCACGCGTAGAACCACGGGTCGGTGATGAAATTCAAATCAGGTTCGCGAACCGCGCAGCAATTGACCGACGCGTCGATTCGCATGACTAATCGCTGCATCGGTGGCGGCGCTGTACTTCGCCATGCGCAAAAAACCATGCGGCAACGAATCGAACTCGTCGTGCGCGACATCGATTTTGGCGTCGCGCAAGGTGCGCACGTAGGCGCGGCCTTCGTCACGCAACGGGTCGCGGCCAGCGGTGACCACGTAGGCAGGTGGCAGGCCCGCGTGCGATTGGGCACGCGACGGCGCAACGCGGTAGTCGTTTGCCGCGTGATCGTCGCCCACGAATTGTCGCCAGTACCACTGCATGTCCGCACGCGTGAGACCGGGTCCGGCGGCGAATTCCTCATAGCTGCCGGTCGCGTACGCTGGCTCAATGCAGGGGTAGAAGAGGGCCTGCAACGCAACGTGAAAATTGCCCTCGTCGCGGGCGCGGATCGCGGTGACGGTCGCGAGGTGCCCGCCTGCGCTGTCGCCAGCCAGCGCGATGGGCGTGGCTGCGTCCTGCGCAACGCGGTCGGCCGCAATCGCAGACGCCGCCTGAAAGCAGGCGTCGGTCAAGGCGTGCCAATTGGCTTCGGGTGCCAGCGGGTAATCGACGCTGACGACCAGCGCGTTCGCTTCAAGTGCAAGGCGCGCGCAGGTGGGCATGTGGGTGTCGTTGTCGCCCACCACCCAGCCGCCGCCGTGAAAATAAATGATCGTGGGCACGGGCTCGTCCGCGCCGTCATGGCCGTAAAACAAGCGCACCGGAACCTTGCCAGCTGCAAGATCAAGCGAAACATCGTTGACCGTCACGCTACCCGGCAGCGGCGTTTTGCCGAGCCCGCACAGCGTCCAATAACGGCCGCGTCGTTCCAGCGGCGTCGGATCGGCCGACAGCGGCGGAAACGTCGCGCCGAGGTCGGCGAAATAGCGGGCGAGATCAGGGTCGAGAGCGGACATTTTTTGGTACAGCTTTGACGTTAAACGTTTATCACATTGGGGCTGGCAGCGATATTAGCCTGTTATCGACTTATGCCGATTTCGGCGTTTAGCCCCAGTGTAGCCAAGCCTGCATGGAAAAGTTGATGCTGCATTGCGTTCCGAAATCAATGTCCAGCCCGCTCTCGAGCCTCCGCAAATTCGTCGACGATAGCATCGCGACCGAGATACGTTGGCGCGACATCTTCCAATGCTGTGGCAGTGCCGGCAAACGCCGGGAAGGCCGCAGCAGAAACGTTATCGACCGACATCGATTTCACGTTATCTGGCGTCAACGGCTGCGTCGGCACAAACTGCAACACGACCGCCAGCATCGAGGTGATGACGCCGGGCAAGCCGATGATCATGTGCTTGTCGTGCGCAAGCAGCATCACGTAGGCGACCAGTTCTTTTAGCGTGTAGACCTTCGGCCCGACGAGTTCAAAGCGCTGACCGTAGGTTGACTCGTTGTCGAGGGCTACAACAAAAGCACGCGCCACATCGTCCACCCACACCGGCTGAAACTTCGCTAGTGCGCCCGGTAACGCCATCGGAAAAAACGGCGGCAACAGGCTCACGATCTGCGCGAATTTGTTGAGGAAAGAATCGCCACGACCAAAGACCACCGACGGCGCGAAAATCGTAAAATCAAGCCCGCTGGCGCGTACGGCAACTTCGCCTTTCGCCTTTGATTGTTGATACTGACTCGGCGCATCTAGCGAGGCACCCAGCGCGCTCATATGCACATAGCGCGCGACTCCCGCGGCCTTGCAAGCAGCGAGTGCGGTCTCGGTGAACGTCACATGCGCGCGCTCGAAGTTGCCATTCAAAATGCCGATCAAATTGATCACAGCGTCTTTGCCGCGCGCGAGTCGGGTGAGCGTGGGAAGATCAGACGCATCCGCCTCTTCCACCGTGACGCTGGGCAGTGGAAACAGCGCGCGTGCATTGTCACGTTTGCGTGTTGGCACGGTGATGCTGTGGCCCGCCGCGACGAGTTTGCTGCAAATGGCGCGGCCCACGAAGCCGCTGCCGCCGAGGATCAAAATGTTCATGATGCTTTAATTTTTGGAAAGAGGTCTTGTTAGCGCTTCGCAGGAACGATGCCCAGGCGCTCCCTGATCGACGTCATGCCGCTCCCGCTTAAATGCGAATACCAGACCGCGTTGGCCAGCACTTTTTTAACGTAATCGCGCGTCTCGTTGAACGGAATGGACTCGGCGTAAATCGCGCCTTCCAGCGCGGTGTCAGCCCGCCACGCGCGAGCCCGTCCCGGCCCCGCGTTGTAGGAGGCCGCAGCCATCGGCTCTGAGCCGCCCATCTGATCGAGCACGTTGCGCAAATAGAACGTGCCGAAGCCAGTATTCACACCCACATCAATCAACTGGCTCGGGCGAAATTCGCCGGCTTTCATCCGGGAAGCAATCCATTTGCCCGTTGCAGGCATCACCTGCATCAGACCGAGCGCGCCAGCGGAGGAAACTGCCTCGGCCCAGAAGCGCGATTCCTGCCGGATCAGCCCGAATACGAGACCGTGATCGAGCGCGGATTGCGTTGCCGCCTTTTTGATTTCTGCCGCATAAGGCATCTGATAACGCAGCCCGAAGTCGTGTTGCACCTTGGTTCGCTCGGCCGTGTTGATCGAGCGGTCCCAGACACCTTTGCGGCGCATCCATTCGGCAGCAATCAAGGAGTCCGCATCATTGAATCCCTTGACCACGCTGTACCACTCTTTCGCGGCGTCGGCGCGCAAGCCCAGCTCGGAGAGTTTGAGCACGCGTTTCGTGGCAGCGGATTGATCGAAGCGCTTCAAATCCTCAGCGGTTAGCTTGACGGCACCGGCCTTCAACGCATCGGGCGTCGGCAGCGGCGCGTTGATTTGCTCAGCCGCCAGTAGCCCGTAAAAACTAAATTCCTTCGCCAGATCAACGTAGAGTGCCTGCGCGCCTGCCTTGTCGGAAAGTTCGCCCAGCGCCCGCGCTTTCCAGTAACGCCACGTCGGGTCGCCTTGCCCAGTGCTGGAGTTGCTCATGGCATTAACTGCGCGCAACACGTCCGCCCACGCGCCCACACGCAGCGCGCCGCGCGCGATCCACGCGGCTTGCCAATCGCCAAGCCGCGTCATCGTGGCTTCGTCGCCCGTGCGTTTGAACCACGCAATCGCCTCGTCGCTGTCCAGCCGCCTCGCACTGGCGTAGGCGAGCTGCCCGGCCGCGTAGCGCTGCTCTTCTTCGGTGAATTTGCTACGCATGCCGAACCAGAGATCGCGCGCCTTCGCTACGTCGCTACGCGCGAGCCGGGTCAACGCATACAGAGCCGCTTCGCGACGCCCGCGCGACGTCCATGCGAGCCCCGCGTTGAGATACGCCTCCGGCGAGTTGTGGGCGCGCTGCAAATTGTCTCCACCTGGCGCAATGCCCTCGGGCAATACTTCTGCCACCCGTGAGCCCGCGGTGAACGTGCCGCCATCAGCCGCCGTGCGGAAGCGCCAGATGATGTCGTCAGCGCTCACCTGCTTGCGCCGGGCCAATACGGCAAACGCATCGGCACAGGATTCGGTCAGCCGCTCTTCCCAGACGCCTTTCGGTATTGGCAGCAGATCTTTGGCTTCACCCCGGCCAGCAAGCGCCGTGCGGTAGCAGGCCACTTCGCTGTCGTCGGTATCGAATCCCTCGGATACTGAGGCGAATCCGTCCCAATCGCCCTTTTTGCCGAGCTGCTTCAGCCAGTCAACCCGCATGCGGTCACCGACCGCCGTGCCTGCATGCTTTTTTAGAAAACGATCAATGTCGCCGCGATCAGTACGATCAATCTGCAGACGTAGCGACCAATACTCAACGTAGCCCTCTAGCGCATGACCACGTACCTGGGGCAAAGCGGCCGCAATTCGCCGCAATTCGCCCAGACGAAAGCCTTCGCTCGCGTCTTTGACCGCCGAATCGTTAGCGTGAACAAGAGAGGCCGCAGCGAGGGCGACCACCGTAAAAAGGGGGCGAAGAACTGACATGCACTCTATTTTCCGCGAAGACGGACTTTTATTCAGGGCGTATCCAAAAATTCACTTTATCGGGATGCAGTGCAAGGCGCTGGGCGCGCAGCAACCGGAACGTACGCTCCGGTACGTGAGGATTGCGAGCACCCAGCAACGCAGCAATGCGCCCGAGAAATGAATTTTTTGGATGCGCCCCTTCGATAGAATCCACGGATGCAAAACGGGGCTAACGGAATCGGCCCAGTCGTGGGGCTTGTCATGGGCTCATCCTCCGACTGGGATGTCATGAAAAACGCAGCAGAGATGCTCGAGCGTTTCGGCGTCAATTTCGAGGCGAAAGTGTTGTCCGCGCACCGTACGCCCGATGATATGTTCACCTACGCTGAAACTGCGATGGAGCGCGGCATCCGCATCATCATCGCGGGTGCGGGCGGCGCGGCGCATTTGCCCGGCATGCTGGCGGCAAAAACTACGGTGCCGGTGCTTGGCGTCCCAGTGCCTTCGAAATATTTGCGCGGCGAGGATTCGCTGCTCTCAATTGTGCAAATGCCCAAGGGCGTGCCGGTGGCGACGTTTGCCATTGGCGAAGCTGGCGCCGCTAACGCAGCGCTGTTCGCTGTGGCCATGCTCGGGATTTCCAACAAGGCGCTCGCGCAACAATTGCTGTCATTCCGCGATGAGCAGACGGCCAACGCGCGCTCGATGCTGGTGCCGCCGGTTCTAACTGACAAATAAGACCGACAAGTAATGATGTTGCCTGAGGGATCCTGGCTCGGCTGTCTGGGCGGCGGTCAATTGGGACGAATGTTTGTGCACGCTGCGCAGGCGATGGGTTACAAAGTGCTGGTGCTCGACCCGGATGGGAGTGGGCCTGCGGCGCAGGCAGCGGACGATGTGATCGTTGCCGCCTACGATGATGCCGATGCCATTGCGGCCTTCGGCAAACGCGTCGCGGCAGTGACCACTGAATTTGAAAATGTACCTGCCGCCTCGCTCGAAGCGCTCGCGGCGATGGTGCCGACACGGCCCGGAGCGGCGGCAGTGCGCATTGCGCAAGATCGCCGTCAGGAAAAACGATTTTTCGCCGGGCACGGTTTGCCGGTGGGCGAATTTGCCGTGATCGAACGAGCTGAGCAGTTGCGCGATGCGCCGACAGCGCTATTCCCCGGCATTTTGAAGACTGCAACGCTCGGCTACGACGGCAAAGGCCAGCAGCGCGTCACGTCGTCCACGCAAGCGCTGCTCGCCTGGATGAGCATGAAGCAGGCCCCCTGCGTGCTTGAAGCGCTGATTCCGTTTGAGCTTGAGATTTCGGTGCTGGTGGCGCGCAGCGCCGGGGGTGATGTGCGCGTGTGGCCAGTGCAGGAGAACCAGCACGTTAACGGCATTCTTGATCTGACGATAGTTCCGGCGCGAATTGACGAGGCGCTGCGCGATAAAGCGCAGACGCTGGCCCGCGAACTTGTTACGTCGCTCGATTACGTCGGCGTACTCTGCGTTGAAATGTTCGTCACCAGGGGCGGTGTGTTGCTCAACGAAATCGCACCCCGCCCGCACAACAGCGGGCATTACACGATTGAGGCCTGCGTGACTTCGCAGTTCGAGCAACAGGTGCGCGTGCTCGCGGGCGCACCGCTGGGTGACGCCTCGCTCGTGCGGCCTGCTGTGATGGTCAATGTGTTAGGGGACGTGTGGTTTGACGCCTTGACTTCGATGAAACCCGCTTGGAGCGAAGTGCTCGCATTGCCCGGTGCGCATGTGCATCTGTACGGCAAAGCCGAAGCCAGAAAAGCCCGCAAGATGGGGCATGTGACTTGTGTGGCGGCGACGCAGGAAGCGGCTTTGGCGACGGCGGCTGAGGTGAAGCGGATACTGCGGATTTCTTAGCCGCGCGCAGCGCAAATCAGTTCCCTCTCCCTTGAGGGAAGAGGGTTAGGGAGAGGGTGATGGTGGAACGAGCGGGTTCGTATGCCACGCGCCGCTCATGCCGCGGGGGCAGTTACTTTCATTGCTTCGCCAAAGAAAGTAACCCAAGAAAGGCGACCCCGACGATTGTCCTGATCCTGCGATGCTCAGAAAAAAGCGGAACGGCCCGAACTCGCTCCGCTCAAACAGCGGGCCGTTCTGATCGCTTTTTTCTCGCGCTTCTCGGGGCCAATCAACAGGGACCCATCGAGCCGATATTTGATCGCTCCGCGATGAGGATTACGAGAACCCGTATGCAAGTATCCGGGCACGCGCAGCGCCGCTGATGACGCGGCCTTTGCCGTATCACGACCACGCACGCTCCAAGCTTCAGGGCGAGCACATGACGCAACTACACTCGGCGTTCAAGCGTCAACATTTTCACCGCAGATATCCATGGCGATTCCCGATTTTCAAACAGTGATGCTCCCGCTACTTACTCTCGCGAGAGACGGACAGGAGCGCTCAATGCGATCCGCCATCGACATTCTTGGGCGTGAATTTCTGCTGTCTGATGACGAACTTGGACAACTGCTACCGAGCGGATCAACCTCGATATTTGGCAGTCGCGTCGCCTGGGCTCGCACCTACCTTAAGCAGAGTGGCTTGTTGGAGTCACCAAAGCGGGGGCTGTTTCGCATTTGCCCTACGGGAATTGCATTGCTGCTCGAAAAGCCGCAAAAGATCAACATGAAATTGCTGGAGCGCTACGAGCCATATCGCGCATTTAAGGCTCGTAGCCGTGCACCGCAGGAAGGCGAGTCGCAACCTCTGGAATTGCCCGAAGATTCTCAAAAAACTCCCGAGGACGCGCTGGCAGCGGCGTATCAGACGCTACGTGCGAATCTTGAGTCTGAGCTACTCGAGCAAATCAAGTCCTCTTCGCCAGCATTCTTTGAGCGCCTCGTGATCGATTTGCTCGTCGCGATGGGATACGGTGGATCGCGACAAGATGCTGGGCGTGCGATCGGGCGCAGCGGGGATGGCGGCATCGACGGCATCATCAAGGAAGACAAACTGGGTCTTGACGTGATTTATGTTCAAGCCAAAAAATGGGAAGGCTCCGTTGGGCGTCCTGAGATACAAAAATTTGCGGGCGCGCTGCAAGGCCAACGTGCCAACAAAGGCGTAGTGATTACAACCTCCGCATTCACTCGCGACGCTATTGACTATGCAAATCTCGTCAACACAAAAATTATCCTGATTGATGGGTCTCAACTGACGAGTTTGATGATTGATCACAACGTTGCAGTAGCGCCGATGGGAGTGTACGAAATCAAGAAAATTGACCTCGACTATTTTGAGTCAGCGTAGCCCGGATGCTCGCATCCGGGTTCTCGTAGCCCTCATCGCGAAGCGATCAAATATCGGCTCGACGGGCCCCCGTTGATTGGCCCCGAGAAGCGGAAGAAAAAAGCGATCAGAACGGCCCGCTGTCTGAGCAGAGCGAGTTCGGGCCGTTCCGCTTTTTTCTGAGCATCGCAGGATCAGGCCAATCGTCGGGGTCGCCTTTTCTTTGGTTACTTGCCTTTGGCGAAGCAAAAGAAAGTGATTGCCCCGCGCCATGAGCGGGATCGTGGCATACGAATCACATCATTCGAAGTGCCCCCTCACCCTAACCCTCTCCCGCGAGGGGAGAGGGACATAATCACCTGATGCCCGCTCCGCTCTCCGGCCTCCGCGTCCTCGATCTCACCCGCCTTCTCCCTGGCCCCGCCTGCACCCGAATGCTGGCTGAGTGGGGCGCGGAGGTTATCAAGATTGAACCGCCTGAAGGTGACTATGCCAACCGCCTTGGCTTATCGCCTGATGCGCCGCCGGATCAGATTGCGCCGCTCTACACCATCGTCAATCGTGGCAAATCGTTTGAACGCCTGGACTTGAAGTCCGATGCGGGGCGCTCGCGATTGCTGGCTTTGGTGGCTAAGAGTGATGTGCTGGTTGAAGGGTTTCGTCCTGGTGTCATGGCGCGGCTAGGGCTGGGCTACGAGACTTTGCATGAGCACAATGCAGCGCTCGTTTATTGCGCGATCACCGGCTACGGTAGTGACAGCCCGTGGGCGATGCGGGCTGGGCATGACATCAATTACTTGTCGGTCAGCGGCGTGCTTGATCAGGTCGGTGAGCGCGGTCGCCCGCCTTCGATTTCTAACTGGCAGATTGCTGATCTGGCCGGCGGCGCGCTGGCGGCTGCGGCGCGAATTTGTGCGGCGTTGGTGCAGGCGAAGGCGACGGGTCTTGGGTCGTTTGTCGACGTGTCGATGACGCATGAAGTGGCGCGGCTCAACATCATCGCGGAGCATGGGTTGGCGCTTGATGCAGCCAAGCCGCGAGGTGAAGATTGGCTGACCGGCGGTTGGCCGTGTTACGGCATTTACCGCACGCAGGACGAGCGCTTTATGGCGGTCGGTGCGCTGGAAGAAAAGTTTTGGCATGTGCTGTGTGATGCGCTCGCCAAACCCCATTTGAAGGCGCTGGGAAGCTCGGAGGGAGTGGTGGCATTGCGGGTGCGCAAAGAGCTGGCGGATTGTTTTGGCGCGCAGCCGCTGTCGCACTGGATCGAAATCTTCGATGCTTTGGACTGCTGCGCGACGCCGGTGCTTACACTTGCTGAAGCAAAACAACACCCACTTTTCAAGGAGTTCTCATGACCCCATCCAACGGCAAAGTTGCCATCATTACCGGCGCATCCGCTGGCATCGGCAAAGCATCTGCGGTTGCGCTGCTTAAAGTCGGTTACAGCGTGGCATTCGCGGGTCGTCGTCAGGCGGAGCTTGAGGCAGCGGTTGCATCTGCGGGCGCGGATGCAGTTCGAGGCATCGCGGTGGTGACTGATGTCGGCGACCCGGCATCAGTGAAAGCGCTGTTTGAGAAGACCGTCGCTGCGTTTGGTCGCGTTGATGTGATCTTCAACAACGCGGGCATCGGTGCGCCCGCCGTGATGCTTGAGGACATCACGATTGAGCAGTGGAAGGCGGTGGTTGACACCAATTTGTCCGGTGCTTTTTATTGCACGCAGGAGGCGTTTCGCGTGATGAAAGCGCAGACACCACGCGGTGGCCGCATCATCAACAATGGGTCGATTTCGGCGCACGCGCCGCGCCCAAACAGTTCGCCCTACACGTCCACCAAACACGCGATCACCGGACTTACCAAAACCACCTCGCTCGACGGCCGCAAGTACGATATCGCGTGCAGTCAGATCGATATTGGCAACGCCGCCACCGAAATGACTGAGCGCATGGCCGCTGGCGTGATGCAGGCCAACGGAACGATGGCGATAGAGCCGCGCATGGATGTAAAGCACGTCGCCGCCGCGATCGTTCACATCGCGGGCCTGCCACTGGAAGCCAACGTACAGTTCATGACGATTATGGCGACCAAAATGCCCTACGTGGGGCGCGGTTAACGCGGACGTCGAACTACGCCGCAACCGTCGCTTTCGATGCGTTCGGGGCGGCGGCTGCGTTTGCCCGCAGCGCGCGTCGCGCTTTCGACCGATACAGCGCACGATCCGCAGTGCGCAGCGCTTCTGAAAATTCGCCCTCAATCACATTAAATCGCGCCGAGCCATGACTGACTTTGCATGAAATCGCGGCGGGTGCTGTCAGCTCCAGCCGCGTCGGCAATTGCTGCTTGAGCGTGTCGATCCAGTTGGCGTTCTTTCGCCGCATTTGCGCCGTTTCAACGACACAAAATTCGTCGCCACCGAGACGGGCAACGATGGCCCCAGCTGGCGCGTTGGCCCGCAGCGCCAGCGCGAACGTCTTCAGCAGCATGTCGCCCGCTTCATGCCCATAGCCGTCGTTGACGCGCTTGAAATGGTCGATATCAAACACGTTCGCCACACCTGGTTGGCCCCTCGGCCACGCGTCGAGCGCGTCGCGAAGTCCCCGGCGATTGAGCACGCCGACAAGCCCCAGCAGTGCGATCACGACCGAGACGACCAGCCCCGCCAGTCCGAACATGAGTCCGATCATCGCGGGATCAATCGATGACAGCCAGGCGTGCATTCCGGTATCAGCTAAACAACGCCGCCAGCGCTGGATCGGTGAAGTCATTCACCGTGTGCGCAACATGTTGTGTGTCATCAAGCGCCGCGACTTGTGCGCGGGTCAACGTGCTGGTGATCACGACACAAGTCATGCCTGCGCGCCGCGCCGCTTCGATGCCTGCTGGCGCATCCTCGAACACGACGCAATCCTCGGGGCGCGAGCCCAGACGCTTTGCCACCAGCAGAAATATCTCCGGATCGGGCTTGCCGCGCTCGACATCGGTGTTGCACACAATCGTCTGAAAGTGTTGGCGCAGGTTAAGGCCGTCAAGCACCAGATCCACGTTGTGCGGCGGCGCTGCGGTGCCAACGCCGCGCCGATAACCGGCCGCTGTTGTTCGCTGCAAGAACGCTTCGGCACCGTTCACAGTGGTCATTTGCGAACGATATAGCTCGCGGAACAGGGATTCTTTGTGATCAGACAGCCGGTTGATTTCCTCAACTGTGATGTCGCTGCCGAGCAAACGCGGAAAAATCTCGCGGTTCGTAAGTCCGGCCGACCAGCTAAAAAAGTCGTCACGGTCCACCACAATGCCCAGTTCTGGCAACAACTTGTCCCAGGCCAGCTGGTGGGTGGGCATGGTGTCGGCAAGCGTGCCGTCCATATCAAAAATAAAAGTACGCATCAGGCCTTCGTTAAAACTTCATTTTCAGGGCGCGTGTTTCCGGGCTCACGGCTGCGCTGCACATTTATAGGGGGTACTTTGCCGTCGCCTCATGCCGAACTTGCGAGATCGTAGCCCTTAAAGAGAATTCTCGGAGTACCCGTCCGTGCGTTTCTCGCCCCATAGGACCCGGTCAAACGCCGGAAAACAGCGCCCATTGGGGATTTCCGCGTTGACAGTATCGACCGCTACAAGCATAATTCATGGGTTTTTCTATCGGAGGATTCCACCACATGAAACATACGAACAAATTCGCGTTAGCAGCCGTTGCAGTTGCAGTCGCTGCCGGACTGGCCGCTTGCGGCAAAAAAGAAGAGCCAAAAGCAGCAGCAGCTGCCGCAGCCGCTCCTGCTGCAGCCACCGAAATGGTTGTCAAGATTGGGCACGTTGGCCCAACTTCTGGCCAGATCGCTCATCTGGGCAAAGACAACGAAAACGGCGCGCGTCTGGCCGTTGAAGAAGCTAACGCTAAAGGCGTGATGTTCGACGGCAAGAAGATCAAGTTTGAACTTCTGGCTGAAGACGACGCTGCTGACGGCAAACAAGCCACGCAAGTTGCACAAAAGCTGATGGACGCTAAAGTCGTTGGCGTGATTGGTCACCTGAACTCGGGCACCACGATTCCAGCATCGGCAATCTACAACACGGCAGGTGTTGTGCAAATTTCGCCTTCGGCAACCAATCCGAAGTACACGCAGCAGGGCTTCAAGGGCGCGTTCCGCATGGTGGCTAACGACATCGCTCAAGGCACCGCGATCGGTAACTATGCAGTTAAAGGCATGGGCGGCAAGAAAATCGCAATCATCGACGACAAGACGGCCTACGGCGTTGGTCTGGCCGATGAAACCGAAAAAGCAGTTAAAGCCGCCGGCGGCGCAATCGTCATCCGCGAAGCCCTCGCAAACGAGAAAGAGCAAGACTTCAAAGGCGTTCTGACTAAAGTTAAAGCCAAGAACCCTGACGTCATCATGTTTGGCGGTATGGACGCACAAGCGGGCCCAATGCTCAAGCAGATGAAGGCGCTTGGCATCAAGGCCAAGTTCATTTCTGGCGACGGCGCGCAATCTGCTGAGCTGATCAAGCTTGGCGGCGATGCTGCTGAAGGTGCTTACGCCACGACAGCCGGTTTGCCGAAAGAGAAAATGCCACAGGGCCCGGCTTTCTATGACAAGTTCAAAGCCAAGTTCAACGCGGACGTGCAGGTCTACGCTCCCTTCGTTTACGACGCTACAAACGTTCTGATCGCTGCTGTTGCCAAGGTTGGTCCAGATCCAGCCAAAATCATCGACGCTGTCAAAGCGACGTCGATGGACGGCGTGACTGGCAAGATCGCGTTTGATGACAAAGGCGACATTAAGGATGGCGCGGTAACCGTGTTTGTCGTCAAAGGCGGCAAGTGGGACACCGTGCAAATCGTTGGTGGCCCGGCTCAAGCTGCTGCTCCGGCAGCCGCTGCTCCGGCAGCCGCTGCACCAGCAGCCGCTGCACCAGCAGAAGCGAAAAAGCCCTAATCGGTTAGTTCGTTATCCAGTAGAAACGGCTCCTTCGGGAGCCGTTTTTTTATGTCGGAAATCACTACTGTCCGCTGAAAACTACAGCAAAATCAGTTGTTTAGGATCGCGTGGTTCTGGGGTTTTGTAGCCATCGGGCTGAAAGGCGCATGTAATCGAGGTTTTCTCAAAGACCGAGACCGACAAAATCTGTAGACAAGTGAAGAGCGAGGCATCGAGGTGAAGCTGCGTTTTAACGATAGCGATGAGCACGTGGGTCGCGATGGCACACCAGATCTGCGTGCGCACGGCGTTCTCGCTGTTGCCCAGGAATTTCTTGATTCGCAGATGCTGCTTGATCCACTTGAGGAACAGTTCGACCTGCCAACGGTTTTTGTAGAGCGCGGCGATCACGTGCGCGAGCAGGATCATGTTGTTGGTCAAAAACACCAGCGTCTTACCCGTCTCTGGGTCTTTGAAGCGCACGCGGCGAAGCATGTCAGGGTAGTCACGGGTGCTCTGGTATCCATTGAGCAACACCCGCTGATCACACATCACGCCCGTGGCTTTATCGACGGTAGCGGAATAGACGCGTCGGGCGTTGGTATTCGACTTGGCGCGAGTCACGAAGAACGCGCCGTGCTGATGCATCGCAAAGAGACGAGCGAAGTCCAGATAGCCGCGATCCATGATGTAGAAAGCACCGGCCTCAATCTGCAGAATATCGAGCACGCGAACGTCAGCCATCTTGCCATCGCTGAGCGCCGCGAAGGATCAGTTTGCAAAGCGTTGCGCTTGTTTACGCTGACTCGTTAAGTTACCTGATGTTTCGCTTCGCTCAACATGACAAGGCGCTTAAAGGCGCATCGCGGGGAAGAAAAGCCATAAAAAAACCGCCGCAGTTTTCACGCGGCGGCTCGTTCTTCGAGAGAACTGCTACGGCTTATTTGCCGCCCGGCACTTTGCCTTCCACGCCTTTGACGTAGAAGTTAACGCCGCTCAGGAATTTGTCGTCAGCCGTTACGCCCTTGGCGATGAGCTCTTTGCCCGCCTGATCGACAATCGGGCCGGTCCACGGATGGAACGTGCCAGCTTTGAGTCCCGTTTTGATCTCTTCGATCTTCGCTTTGATATCCGCGGGAATGTCATCAGCCATCGAAACCATGTCGATAGCGCCTTCTTTCACGCCCCACCATGACGAACCAGTCGCCCACTTGCCATCGAGCGTCTCTTTGGTTGCCTTGATGTAGTAAGGTGCCCAGTTGA
>Ga0335397_10003546_pt1 | contig 20834 bp, 17 predicted proteins | sample MAT04_FD_205740 | JGI IMG/M metagenome (GOLD analysis project Ga0335397, IMG submission 205740) | Freshwater microbial communities from Lake Fryxell liftoff mats and glacier meltwater in Antarctica - MAT-04 (spades assembly) (version 2) ... | reverse complement strand
GTCAGCCCGCGCGCTTGCGGTGTCGACGGAGGCCGAACGCGAGCGCGGAGACGGCGAGCGCCACGGTCGCGAGGTCTCCGGGAGCCGTCGGCGTGGTCGCGCAACCGGCGCAGCCGCCGCGCTTCGACTCGGAGTGCGGCGCACTCGCCGGCGTCGGCGCCGAGTCGGTCGGGTGAGCACCGGCCTTGCTCATCGCGCGCTCTTCTCCCTCGGGCGCCGGCTTCGGAGGCGCGGTCGCGATCGCGCATTCGGGGCACGCGTCGCGGACGCGCCGGGTTGCCTCGTCGGCCTTCGCACGTCCCGCCGCGCAGCGCTCACCGGGCTCGAGGGCGCAGATCTTGTCGGCGGCGCGCCGGATCGACGCGAGCGCACGGCACGCGGTCGCGCAGTCGGAGGTCGAGAGGGCGGCGGTCTCGGAGGCGAGGTTCCTCTCGAGGGTCGTCAGATCGTCCTTCGGACCGGTCGGGCCGGCGCCTTGCGCGAGCGCATCGGTCGACGTGAGGAGGAGAGCGATGCCGAGAGCGAGCGAAGTGGCCGGCGAGCGACGAGGACGAAGCACGCGGAGAGCATCGCAAGTTTTTCGAGCTGCCGACACGGTGGGAGGAAAAAAGTTGCGAGATCGGGCCCACGGGCGCGCGTCGAGCACGCCGAAGCATGCGTAAGCACATGACGGCGCGGCTCTTGCTCCGAGAGGGGGGCCATCATGGTGTCTTCCTCTTTGGGCTCGCCCGCTTCTCCTTCGATCCTCCAGAACGTGAGCGACCGACGCCGTGCCCAGCGCGCACGGCTCGGCGTGACGGTCACCATCACGGTGGCCGGCAAGCTCGTCGACGCGCTCGGCGCAGACGTCTCGCCCGGCGGCATCCGCGTCGTGGCTGCAACGCCGGCAAGGGTCGGTGACGTGGTGTCGCTCGTCTTCTTCCTGAACGGCGACATCGTCTCCGCATGCGGCACCGTGCAGTGGTGCGCGCCGACGAAGAACGGGCTCGCGACCTTCGGCGTGCGCTTCACGACGATCGAGGAGGACGGCCCGACCGTCGTGGCGAGCTACTGTCGCGCCTCTGTCTCCTGAGCCGCGCGGCGACGGCGAGGCCGCGCTCGAGGATCTCCTTGGACTGGAGAACGTGCCGAGCGTGACCTGGTGATAGAGCGGCACCCAGAGCGCGCATGCCTCGGTGAAGCGGGCGGCCTGCGCGATGGTGGTGGCGCGCATGCGCCGGGTGTCGGCGAGGTCCTCGTGGTTGCCCGGCACGAGCTCGAGGTCGACCGTGGGGTACACGTAGAAGCAATCGACGCGCGGCCGAGAGGCCGGGCGCCGCGCGAGCTGAGCCGCGAGGAGCTGAAGCAAATCGCGCAAGCGCATCCGCTCGGTCGCTTGTGCTGGCATTTCGTCGCAGCGATCATGAGTGCTTGAACTCGGTAGTACCCCGGCCGCAGCCGGGTCTGGTCGCTTCAGTGTCGCGCACCCTGGTCCTCTGCGCGCTGGTCATCGCGTGCAGTCTCGGGTGCATCCCGATGCCGCTCGAGCCGCGCGAGCCGACGCCCGGCGTGCCGCACTTCACGGTGATGACCTACAACGTCAATCAAGTTCGGTGGAATGACGCGAGCACGCTGGCGGCGGTCGGCGCGAGCGACGCCGACATCGTGTTCCTCCAGGAGGTCAACCAGGCGTGGGCGCGAGTGCTCGAGGAGCGCTACGCCGTCCAGTACCCCGTCAGGCGCTTCGCGACGACGGAGGACCACGGCGGCCTCGCGATCCTCTCCAAGTATCCCATCGAGGACCGAGGCGTTCTTCACTACGGCACGGACTTCCACCCGGCCTGGTACGTGGTAGCAGACACTCCCGGCGGCCTCGTGCAGGTGATCCACGTGCACCTCCGCGCGATGTTCGACGGCGACGGGAACGCGTTGAGCAACTTCTTCTCCACGAGCGGAGACCACAAAGCCGAGCTCGAGTCGTTCATGAAAGAGACCGAGCCGGGCCTCCCCACCCTCGTCGTCGGAGACTTCAACGAGAGCCCGAAGGGCGACGCCGTTCGGTGGCTCGAGAGCCGCGGCTTCCGCAACGCGCTTCCGCTCTACCGGCCCGGTCAGTTCACGTGGCAGGGAAAGTCTCTCGCCGCCACGCTCGACATGACCATCGACCACGTCATGTTCGACGGCGCCTTCGAGCCGCTCTCGTCCTGGGTGGAGCGGCGCGGTGGCTCCGATCATCTCCCGGTGCTCGCGAGCATCGAGCTCGTGCGCGGACCTGCCAGCGTCGTGCGATAGCGCCTCCTAGAACTGATACGCGAGCGCGAGGCCCGCGTGGTGCCGCCTCGAGAAGGGGTCGAGCTCCACCCAGCTGATGCGGTACTCGGCGCGAATCATCCAGCCCTCGTAGATTCGTGCGCTGAGCCCGGCCGGCAGCTCGATCGCCCAGTTGAAGCTGCGCGTGCCGAGCCGCGGCGCCGTGTAGAGCCACGTCTCGTCGAAGAGCCGGAGCGCGAACGGCAGCGACGTGCCGGCCCACGCGAAGCCTCCCTCGACCTCCGCACCGCAGGCGACGCGGTCCGTCCGGAGGAAGTCCCAGCGGACCGCACCACCGACCGCGACGGCGTTCGTGTCGAACGCGCCGATCGCCGAGACGGTCACGCGGCGACTCGTGCGCCCGGTCGCCCAGAGCTGCCCCGTCCCGCGTGTCGGCTCGTCGACGAACGGACGCGGGCCCAGGATCGCGCCGCCGGCGCCGAGCTCGAGGCGCTTGTCGGGCAGGAGGCCCGAGGCCGGCCTGAAGCCCGCGATCGGGGTGCATCCGGCGAGAAGCGTCGCCGCTCCGCATGCAGCGAGGCACGATGCCGTTCCTGCGCTCCGAGCCCTGACTCCCACGACTCTCGCGTTGCAGAGGGCGTGCCCGCACGCACGAGAGGCTCGTCGGGCACAGAAAGCATGTCACCCGCATCCGGGCCGAGCAAACGCGGGCCGACCGGGCGAGCGCTCGCCTACAGCGCAGGAGATCGACGACTCGTCGTCTTCCCCTGCGCCGCCTTCTGGAGTACGGACGGTGGATGTCGAGAGACGCTTCGGACGTGGCCAAGCGATGCCTTTGCATCGAGCTCCTGCTCCAGCGATTGGGCCTGGAGATCGACGAGGACGATCCGGTCGTCGAGCGCGACGCCGTGCGTCTCGCGTGGCTGTCGCGGCTCGGTCAGCTCGGGATCGACCAGACGTTCCTCGCCGACGAGCGCTCGCTCCTCGAGCGCCCCGTCGGTGAGCTCACCGAGGCCGAGTGCGACGCCATCGAGGGTCGCGTCATCTCCGGCCTCGCCCTGCTCTGGGCCGTCGGCCGCATCCCCGCGCTGCCCGACGCGGACAACCTCGGCGAGGCGACCGCGATCGTCGCCGAGCACGGCGTCCTCGGTGACGGCTCCATCCCCGCCGCGAAGGCGACCGTCGCGGGTGCGAAGCTCAGGCCGGAGGCGGAGATGGCCGTAGCGCTCGCCGCGGCCGCGAAGACGAAGGACGACAGCTTCCTCGGCGGCCCGAAGTACATGGTGGCCTCGCTCGTCGTCGAAGCTCTGGCATGGGTGAGCGAGACCGCGACTTGACGTCCCCGCGCGCAGCCTCATGTTGAGCGTCCGAGGCTCCTCATGATCGTCAAGTGTCCGAAGTGCTCCACGTCCAACCGCCTTCCGGCGGCTCGCATGCGCGACAAGGCCAACTGCGCCGCATGCAAGACGTCGCTCCTGCCGCTCACGCACCCGGTCGCGATCACGAGCAAGGAGGACTTCGACGAGCTCCTCCGCGACTCCCCGTCCCCGGTGCTGGTGGATTTCTGGGCGGCCTGGTGTGGGCCGTGCCGCGCCGTCGCGCCCGAGCTCGAGAAGATCGCAGGCAAGCGAGGACCTGACATCATCGTCGCCAAGGTCGACACGGACGCTCTTCCGGACGTCGCCGCCCGCTACGGCATCCAGAGCATCCCCACGATGATCGTGTTTCGTGGGGGCAGCGAGGCCGATCGACTGAGCGGCGCCATGCCGGCCTCTGCAATCGAGGCGCGGCTGTCCCTGTAGCGCGCTGCGGCCGTCGGCCACGCGGGCGCGAGCGCGACCGCACGCCGGCGTTCGATTGCAAAATTGCTCTCCGCGCCCGACGATGGGGGAGAACATGAGTGAGAGCACGAAGGCGACCGCTGCCGCCGAGGCCGTCACGGAGCTCCACGGCGGCCCGCTGGAGACCACGCTCCACTCCGATCCCAGCGACATCGCCGACCCCGACGCCGAGATCCCCGTCTTCGCTGCCGGGCAGCGCTACGACATCCGCACGTCGCTCGGTGAAGGCGGCATGGGCGGCCACGGCGAGGTGTACGTCCTCGACTGGGGCGTCGCGAAGGTCCGCAGCGCAACGAGCACCTTCGACCCGTCACCGAGCGCCCCCGCGATTCGTATCGACGGCGGCGGCCGCTCGCTCGACGGCTCTCGCGAGGAGGCAATCACCGGCGACCAATCGGCACCGACCGCAGCAGGCGCGATCCTCGGCACGCCGGGCTACATGGCGCCCGAGCAGCTTGCCGGCGGAGAGGTCGACGCGCGAACCGACGTCTATGCGCTCGGCGGCATTCTCTTCGAGATCCTGACCCTCGAACCGCTGCACGGCGCGGGCTCCGTCGCCGCGATGATGAAGCGGGCCGTCGACGGAGCCGACGCACGCGCGTCGGTGCGCGCGCCCGATCGCGACATACCGCCGGAGCTCGAGGCGGCGTGCGTACGCGCGTGCGCTCGCTTGCCTCGCGATCGTCACGCCAGCGCGCGCGAGGTCGCCGACGCCATCGACGCCTACCTGAGCGGTGACCGCGACCTCGAGCTCCGTCGCGTCCTCGCGCGGGTCCACCTCGATCGCGCGCGCGACGCGGCCGCGCGCGCGCAGGTGCCGGATGCGCCGGACACCGAGCGAACCGAGGCGCTCCGGGAGGTCGGCCGCGCCGTCGCGCTCGATCCGACGGGCACGGAGGCCCTCCAGTTGCTGGTCGCGATGCTCACCAGGCCACCGAAGGAGCCGCCTCCCGAGGTGCTCGCGACGGTCGAGGCCGCGCGCGCCGACGCGCAGCGACGAATGCTGCCGCGCGTCTTCATCATCTACGCCTTTAGCTGGCTCGTCTTCCTGCCGTTCCAGCTCTACTTCGGCGTCCTCGATCTGAAGCTGGTGCTCCTGCCGGTCGTCGCGTGGATGCTCGCGGCCGCCGGTGTGATCCTCATCTACCGCCGCTACGCCACGGCGCACGCATTGCTGAGGTACCAGGTGATCTGGACCGCCGGGGCGCTCGCGGTCTCGAGCGTCGTGTTCGGTCCGCTGCTCATCGTGCCGACGCTCGTCGTGATGAGCACGATGGGCACGATCCTCGTGTCCCACCGCAATCGGCGCGGGCTCCTCCTCGTCGCCAACGGCCTCGCGCTGCTCGTGCCGACGGCGCTCGCGTGGCTCGGCTACCTCCCGGTCACGCACGTCGTCGACGGCGATCGCACGCTGCGCATCGCGTTCGGCGCGTTCGCGATCACCCGCGACGGCATCTTCTGGATCCTCGCCGCCTCTCACTTCTTCTTGTTCGCGATCGGCGCGAAGTTCGCCGCCCAGTACCGCGACGCGCTCACCGCGGCCGAGACGAAGAGCGCGGTGCAGGCCTGGCAGCTGAAGCAGCTCGTCCCCGACGAGGCCGGACGCGCGCTCTCGGGGCGCACGCCGAAGGCCGCAACGCCCCGCGACGACGCCGCCTGATGTTCGATTTCCTGAAGCGACGAAGACGCGATGCGATCCGCGCGCAGCCCTTCCCGCCGGCGTGGCGGGAGATCCTCGATCGCGACGTGGCCTACGTCGCGAAGCTGAACGAGGCCGACCGCGCCGAGCTCGAGGGGCTCGTGCAGGTCTTTCTCGCCGAGAAGAACCTCGAGGGCTGCGGTGGTCTCGAGCTCACGGACGAGATCCGGGTCACGGTCGCGGCTCAGGCGTGTCTCCTGCTCTTGCATCGGGAGACGGACATCTATCCCGACCTCGACACCGTGCTCGTGTACCCGCACGCGTACCGCGCGAAGGGCACGAAGCACGACGGACCGGTCGTCATCGAGTCGGACGACGCGCGCCTCGGCGAGTCGTGGACACGCGGCGTCGTCGTCCTCGCGTGGGACCACGTGGCTTCCTCGGCGCGTCACCTCGGCGGCGACAACGTCGTGCTCCACGAGTTCGCCCATCAGCTCGACGCGGAGGACGGCAGCATGGACGGCGCCCCCGACCTCGGCTCGCGCGCGCGCTTCAAGTCGTGGGCGCGCGTGCTCGGCGAGGAGTTCTCGGAGCTCTCGAGCCGGCTACACGCGGGCCGCCCGAGCGACATCGACGCGTACGGCGCGACGAGCCCGCCCGAGTTCTTCGCCGTGGTGACGGAGATGTTCTTCGAGAAGCCGCAGCAGCTACGCAAGCGGCATCCCGAGCTCTATGCCGAGCTGGCGGCGTTCTACCGCCAGGACCCGGCGAGCGACTGACGTTCAGGGAACGAGGCCGCGCATCCGGTCTTCCTCGTGGAAGTACTTCCGGACGTAGGCCACGAGCTGCTTGTCGGTCGGGTGATCGACCGTCTCGACGCCGATGATCTTGTCGACGAGCAAGTGGTGATGCTTGTGCACGTGCTTGACGAGCTCGAGCTTCGCGGAGCCCGGACCGAGCACGATGATCTCGCCGGCCTTCGCGAGGGCCTCGGAGACCTGGTGGTAGTACTGCTCCGCGGCGCCCGTATCGCGGTGCACCTGGCTGTGCGGCGCGTGGATGAGCGACTCGTCGAAGCGTTCGTCCTCGACGTGAAAGACCTTGGCGACCTTGTGATCGATCCAGACCGCAGCATGAAAGGGTGTCATCACCTCGCACCTTCGCAATGGGCGTGCCTGCCGCAAATCACGGGATTTGCGCGGGTCCCTCGCCCCGGAGCGCGCAGCGTCTGCGTTGCGCGCAAAGCGCGCGCGCGCTCAGCGTGTGCCGACCCGCACCGGCGGGGCACGCTCGCTGAGCCCGCTGTTCACCATCGTCGGCGCGCCGCGGAGCTCGTCGGTGACGTGGTACTCGGCCTTGTAGCTCCTCGCGAGCCACACCTCGCAGCTGCGTGAGAAGCCGTCGAAGTATTGATGCTTCGTGGAGAGGTCGAGGCACTTCTTCAGCGCCGGGCGCGCGTGGTCCCGCTTGTAGGGTTCCGACACGCGATCGATCTCGCCGGTGTAGACCTGCTCGAGCTCCGTCCCGCGCCACGCCTTGGGGATCGGCGCGCGCCGGAAGTCGTCGACGAAGTCACCCCACATGAGCCCGGAGCGCGAGCCCGCGGCGATGACCCACTTCGGCGGCGGCACCGGCTTCAGCTCGAGGATCTTCGCGTACTCCGGCTCGACTCGCTGGATGGCCGCCATCTTCTTCAGGTACCAGTCGCGCACCTTCGTATCGACGTGCGCCTTGACGGAGGCCTTGTCGCCGGGCCCGCGGTACTCGGGGAACTTGAGGGTGTCGACCTCCGCCAGGCGCTTCTCTTCGGCCGCGAAGAAGATCGCCTCGCCCACGGCGCCCAGTGACTTCCCGAGGCGCCGATCGCGCTGCGCATCATCGTCGGTCGGGTAGGCCGCGCGGATCTTCGCCTCGGCCGCGCCAGGGTCGGACCAGAGGTGCTTCACCTTCGCGTACTCGGCGCGGGCGAGGCTGGCGCTTTTGAGCTTCGCCAGCGCGCGACCGAGCGTGGCGTGGGCCTGGAGCTGCACGTCGGGCGGCGCGCGATCGATGATGTCCATCGACGTCGTCAGCGCGGCACGCGCCTTTTCCCACTCCTCCTTCTCGGCATAGTGCGCGCCGATCGCGAAGGCGATCGCCGCGCTCTGGGTCGGCTTCGCAGCCCCGTAGGCCTTGCCGAAGTCCTGGGCGTCCTTCATGGCCTCCTGCTCCTGGCCGAGCCCGAGACGCAGGAGCACCGCGTCGGCGAGCGCTTGATCGGCGTGCTCGGCGCGCGCATTGCCGCGAGCGAACTTCTCGTACCACTCGGCCGCGAGATCGTAGACGGCGATGGCCTGGTAGTTCGCGCCGATCTCGTAGGTCGCCTTCTTCGCGAGCGGAGAATTCATCCGCGAGCGCTCGTCGAACGCGAGCAACGCGCGGCGTACGGTGATCGACTTCGCGAGGAGGCGCGCCGCCTGCAGCGCCTTCGCGGCGTTGTAGGCGATCTCGTCGCACCGCTCGGCCTCGGCCGCCTTGCCGGCCGCGACCGGGTCCTGACAGTACCTACGAAAGAGCTCGAAGTAGGCCTGACCGCCGCGCTCGTAGTCCTCGATCGACTCCTTGCCGCCCTCGCGAGCGGCCTTGGCGACGAGCCCCTCGGCGACGAGACGCAGGAGGTCGACCTGCACGTACTTCAGCGACACGCACGACTCGGCGTTCTTTGTCGCCCGGTCCCCGGTGCAATAGAGCTCGAGGAGCTGCGGAACGTCCGCGGTCATGTCGGCCTCGCAGCTCGTCTTGCCGAAGTGCTGCTTCATCACGTTCGCGCTCTCGAGATAGAGCTGCGCGGCATACACGCCGACGTCGCGATCGCCGTGCTTCAGCGCGATCTCGCGGAATGCGTAGGCCGCCTCCTGCCAGTGCTGGGCCTCGAAGTAGGTGCGCGCCCGCGCGTACTTCACCTCGACGAGCTGCTCCTGGCCGGCAGCATCGCCCGGGGCCGGGAGCACCGAGCAGATGTACCGGTCGAAGGCCTTCACCATCGCGATCTGCTCCGGCTTCATCTCCTTCGGGCGAAGGCGTGTCGCGTCGTCGGCGGCAGGCTCGCGATGCCCGCGGCCCGGGAGATTTCCGGCGCTCCGCCGACCGGCATCCGCCCTGTGCGACTCCTCGTAGACGGCCTGGTAGCAGAGCCCCGAGGCATACGCGGCGCCCGGAGCCTCGGGGCCCGTCGGATCCTCGGCCACGACGCTGTCGAAGGCCGGGCCGCACCTCGCCCAGTCCTTCTGGAAGTAGAGGAGGTCGGCCATCGCGTACTTGATCTTGAGGAGCGTGGGCCAGTCCTCCCTCACGAGGCGCGGGTACTGGAACGACGCGAGCTCGGCGGCCGTCCAGGAGTCGACGACGCGTTTGTAGAGCGCCGCGGCGAGCGTCATCGTGCGCACGTCGCTGGTGCCGCGCTGGCCCTGCGAGCCGACCGCCTCGAGGTGCCACGCCATCGCCGTCTCGGCCACGAGCGCGGCGGTCCGGCTCGCGCAGATCCGCTTCTGCTCCTTGTCGTAGGCGGATGCCTTGAACGAGGCCGCGACCTCGAGCTGCTTCTCGAGCTCGGCCTTGATGGCGATTTTGTCCGAGGACTTCATGGCCATCGTCGCGTCGGTGATGCGCGCCTGGTATCCGCAGGCGCGCCCGCTCTTGCTGTCGCGCGCGATGAGATCTCGATAGACGACGATGCCTTCCGGGTAGTGCCCGGTGTCGATGTAGCTGTTGCCGAGGTCGTCGAGCATGCGGAACGTCTTGTCGTTCGACCCCGCCGGGTCGCCGGACATGCCGCGCATGAACGCGTAAGCCTTCTCCGGGTCGCCCTTGAGCGCATAGACCGGGATGAGATCGCGACGCGCGCTCTCCGCGAGCTTGGCTGCGCCCGGGAGCGTGGGGTTGCCGACGCCGAAGTCGATCGTTCGCTTGAACGCGCTCAGCGACCTGTCGAGCTCGCCCTTGTTCCAGAAGACGTACGCCATCTTGTACCAGGCATAGCCGTAGGCCTTGTTGCCGGGCGGCGGGTACTTCACGACCTCGGAGTAGGCCTGGGCCGCGAGGTCCCACTTCGACGGATCGCCCTGCGCCTCGTTGTAGAAGAGCTCGCCGAAGGCGAGGTACGCGTTCGGGACGTACTTCGAGGTCGGCGCCTTCTGGATCAGCTCGTAGTAGACGACACGCGCGTTCTTCGCGTCGCCGGCCTGCTCGTACTCGTAGGCGAGGTAGTAGAGGACCTCGTCGAGCAGCGGATGCGTCGGGTAGTCCGTCGCGATGAGCGTGTAGAGCTCGATCGCTCGCCTCCGGGCTCCCTTCATGACGCGGTCGGCCTCGTTCGCCTGCGTCTGCTCGGTACCGGCGGCGGCGGGGTTCTTCGACCTGAGGCCGTCGCGGCGAATCTCCGACTCCGTCTTGTCGCGAAAGGCCGCCGACTCGAGCTCGACGTAGCCGTCGGCGAGACGCCGCGCGATCGGGTGGCGATCGGGCGCGTTCCTCCGCGTGCCGGCGAAGAGGCTCTCGATGCGCTGCACCTCGACGGCGAGCAGCGCGCGCTGGCGCGCCTCGAGCCGGATCTTCCGGTCGTCACGCGGGCCCTCGCTCGCGGTGGGAGCCGGCGGCTTCGCAGGTGCGGCCGTCCGCGCAGGAGGCTGCACCGTGTGCAGGTCGACCCCGGCACGCTTGCGCACGACGGCGGCCTTCGCCTCGCCTCCGGCGCACGTCAGCGACTGCTTCGCCTTTTCGTCGATGCACACGCCCTGGGCCGATGCCGCGGTCGCGGCGAAGCTTGCGGTCGTGAGGACCACTGCTGCGAGGAGCCTTCTCATGCCGCCTTTGATGAAGGAGGAGCCCGAGCCTTGGACTTGCGCTCCACTTTCGACACGAGCCAAGGTCGGCGCGCCGCGCGGGTCCATGTGGATGGCGGTCCCGCGCCATGACCGGTAGCTTCCGACCAAGGTCGTGAGCTCGCCCGAAGACATCGCGAAGAAGCCGGCGCCGCGCAAGTCACGCCGCTTCTTCCATATCCGCGTAGGGGTGCTGCTCGCGATCCTCGCGGGAGTGCTGCTGTGGGCCTGGCGCGACGTACGCCAGCGCCGCGCGCGCAACGACTGGGACCACACGCTCGTCGTCGCGATCGCGCTCGTGCGTCTCGAGCCTCTCGACGACACGGCGATCGCAGCGCTCCGCGCGCAGCTACCCGCGCTCGAGGAGCGCCTCACCGCCGAGCTCGAGCGCTATCGCCCCAGCGCGCCGCATCCCTTCCGCTTCGAGCTCATCGCGCCGATCGACGGCACCGCGCCGCCCGCGGTCCCGAGCGGCGACGGCCTCGTCGACCTCGCGAAGTACACGCTGGCGCTCTCCGGCTACGTGAAGGACATCGACAGGCGCGCGGCGATCGACGACGGCCTCTACGACGTGCGGATCTACCTGGTGCTGCGCCGCCCGCGCCAGGCGCTGCGCACCATGGTCGAAGGGCGCAGCGAGCAGGGCGGGCGCATCGGGGTCGTCGAGGTGGAGATCGACACCGAGGCCGAGGCCGCGCATCTGCCGCTCGTGGTCGTCGCTCACGAGCTCATGCACACGCTCGGCGCGACCGACAAGTACGACGCCACCGGGCGCACGTCGATCCCGCTCGGCCTCGCCGAGCCCGACCGTGTCCCGCTCTATCCGCAGCGCTTCGCCGAGCTCATGGCGCGCAATCGCCCCGTGTCCGCGACCGAGGAGAGGGTGCCGGAGAGCTTCCAGCAGATCGCCGTCGGCAAGGAGACCGCGCGCGAGATCCGCTGGCTGCGCTGAACACCTGTCGCGAATCCTCCGCTATTCTGCGGCCGTGATTCGCTCCTCCTCGTTCGCCGCTGTCCTCTGCTTCGTGGCCCTGGCATGCGAGCCCGCCGCGCCCATCAAGACGGCGTCCGGCGAGCGCATCGGCGGGGTCTCGTACGAGGAGCGCTTTCCGCTCTCGAACGACGGCCACGAGACGACGCTCCGCGGCGACAAGCTCCGCAAGGCCGTCGCGATGATGGACCGCGCCGGGGTCATCGCGATGACCGGCAGCTACGAGGCGACCGGCGTGCTCGACAAGAGCACGCTCGTCGTCACCGTCACGACCTTCGACAACCGAGAGCGCAAGCTCGTCGTGAAGAACTGCGCCGAGCCGCACGTGTGCGCGTTCTTCACCGAGGCCGTGAAGAGCGGCATCGCCGACCGGATGCCGGTGGTCTGCCGTGACGCGCTCGCCTGCGTGAAGAAGTGAGGTCACATCTCGCGTGCGCCCTCGGCCTCGGCCTCGCGCTCGCGAGCTGCGGTCGGTGCGGCGGCGGCGGCGCTGCTCCTGGCGGTGCGGCGGCGCAAGCGACGCCCTCGGCGAGCGCGACGCCGAAGCTCGCGCTGAAGCGGCGGAAGGGCCGGACCGACGTGACCTTCCTCGTCGTCTCCGACACGCACTTCGGCTTCGGGGGGATCCCCGCCGCTCACGAGGTGCTCGTCCCGAAGCTGAACGGCATCGCAGGCCGCGAGTATCCGAAGCCTCTCGCGGGCGTGGTCGTGCCGCCGCGCGGGCTCCTCGTCACCGGCGACCTCACCGAGTGGGGCAAGCCCGAGGAGTGGGAGCCGTTCGCTGCCACGTACGGCCTCACCGGCAAGGAGAGCAAGCTGCACCTCCCCGTGTTCGAGGTGGTCGGCAACCACGACAAGGTGAGCGCTCACTTCATCGAGGAGCAGGTCGCTTCGCGTCACGGCGGCGGGCGCTTCTATTCGTGGGACTGGGACGACGTCCACTTCGTCGCGCTCGCGGAGGCTCCCGACGACGAGGGGCTCGCCTTCCTCGCGCGCGACCTCGAGCCGCTCGCGCCCGACATTCCTCTCGTCCTCTACTTCCATCTCGCGCTCGCGGGTCCCTGGTCGACCGGGAACTGGTTCGGCGACGGCACGTTCAAGGACCGCCTCGCGAAGCTCCTCGAGGCGCGCTCGGTGGCCGCCATCTTCCACGGGCACCACCACGCGACCGATCACTACACGTGGCACGGCTTCGACGTCTTCAAGCCTGGCGCCGTGAAGGACGGCCCGCACACGTTCGCGGTCGTCCACGTGACGGACGAGCGCATGAGCGTCGCATCGTTCGACTGGGACCACGATTCGTGGGGCGGCGTGTTCGACAAGAGCATGCCGCTCCTGAGGCGGTCGCGGTAGGCTCTCCGGCCCATGCGTTCCGCCTCGAAGCCCCTCTCCGCCACGGCCGCGCTCCTCGGTCTCTGCCTCGTCGTCGCGTGTGCCGGCGCGCCTGCGCCTTTGCCGCCGCCGCCGCCGCCCGTGCCCACGGCGGTCGCGAGCGCCGCGCCGCTCGCCGACGCGATGGCGAGTGCCGATGCCGCATCCGACGCGGGAGCTCGCGCACCGTGGCCGTACTCGACGCCGGTGACGGTGCGCTCGGAGCGAGGAATGGTCGTGACGGACAACTCCGTCGCGTCGAACGTCGGTCGCGATGTCCTCGCCGCGGGAGGCAACGCCGCCGACGCCGCCGTCGCGACGGCCTTCGCGCTCGCGGTCGCCTACCCCACGGCCGGTAACGTCGGGGGTGGCGGCTTCGCCGTCGCGCGCATCAAGGGCCAGGTCCGCGCGCTCGACTTCCGCGAGACGGCGCCCGCCGCCGCGACGCGCGACATGTACCTGAGCCCCGACGGCAAGCCCAAGCCGGAGGCCCGCGAGGGCATCAAGTCGGTCGGTGTGCCGGGCAGCGTCGCGGGCCTCTGGGAGCTCCACCAGAAGCTCGGCTCGAAGAAGAAGACGTGGGCCGAGCTGCTCGCCCCCGCCATCGCGCTCGCGGAGAGCGGGTTCGTCATCGACGACGCCTTCCTCTCGACCCTCGAGACGGCCGGCAAGCGCATGATGAAGTACCCGGTCTCGGCCGCGCTCTTCTTCCCGAACGGCGCTCCTCCGGTGAAGGGCTCGATGTTCAAGAACCCGGAGCTCGCGACCGTGCTCCGGCGCATCGAGAAGGGTCCGAAGGGCTTCTACGAAGGGCCGACGGCCGACGCGATCGTCGCGCAGATGAAGGCGGACGGCGGGCTCATCACCCTCGCGGACCTCAAGAAGTACCAGGCGAAGTGGCGCACGCCGATCGAGCTCACCTACCGCGGATACAAGATCGTCTCGATGCCGCCGCCGTCCTCCGGCGGCGTGACGCTCGCGATGATCTGCCACATCCTCGAGGGCTACGACCTCGGCAAGCTCGGCTTCCAGTCGCCCGAGGAGCTCCACTACGTCTTCGAGGCGATGCGCCGTGCCTACGCCGCGCGCAACGCGAAGCTCGGCGACCCCGACATGGTCAAGATGCCGCTCGAGCAGCTGCTCTCCGACGCGTGGGCGAAGGAGCAGCGCGCGACCATCCAGACCGATCGCGCGACGCCCTCCTCCGAGATCGCGGCGGCCGGTCCGGCGAGCGCGAGCGGCCCCCACACCACGCACTTCTCCGTCGTCGACGCCGCGGGCGACACGGTCGCCATGACCACGACGATCAACTGGTGGTACGGCTCCGGCGTCACCGTGAAGGGCGCCGGCTTCGTCCTCAACAACGAGATGGACGACTTCGCCGCGGTCCCCGGTACGGCCAACGGCTTCGGCCTCGTCCAGGGCGAGGCCAACGCCATCGCTCCAGGCAAGCGCATGCTCTCGTCGATGGCGCCGACGATCGTCTCCGCGCCCGACGGCAAGGTCACGCTCGTCGCGGGCGCCGCGGGTGGCCCGACCATCATCACGTCGGTCTTCCAGGAGATCTCGAACGTCATCGACTTCCAGCTCGACGTCGGCGCCGCCGTCGCGGCGCCTCGGTTCCACATGCAGCACCTCCCCGACGAGGTGGCCTACGAGAAGGACGGCCTCGCCGAGGCGACGCAGAAGCGCCTCGAGGCGATGGGCTACAAGATGAAGGAGCGCGGCCACCTCGCCGACGCTCCCGCAATCGGCCGGGCGATCGGCCCCAACGGCACCAACACCTTGTGGGTGGGTGCCGCAGAGCCCCGCAGGATCGGCGGGCTCGCATCCGCGCCCCCGTGACGAAGGCGCGGCGGACAGATAGGCTCCTCCGACTCGCCGCGCTCCGCGGCGGGTTTCATGGAGGCGTGCGGTGCAATATCTTGGGTTCGGTCTCGTTTTCCTCGCGCTCATCGCGCTGGTGTTCGGGCTTCTCCAGCACCTGAAGGGCAAGAAGATCCTCGCCGCTCCGTTCAAGAAGACGGGCGAGATCGCGCAAAACCCGGCCGTCGCTGACGCGAAGGGGATCGTGAGCTGCGAGGGTGGCGTCTCCGCGCAGCAGCCCGCGTTCGCTCCGTGCTCGGGCACCCCGTGCGTCTACTTCGAGATCGAGGTGATCCAGGAGTGGTCGAAGCACGTCATCACCGAGGACGGCTCGAAGACCGAAAAGGGCAAGGACACGATCCAGACGGTGAAGTCCGGCGCAGTGTTCTTCGTCGACGACGGCTCCGGTCCGATGGCGGTCGACCCGCGACAGGGCATGGATGTCGACCTCGACAAGAGCTTCGAGCAGGAACAGAACGTCTCCTACGGCGACGTGCAGTTCGGCCAGTTCCACACGCACGTCCCGCACGCGAGCGGCGACAAGCACGGCCACGGCGTGAAGGTCATCGAGAAGATCGTCCCCGTCCAGGGCGGCATGTTCGTCATGGGGCAGCTCGCCAACCAGACGATCACGAAGCCGTCGGGCATGCTCGGTTCGCTGCGCGCGTCGCGCAAGGGCCGTGCGGCGCTCCTCGGCGCCACCAAGCGCAACGCGATGATCGGCTTCGTGATGGGCGGCCTCTTCTTCCTCCCCGGCACCGGCCTCTCGATCTTCGCGGACCCGCCGACGCCGACCGCGGCCGGCGAGGGCGCGTGCAACATCCTCGATCAGTCGAAGCCCAACGAGTGGTGCAGCGGCAAGATCTACAACGACGACGGCAGCGACGTGCCGCTCACGGTCACCCAGGCCGGCACCTTCGAGATCAACGGCGGCCCGCCGCGCGGCAAGAAGATCCCCGTCATCGCGTCCATCGGCGTGAAGGACGAGTCGGGCAAATCCCTCGTCGCCGACGCGCACGAGCACGCCTCGCTCGATCTTCAGCCCGGCAAGTACACGATCAACATCAAGGACAGCGTCGTGGGCGACGCCGCGCACTTCAAGGGCGGCTTCAGCTACGAGCTCAACGTGAAGCGCACGGCCGTCCTCGCCTCGGCCGACGCAGGCGCTGTCGCCTCCGCCTCCGCCTCCGCGTCGGCCGCGGCTCCCGTCGCCGCGGCGCCCGGAAAGCCGGCGATCAAGGCAGCAGCAGCAGCGGTGAAGCCGGGCGCAGCAGCGAGCGCGAAGCCGGCAGCGGCCGCGGCCTCCGCGAAGCCCGCAGCGGCCCCGGCGAAGAAGTAGCGCGCGCTTCCCCCGATCGGGGAGCGATTCTCGAAGCGCGAGCGCCCCTAAATCACCGAGCACAGCGCTCAGTCATTTAGCGGGCGCTCCTTCGAATGCGTCAGCCCCCCTTCGGAACCCGCACGCCGACCCACGTGAGGCGGTCGATGCCCGCGCCGGCGACGCTCCGCGCGACGCCCTTCGTGACGGTCGCCGAGCCGACCTTCATCAGCGTGCCTGCCGTGTGCCCGTCGGTGAGGTCGTCCTGGAGGATGACGAGGTCGAGCGTCGTTCCGTCGGCGACGCCCGCGGCGTCCGGCAGCGTGAGCGCGACCGCGGCGACCTTCGAGAAGCGCGCACCGAACGGTCCCACGGCGAAGAGGGCCACGATACCGTCGTCCCACTTCACGGCGTCGGGGACGGCGCCGGCGAGGAGCTCGCGGGTGTTCTCGTGTGCCGACGCCACCTCGGTCGTCGTACCGGCCGCGAGCGTGAGCTCGACAGGGCCCGAGCGAACGACGCTGCTGCTCGCGGCCGTGGGAGGAACCACGTCACCCTTGAAGTCGATGCGCGGCACGCGCGGCAGCGCATTCAGCGTGATCTCGCTCGTCGTCGCCCGCTCGAGGCGGGTGATCATGTCGCCGTGGTGCGGGTGACCGTAGACGTGGAGGACGAACGTGGAGAGGTCCACGAACTTGTTCACGGTGACGTGGAAGAGCCCCTCGTCGGCGGCGCTGCCGACGCAGAGCACGCTTCCGCCGCACACCGAGACCGGCGCCGTCACCGGCGCGTTCGCGCTGTCGATGAGCTGCCCGTGAACGGTCGTCACGCACGTCGTGCCGACCGGGTGGGGCGCCGACGAGCTCGTGCATCCTCCGCTGCCCGAGCCCGAAGGCGGAGAATACACCGGCGCGCCGCCGCCGCTCGTGACCGGCGGGGCCTCGCTCGAGCATGCGAGCAGCCCCAGCGCGAGAACGACGAAGGTGGTTCGAGAGCGGAACAGGGTCTCTCGAGCGTAGCGCCACTGCACGATCGAGAACAACGGCGCGAGGAGGGGCGGCGATAAGCCCCTCAGGTTCAGAAGCACCGACTAGCTGGGCCGCGAGACGAGATCGGGCACGGGCTCGGGCACGGGCACGGGCACGTGGAGACGAGAATCGTGCCTCATTGGGCGGCCGACCCACCGACAGGGACACAGCGCCTCTCCGCAGGTGCCCGTGCCCGTTCTCCCTCTCTGAGGCCGGACGATCAGGGACTGCCGCCAGTAACCCCTGACGGGGTCGAAACTTCTGGACTCCGGGCCGGTGTGCACGCGCGTTCTTACCCCCAGGGCTCGCCATTGGACTCATGTCGGTAAGCCGCTACGCCCTCGGCCGAGTGCGATGCCTTCGACGAGATAGCCGAGTCGTTCGAGGGCGTTCGATTCGGGTGGCGACAGCGGCGAGCACGGTGGCCCACAGGGCGACGTGCAAGCCGATGCGCATTGTGTGCATGATGCACTCTTCCGAGGCGAGGCGGTCGAAGAAGGCAACAAGCCTCCCGCCGAGGTCGCCTGCTGGAGCCATGCGCGGAGAAAATGGTGGGGGCCGCGGTCTCGACGAAGGAGCGTGAGGCGCGCGAAGCGCTCCTTCGTGTACGAGCGCTCTTCAAACTCGAAGAAGAGTGGGCCAATCTCGCACCGAAGCAACGGCACGAGCGGCGGCAGCGCGTTTCGCGTCCGATGCTCGACGATTTCTTCGCCTGGGCCGCCGGCGTGTTCGAGCGCGTGCGTGGAGTGCGCGGACCGCTGGCGACCGCCTTCGGCTACGCCATTCGACAGCGCGACGCGCTTCGCCGCTTCCTCGACGACGGCCGACTCCGGCTGGAGAACAACGCCAGCAAGCGCGCCGTTGGAAGCATCGCGACCGGCAGAAATTATGCGGAGCTCCGCATAGACGTAAGGCGTGGATGTTTTGCGGCTCCGACGGGCACGCGCAGAGCGCCGCGAATCTCTTCTCGCTCATCGCCTCCTGCAAGCTGCACGGAATCGACCCCGAGAGCTACCTCGCCGACGTCATTCGCGTCGTTCCCTACTGGCCGAGGGATCGCTACCTCGAGCTCGCGCCCAAGTACTGGGCTCGGACGCGCGAGCGGCTCGACCAGGCCGAGCTCGCGCTCGCGGTCGGACACGTCACCGTCCCGCCGCGCGACGCGGAACAGCAGCCGGCTACGAGCTGACCGAACCTTCACGCCTGCGAGTCTGCGTCAGGACAGCGGACCCGTCGAGAACGCGGGCTCGTGCAGGGGATACCATCTTCCGCGCGCCGGCGAAGGTGAGGGTCGGCACAACGGTCATCTCCGTCGACCTCGCGCCGGCTGCCAACGATGCAGAGTCCGAGGCCATCTCCGCGTTCCTCGACGACCTCTCAACCCTCGATCTCTCGATCTGGTGCTTCCTGGCGACCCGCGCCGCCGCAAGCTCCGGTTCAAATCGCAACTTCGATGAGCCTTCAGCCGGGAACTCTGGAGCTCTTGCCCGATCGGATGCTGGGCAGCCATCCCGAGATCTACGTCGGCGAGCCTTTGGGGTTGCCGTCGCCGCCGCCCGCCGCCGCCGCCTCGCTCGGGGCGTGACACGCCGACCAGTCAGCGATTCGCAGCCGGCAGCGCCTTCGGCGCCTCTGCCGCCTCGCTCAGGTCGTCGTCGATCGCCTCGCGGATCACCCGCTCGGTGAGCTCGCGGAGGTGTGCGTCGAGCTCGGCGGCGAGCGCGCGATACTCCGGCCACAGCGTCTGATCGTGAAACGTCTTCGGCGCGCGCACCTGGATGGTGGTGCTGCGGCGACCGGCTTCGCGGAACGGCTTGAGCCCATAGCGCCGACAGAGCGCTACGAAGAGCTGTCGCTTCCACGGGTCCGGCAGTCGGTAGAGCAACTCCACATCCTGCTCGCGCCCGCGAAGCTCCGCGTTGCGCGCGCGAATGCGCTCCGCTGGAATTTCCGTAGAATTCAGCAAGTACGGATAAAATCCCCGATATGGCCGTTCAAAGGCCGCGAAGAGCGTTGTAAACACGACCTCTGGAAGCCGCGACTCGAACACCGCGCTGCCCCCGCTTCCGCCGGCGTCGGGGTGATTGATTGTGGCGTCCGTTGCGGCTGCCCTGTCGCGGCTCACGAAGACTGGCAGGCGGAAGGGATCAAGGCCAGGGCGCGCCCGTATTGCCGCGGCCGCATTAGCGCTGCCGTGAAACACGGATAGGCGCTTGAAGTGGCATGGTCCCTTGTCGTTGGGGTCATCGGGTGCCGCGAGGGAAATCAATGCCTCGGCTGTACAGACGATAGACGCCGCCGATGCGATCACGCGCGGAACAGACATCGTCGCGTTCATGCTCACGATGCTCACCGACACGCTCACGCTGGCCAGGCTCTCGTTGCCCGTCGGGTCGGTTCGTCCGACTGGCTCCGCATCGGCGTACGCATACAGGTGCGCGATGCCGCGATTCGGTCCTTCATGGGCGAACGGATCCATCCCATGGAACCGCCCAACCCTCGGATCCATCCACCTGGCCCGGTGGTAGGCGAGGTTGGTGGTTGCGTCGAACGGCTCTCCGGCGAAGCGATACGGAAGCGGGTCGCCCCGCCTCGACGTTCATCGTCCCGAACGCCTCGTAGCCGCGAGTTCCCGGCCACGACCCCCGCCTCATCCGTGAGCGCCCTCACGGACCCGAGAGCGTCGCTGTGCACGTAACGCGTCGTCCACGTCCCGCTCGGGGACGGTCGCATCACCGCGAGCAGCTCGTCGCCCGCCCGCACGTAGAGCGCACCGAGCGCACTGGTGCCGTCGCTCTCCGCCACCACGTGGCTCAGCCCACCGCTCGTGTCCACGAGCATGTTCGTGACCGTCGGCGACCCGACGCTCGGCGTCACCGTCGTCTTCACGCGGTTGCCGTCCACGTCGTAGACGTGGCTCACCACGGTTCCGTCGCTCATCGCGACGCTCGTGAGGCGGTTCTCGAAGTCCCACGCGTACGTCGCTTCGCCGGACTTGCTCGTGACGTTTCCGTTCGCGTCGTACGCGTAGCTCGTCGCGTTCTCGAGCGTGAGGCGGTCGCGTGAGTCGTACGCGTAGCTCACCACGCCGGCGCCCGCGCCGGTGGTCGTCTGCGTCTGCCGGTTGCCGACCGCGTCGTACGCGAACGTCTTGCCGTAGCTCAGCGCGCCGGTGACCGTCTCGCTCGTCAGCTTGTCGGTGAGGTCGTAGGCGTACGTCCGCGTGGTGCCGTTCGCCTCCTCGATGCGCGTGCGGTTGCCCGCCGCGTCCATCACGTACCCGAACGACTCCACCGTGCTCGCGCCGGCGACGGCGTGGATGCTCGTCACGCGCCCGCGCGCGTCGTACGCATACGTCGTCGACGTTCCGTTCGGGTAGATCAGGTCCGTTCTCTCGCCCGCGCCATCGTACGCGAGCGCGATGGTGCGGCCGGTCGGGTCGACGACGCCGCTCACGCGTCCCGCGGCGTCGTAGGTCGTCGTCGTCGCGAGCGATGTCGCGCCGAGCTTCGCCGTCAGCCGCGTGCGCTCGCCCGCGGGGTCATAGCCGTACGAGAGCACGCGCCCGTCGGGATAGGTGATCTGCGCCAGGCGATTGCGGCTGTCGTAGGCGTAGCTCGTGGTGCCGCGCGCGTCGGTCGCCGTCGCTCTCTGGCCGGTCGGCGTGTACG
>Ga0335397_10003545_pt1 | contig 20835 bp, 18 predicted proteins | sample MAT04_FD_205740 | JGI IMG/M metagenome (GOLD analysis project Ga0335397, IMG submission 205740) | Freshwater microbial communities from Lake Fryxell liftoff mats and glacier meltwater in Antarctica - MAT-04 (spades assembly) (version 2) ... | reverse complement strand
CCGTAGTGGCCAACCTCAGACATTTTTTTCGGCGATATTCACGCCTGCCGGTCCGCCTGGCATATGCCCTCACGGTGGCGGCTTTCCTGTGGGTCTGCTCGCAATTTTACCTGCCGGGCAAGGGCTTCACCTACTTGATCATGTTCGGAGCCAAGGAGAGCGCGCGGTTCATCCCGCAGCTCCGCGCGGTGGACCACTATGAGCTGGAAAACTCGTCCGGCTACGACGGGGCGTTTTATGCGGAGATTGCCATGCAGCCCAAGCTGACCGATCCGGCCCTCCGCGCGGGCGTCGATAATCTCGCCTACCGCGCGCGCCGCATCCTTTTCTGCTGGACGGCCTATGGGCTGGCGCTGGGTGATCCGGTCAGGGCCCTGCACATCTTTTCGGTGCAGAACATCGCGTGCTGGCTGTTGCTCGCCGGGCTGATGCTTCGCTGGTTTCCGGCCACCGGGTGGGGAAATTTTTTCCGCTGGTTTGGCGTGCTGTTTTCCTACGGGATGTGTTTCAGCTTGCGCGGATCGCTCGTGGACGGGCCGAGTTTGCTGTTGATCGGGGTCGGCGTGGCACTGGCTGAGGCGGGCCGGCCCTGGTGGTCAGCACTGGTGCTCGGCGTGTCGGGCTTGGGCAAGGAAACCAACATTCTGGGCGGCATTGCGCCGGCTTGGCCAGCCGGCAGCAATTGGCGTGACGGGTTGGCCGCAGCTGGCCGCGGCCTCGTGGTGGTGCTCCCCATTTTAGTCTGGGTGCTGCTCCTCCGGCAATGGTTGGGTGGTGACAATGAGATGGGGATGGGGAATTTCTCGTTTCCCCTGGCCGCCTATTTCTCCAAGTGGCACGACACCCTGTTGGAGCTGCAGACCGACGGCTGGAATCCACTGGCCGGTTCCAGCCTGCTGATGCTGGTGGCGTTGACGACCCAGTGGCTGTTCTTCGCCTGGCAAAGGCACTGGCGCGATCCATGGTGGCGGCTGGCTGCGGTTTACTCGATCATGATGATCTTTCTGGGGCAGGCGGTGTGGGAGGGCTATCCCGGGGCGGCTTCCCGCGTGCTGCTGCCGATGACGCTGGCCTTCAACATTTTGCTTCCGCGCCGCCGGGCCTGGTGGGTGGTGTTTCTCCTCGGCAATTTGACGGTGTGGGCTTCGTTCTCGTCGGGCATGCTCAAGGCGCCCGCGCTAGAAAGCTATGAAGTCACGGGCGAGAGCACGCTGCGCCTCGAGGGCGAAACGGGACGCCGGGTCGAGGCGATCTTTGATGACCATTGGTATTCGCCGGAACGATCCCGCCTTGAGTACTGGCGCTGGAGCAGCCGTTCGGCGAACGTGACGCTGCGCAACCCGTATCCGTTCCCCATCCTGGCCACCGTCTCGTTCGGGATCCGGTCCAAGGATGCGCGCACGGTCGGCCTGTGGCAGGGCAGCTATGCGCGGTGGGAGCGCAAACTTGACCCCGGGGAATTGCGCGAAGTCAAAGTGCGCAACATGCGGCTCGAGCCGGGCGACACCCTGTGGGAGTTCAAGACCGACGCCCCGGCCATCCGTCCCGACAATACTGATCCCCGCCTCCTGGCCTTCCGCCTGCGCGAACTCACCATCACCATCCTGGGCAAGGCGGACGTCATTCCCCCGGCAAAATAGTCGTGCCAAGGCCGAGACTGCGGAGGAGGGCGTCTCATATTGTGTTGGTCGTTCATCCCGCCGAGGTGAACCGGATTTTCTTCGACATCCTGCCGGTCCTTGCGCCCGGGGTTTTAATCCGCATCCACGATGTTTCGGGGGATCTGGAATATCCGCGGGCCTGGCTCGAGGAGAGGGGACTTGGAACGAAATCCATCTGCTGCGCGCGTCCCTGATGCACAACCGGGCCGAGCGGGTTGAATTATTCAGCATCGGGCTGCGCAATCTTCGCCACTTGTGGCTGGCCCCGCACATGCTGCTCTGCACCCAAAGCGCCGGGGGGCAGCTTTGGCTGCGGAAGCTGGCGACAGGAACTGACGCAAGGGTGTTTCCCTCCGCCGGAAAGCGTCAAAAACAGGCAATGGACTCCAACCGGCGCCGGTAACGCGCGCCGATGACGGCGGGGGCGAACTGGGCCGCGATGGTCGACGCCGCGGCGGCGCCAAGTGCCGTCCCGAGCGCGCGGTCGGCGCAGAGTTTTTTCATCCACCAGGCCGCATGCGCGGCATCGGGCTCGGCCCACACCTGGCCCTTGCTGTACGGGCCGCGGCTTTGGGTCAGCGTGGTGAGCGTGTAGTGGACCGGGCAGCCGTTCTGCGCGGTGACAAACTCGGTCGGGGCTGACCAATCGGTAGAGATCACGGGTTTGCCCAACGCCATGCACTCGGCAATCGCGAGGCCGAAGCCTTCCGAGCGGTGCAGGGACAGGAAGCAATCGCAGGCGGATTCCAACTGGCAGATTTCCGCTCGGGACAATGTTTCGGTCAGCAACACGATGCCCGGCTGTCCCGTCGCCGCCGCCATCAGCTCGGCGAAATCCGCCTCGTTGCCCGCGGCGTTCTGCACCTTGACGACCAGGGCGGCCTGACTGCCGGCGAGGCCGGACTGGCGGAAGGCCTCGAGCATGCCGCGGGGATTCTTGCGCTCCGAATAGGAGTTCAGGTCGTAGAGGCAGAGGAAAAGGAATTTCCCCTCGGGCAGGCCGAAGCGCGCGCGGCCGTTCGCCGCGGGCTGCGGGATCGTGATGGCATGCGGCATCGTGATGACCGGCAGAGGGGATTTGTGCGCGATGGCGGCGCGGACGAATTCACTCGGGCACCACACCTCGTCGAAGTAACCGAAGTTCGGGATCCAGGCATCGGGAAACTCCGGCAATTCCCAGGCCCAGTAGGCGATGTTGTATTTGCCCGCGCGAAAGGTCTTCCCGTGGTGCGAGTCGAGGTCGTGGGTCGCCGGCGGGTCCAGGTGAACCACATTCACCGGATGAGGGTTGGCGGCCTGCAACCGGCCGGCGTAGGTCTGGTCCCCGAGGCGGTTTTTGCAGTGCAGCTTCAGTGGCACGAGCGCAGCGGGGATGCCGGCGGCGTCGGCGGCGCGCACCATACAGCGGGCGGACTCGCCCACGCCGAGGTCGGCGGTGAGGAAGCCGGCGATGTTGAGACCGAGCCGGGCGTGTTTGCGGGCATACGCGGCGGAATACGGTGCGAGCCGGATCGAAAAATCAAAGATCACCTCGCCGCTCGAGTCCACCAGCCGGGTAATCCGGAGCTGGCGGTTCTTATGCTGTGTGCGGAAATGCTGCAGCGCTTTCAAGCCGCTGATCCGCCCGAGCCACGCGAGGAAATTGGTCAGCCCGACGCCCGTGAGCTTCAGCGAGATCCGCGGCCCGCGATCGCCGGAAGAGGGCGGAATGGCGAGATGAAGTTCGAACGGTCCGGGAGAAAGCTGGTTCAGCCGACCGGCCGCAATGCCATCCACCTGGCACACGAGGCCCGGGGCGCCGGCCTCGAGTCCGCGCGCGTCGGGCCGCGGGCGGAATTCGCCGCGGAGCACGAAGGTCTGGCTGCCGGTCCCGGGCGGGAGGCGCAGTTCCGCGTTTTCGCGAATCCAGGCGGAGCCGGGATCAAATTCGTCGTGGAACAACCCGGCGTAATGGGAGAAACGCCAGACGGGGGCGGCACCGGGAAAAGTGGAGCGGGCAGCGCACATGAAAGGTGGCGGAGAGGGAAGGCGCACGCGTTTACCTTGGCAAAGCTATATCCCGCGGTTTCGATGCGCACTCATGGACGCCGGGGAACACCGCAAGCTGGCCGCCGTGGAGGATGCCATGTGGTATTTCCGCGCGCTGCACGCGCATGTCGGCCGCGAACTGGCGGCGCAGCTTCCCCAAGGACCGGCGCGGATCCTCGACGCGGGTTGCGGGACGGGCGGACTCATCCGCCGGCTGGCGCCCGGCCGGCAGGAGTGGGCGTGGACGGGAATTGATGTGTCGCCGCTGGCTTGCCAGCTCGCGCGCGAACGCGGCGCGGGGGATGTGCGGGAGGCGTCCGTGACGGCGCTGCCGTTTCGCGACGGGGAATTTGCCGCGGTGGTGTCGGCCGATGTGCTTTATCATCTGGACGACGACGAGGCGGCGCTGCGGGAAATGGCCCGGGTGCTCTGTCCCGGCGGCGTCGTGGTGCTCAACGTGCCGGCGCATCGCTGGCTGTGGTCGTATCATGACGTCGCGGTGGACGGCCGGCGCCGCTATGGTCGGGCGGAACTGGCGGGGAAGCTCACGCGGGCGGGCCTGACGCCGTTGCGCCTGACGCACTGGAACACCGCGCTGCTGCCGCTGATCGCAGCGCGGCGAAAACTATTCCCCGCACCGAAGTCCGGCAGTGACGTGAAGCACTCGCCGGCGTGGATGGAGTCCGGATTTTCAGCAATCATGGAGGGAGAGTCCGCGTGGATCCGGCGCGGGGGAAATCTGCCGGCGGGCAGCTCGATTTTAGCGGTGGCCCGCCGTTAGCGCGGGTTCACGGCACTTTTCATTGCCCGCCCGGGCCGGGTCGTATAGGGTGTTTCCGCCTCATGATTTACTTGGCGGTTTCGTTCGGGCTGTTGCTGCATATCCTGTTCTGGGGTGTCGGATTGGCGTTGATCGTTACCCCTTCGCGCTGGCGGCGATTCTGGCCGGTCTGGGTCGCGCCGTGCGGAGTTGCGCTGCAGTCCGCCGTAGTTTGGGTCGGAGCGCACACGAACCTGGCGGGGACGGATGTTTACGGGCGGTGGTCGCTGATACTGCCGGTGGCCCTGCTGCTGGTCGGGATCCGCCGCCGCGGATTTTTGCAATGCGGGCGTGAGGCGCGGCAGTTCTCCGGATTGGGCGGGATCATGGCGGTATGCCTGCTGCTGCTGACGCTGCCGCTGGCCCGGTTGGCGCGGGACCTGACCACGGCCTCGCTTGGCAGTTGTGATGCGGCGGATTATGCGGCGGGCGCCCGGGTATTTCAGGAGTTTTCGAGTAACGACCGCAGCGGCTTTCTCGGGTTGAAGGAAGTGGTGTCGGTCGCGTCGGCGGATAATTTTTATGATTTCTGGCTGCGGTTGAATCATTTCACGCCCTCGGCGTTGATTGCGCTCAACGATTCGGTCCTGGGGCTGCAGCCGCACGAAACCACGGGCCTGATCACCGTGGTGCTGCTGGTGCTGGTCATGCCGATGATCTACTGGCTCGCGCGATCGACCGCGGGCTTTGGGCGGGGGGCGAGCAGCTGGCTCACCTTCATTTTCGCCATCAGCCCTGTGACGGGGTATGCGGTCTACAACGTGGCACCGGGCCAGATCATCGCCGCGGCCGCGATTGCATTGGTGACCTGGGCGGGCGTGGCGATGTGGCGGGATCCGGGAGCCGCTCGGCGCGGCTGGACCTATGGCGGTCTGCTGGTGGTGGGCTTCGGACTGATCTGGGGCGCGTATAATTTCATTGTGATCGTCTGCCTCGTCCCCGCGGTGGGCTGCGTGGGCGGTTGGACCCTGGAGAAAAACGAATTCCGGAAACTGGCGCGCTGGCTGGGCTGGATGCTGTTGCCGCTGGCGCTGGCCGCGGGGTTCTATTTTGCGCGCGCGGCGGGCTTGGTGGAGCGGTTCCTGTTGTTCCGGCAATATGATTTCGGCTGGAAAATCCCGCTGCTGCGCCCCGAGGGCTGGCTCGGCATGGTCAGTGGCGTGGGGCCGCGTCCGCTCGGCGAAATGACGGGGATCGCGTCATGGACGCTGGGCGGCCTGACGCTGCTGCTGCTGCTGGCCGCGTGGTTGCTCTCGCTCATCAAGCGCTGGAAGCACGCCTGGCTGGTGGTGGCGTTTACACTTCCGGTCATGGGCGGCTATGCCTTCCTCGAATACCGCGGGTTGAAGCTGAACAACAACGCGAGCTACGACGCCTACAAACTCTTCTCGGTATTTTACCCGGTGCTGCTGGTCGCCTTCTGCCATTGGCTGCTCTGGCTGAAGGACCGCAGCTCGCTCCTGCGCGGCCTGGCCCTCGGGATGGTCACGTTGGTCACCGTCATGAATCTGCGCGGGATGTATGTCCTCTCCAAGCGGGTCGAGGCCACCCAGCTCGTCGTCGGTCCGGAACTGCTGCAGGTGCGGAAGGTGGAGACGATGGCCCAGGTCAAATCGGTGAACATGCTCGTGCCGGACTTCTGGGCGCGGCTGTGGGCCAATGCGCTGATCCTGCGCAAGCCGCAGTACTTCTCGACCCACACCTACGAAGGCCGCAAGGACACGCCGTTGCGCGGGGAGTGGGATTTCAACGGCGGCCTGCTGCAGGTCCGGGTGCCCGGGACGGACTGCGAGGTCATTAACCGGCGGTTTTCGCTGGTGCGGACCAGCAGCCCGAATTTCCTCCGCGCCGCCCTGGGCGAAGGCTGGTATGGCACGGAGCGCCTGCGCGGGCGGCAGACGACGCTCTGGAACTGGACCAAAGGCGACGCCGCGTTGGAACTGTTCAACCCGCAGGACCGTCCCTTGAAAGTGGTGCTGCACTTTAGGGCCCGGAGCCTGATCAACCGGGACTTGCAGATCTGGGTGGATGGGGTCCGGTTGCGCACGGTGCACTTCGGCACGGAACTGAAGCGGGTGCGGGTGCCGACCATCTCCATCCCGCCCGGCAAGGTCACGGTCTGGCTGCGTTCCAGTCAGCCTCCCACGCGAGCGGGCGAGTGGGATGAACGCTTGCTGGGCTTCGCCGCCTATTCCATCGTGGTGGACGTGCGCCCGAACGAGGAAGCAATGGAGTTGGAGTTTTAAGCCGGGCGACCCTACGCCTTTCCCGATGCCCCAACCGTCCTCCCCCCGCGCGGCCTATGCCGGAAAACGCGTGCTGATCACAGGAGGGCTGGGCTTTATCGGATCGAATCTCGCGCGGGCGTTGGTCCGGCTCGGGGCCAGGGTCAACCTCGTGGACAGCCTCATCCCCGAATATGGCGGCAACCGCCGCAATCTGGCGGGCATCGCAAACCGCGTGAAGGTGTACATCGCCGATGTGCGGGACTGGCCGCGGTTGCCGAGCCTCGTGCGCGGACAGGACTTTCTGTTCAACCTGGCGGGGCAGACGAGCCACATGGACTCGATGACGGACCCCCAGACCGACCTCGACATCAACGGTCGCGCGCAACTGGCGATCCTTGAGGCGTGCCGCCTGCACAATCCCGGCATCCGCATTGTCTTCGCAAGCACCCGCCAGATATACGGCCGGCCGGACTACCTGCCGGTGGACGAAAAACATCCGCTGCGCCCGGTAGACGTGAATGGAATCAACAAAATCGCCGGCGAGTCGTTCCACCTGCTGTATTCACGGGTGCACGGCATCCGGGCGACGGCCCTGCGCCTGACCAACACCCTGGGGCCCGGCATGCGCGTGAAGGATGCGCGGCAAACGTTCGTCGGCGTCTGGATCCGGCGCCTGCTCGAGGGCGAGCCCTTTGAAGTGTGGGGGGGCGAGCAGCTGCGCGATTTCACCTACGTGGGTGATGCCGTGGAGGCGTTTCTGCTGGCGGCCCGCCATCCGTCGGCGGTGGGTGAGGTCTTCAATCTCGGCGGTCCGCCGCCGGTCACGCTGCAGTCGCTGGCGGAGACGTTGGTGGAGCTGAACCGCGGCGGCTGCTTTGCGGTGCGGACTTTTCCCGCGGACCGGAAGAAAATAGATATCGGCGATTTTTACGCGGATGACCGCCGGATCGCGCGCATGCTGGGTTGGCGTCCGCGCACCGATCTGCGCCGCACGCTCGCGCAAACCCTGGCCTACTATCGCAAGGAGCTGAAACACTATGTCTAAGCCGCTCCTGACCGCCGATCCCCAGGCGGGTTTTCTGGCGCACGCGGATGAAATCCGCGGGGCGGTGGACCGCGTGCTGACGGGTGGGCGCTACATCCTCGGGCCCGAGGTCGAGGCGTTTGAAATGGAGTTTGCCGCGTCTCACGGTGGCGGTCACGCGCTCGGCGTGGCGAACGGGACCGAGGCGCTCGAACTGGCCTTGCGCGCGGTCGGCGTGAGTGCGGGCGACACCGTGGTGACCGTGGCAAATACCGCGTCGGCCACGGCGGCCGCGATCCAGCAGATTGGGGCGCGCCCGGTGTTCGTGGAGATCGACGCCGCGACGATGACGATGTCGCCGGCGGCGCTGGAGCGTTTGTTCGCCGCCCAAGCGGGCAGGGTAAAAGCCGTCGTGCCGGTCCATCTTTATGGCCAGCCGGCCGCGATGGCGGCGATCGTGGAGCTCGCGCAGCAGCAGGGGGCAAAGGTCGTGGAAGACTGCGCGCAGGCGCACGGCGCGACCATCGGCGGACGCAAGATCGGCACGTGGGGCGACGCCGCGGCGTACAGTTTTTATCCGACGAAGAACCTCGGCGCGCTGGGCGACGGTGGCGCGGTGTTCACCCGCGATGAGACGGTGGCCGGACAGGTGCGGCTGCTGCGGCAGTACGGCTGGCGTCAGCGGTATGTGAGCGAGATCCCCGGCCGCAACAGCCGGCTTGACGAAGTCCAAGCCGCGATCCTCCGGGTAAAGCTGAAATATCTCGATGCGGAGAACGCCACGCGCGGCCTGCTGGCGGCCCGTTATCTGCAGGCATTGGCGGGAGCATCGCTGCGGCTGCCGGTCCCGGTGTCCGGCACCGGACATGTGTGGCACCAGTTTGCCGTCCGGACGGACCGGCGCGACGCGTTGCAGGCCGCTTTGGCGGCGCGGGACATTCACGCCGCCGCGCTTTACCCCGTGCCACTGCACCGCCAGCCGGCCTATGCGGATGCGGCCATGCGCCTGCCGGAGACGGATCGGGCCTGTGCCGAAGTGCTGTGCCTGCCGGTGCATCCGGCGCTTTCGAGCGGTGACGTTGACAGGGTCAGCGATGAAATCCTTCGTTGGACCCGATCATGAACCCGGCCGGCCCCGCCTTGAGTTTTGTCATCCCGCTCTACAACAGCGTGGAAACCATCGGTGCGCTGGTGTCAGCCATCGACGGCCTGGTGGTGGAGGGCGGGCATGAGATCGTGCTGGTCAATGATGGCAGCTCGGACGCCACGGCCGACGTTTGCCAGGCGCTGTTGAAGATGGCGCGGGTGCCGGTGACCTACGTCGAGCACGCGCGGAACTACGGCGAGCACAACGCGGTGCTGACGGGCTGGCGCCACGCGGCGGGGGCCCATCTCGTGAATCTTGACGACGACGGACAGAATCCGCCCGCGGAGGCGGTAAGGTTGTGGCAACACGCCAAAGCCACCGGGCTCGATGTCGTGTTCGGCCACTATGCAGAGAAGCAGCACTCGCTCTGGCGGAATTTCGGCAGCTGGTTCACGAACCGCATGACGGATTGGGCGCTGGAAAAGCCGAAGGGATTTTATCTCTCGAGCTTTCGTTGTGTGACGGCGTTTGTGGCGCGCGAAGTCGCGGGGCACACCGGGCCGTATCCCTATATTGACGGACTCATCCTGCAGGTGACGCAGCGGATCGGCTCGATCGAAGTCACGCACGAGGAACGCAAGGCGGGTGCCAGCGGCTATACGTTGCGGCGGCTGCTGCGGCTCTGGCTCAGTGCGTGGGTGAATTTTTCCGTGCTGCCCCTCCGGTTGGCCACGGCGCTCGGGTTGGTGATGGCGATCGCCGGACTGGCGGGCTTTGCGTGGGTCGTGTGGTTGCGCGTGACGAACCAGGGACCGTCCTTTGGCTGGGGTTCGCTGATGGCGGCGCTGCTGGTATTTTCCGGCACGCAGCTCGTGCTGCTCGGCCTGATCGGCGAGTATATCGGCCGGACATTTCTAACGGTAAACAAGCGTCCGCAGGCGATCCTGCGCGCGGTGGCGAAGAGCGGGCCGGCCTGATTCCGGCAAATTTCCGTGGGTCCGGCTTTCTGGTCCGCCAATTCATTGGCGGTGGCGGAAAGCCGATACGCTGGAAAACATGTCGGGGATGAACGGTAAACCCCGACCTACGGCGAGCGTTTCTGAGTTGGCCCGTGCGCTCCGCGCGCGGCGGTTTGGCGCGAAGAGACGGGAGGCTGCGGCGGGCTTGGCATTTGGGAGGAGATCGAATGCCGCGCGCGGAGCGCACGGCCCACCTGGTTCAGGGCGGGTACAACGCCGCGGGAATGGACAGGCGCCGAAGTGAGCGAGCCGGTCTGGCGTGGGTCGGACGGTTCGAGAGATGGGGATCACTTGGCTGATAAACCCCGACCCACGGATTGGCTGAGCGAACGTGGCCGGTGCGGCGGTTGAGACAGAACGAAGGCTAGCTTCGCGGAGCGAACATCTGCTCCCAGCGCGTGAATTCCGCGTCGAGGGCGAGGTCGAGCGCGCGCAAGGCTTCGGCCGGCACGCGCCGCCGGAGATACAGCGCATAGCAAAACATCCGGCGGGCCGGGGCGTGGTCGGTCGCATCGCGCGAACCCGCCCACGACGCTTCCAAATAACGCCAGCACCAGGCGCGGTCGATGAGCCGGGCCAGCTCCGGGCGCCAGCGGCGGGTGAACCGGAAGGTGTTTTCCTCGTCGCGTGCCTTGCGTCCGACCGATGCACTCACGTGGTGGCACACGACGCTGCGCAAGGCGACGGCATTCACGCGGCTGGCGGCGGTGGCGCGGAAGCAGAGGTCCACATCCTCGCTGCCGTTGACGTAGCCCTCGTCGAAACCGCCGAGCTGGGTCCAGAGCGACCGGTCGAGCAATACGCAGGCTCCGGTGACAGCGAACGAGGGACGGACGGGCTGAAAATACGTTCTGACGGGGCAGGGCCGCGTGCGGAGATGCTCCATCTTTCCCTTCACGTTTAAAAACATGCCGGCGTGGTCCACGTCACCGGTGGCGATGTTGAGCTGGACATTGCCGATCAGTCCGGCGCGCGGTCCGAGCGCGCGGTGGGCGGCGAGCATGGGCTCGAGCCAGCCGGGGGAGAGCAGGAGGTCGTTGTTCAGCAGGGCGAGGAGCTCGCCGCGGGCGAGACCGGCGCCGCGGTTGTTGGCGGCGGCATAGCCGAGATTACGCTCATTGAGGACGATGCGGAAAGGGGCGCGAAGCGTGGCCAGCCACTCCCGGGTGCCGTCGGTGCTGCCGTCGTCCACGAGGATGATCTCAGGGTCGACTCCGGCGGGGAGCGAAGGCAGCAGGCTCGCGACCATCGCCTGCGTCAGCGGCAGGCAGTTGAACAGCGGGATGACGAACGAGACCTGCATCGGGTGCACCAAAGAGGCAGAAAATTTCCCGGGCTCCGAATCAAATCTCCGCCGACCTGCGGGTGGGCCGGGCGCTCCGCGCGCGGCAATGGTCGGCCGACCGGGCGCCCTCGCCAAACCTGCCGCGCGCGGAGCGCACGGCCCACCTGCCGGCGCGACGGGACTTACTTTTCGGCGGCCACCTGACGCAGATAGGCGGCGTAGCTGGACTTGCCGAGTTTCGCGATGTTGGCCTCGAGCTGGGCCCGGTTGATCCAGCCCTGCTGGAAGGCGATTTCCTCGAGACAGGCGATTTTCAAGCCCTGGCGGTTCTCGATCACGGACACGAACTGGGCGGCCTCGAGCAGGGAATCGTGGGTGCCGGTATCAAGCCACGCGGTGCCGCGGCCAAAGAGCTCGACGTGCAGACTGCCGCGCTCGAGGTAGAGGCGATTGAGGTCCGTAATTTCGAGTTCGCCCCGCGCGGAAGGTTTGAGGCTCTTGGCCAGCGTCACCACGTCGGCGTCGTAGAAATACAGACCGGGGACGGCGTAACTGGACTTGGGTTGTTTCGGCTTTTCCTCGAGGGAGAGCACGCGACCGTCCTTGGCGAATTCGACCACGCCGTAATCCGTGGGGTTGGCGACATGGTAGCCGAAAATGGTCGCCCCGGTCGTGCGGGCCGTGGCCTCGGCGAGGGAGTGAACGAAATCAGCGCCGTAGAAAAGATTGTCGCCGAGGACCAGGGCGGAGGGCTCGTCCTTGAGGAAGCCTGTGTCTCCCGCGATGTGGAAAGCTTGCGCCAGGCCGTCGGGGCTGGGCTGTTCCGCGTAGCTGAACTTGAGGCCGAGATTGGCCCCGTCCCCCAGGAGTTTCTTGAAATTGGGCAGGTCGGTTGGCGTGGAGATGATCAGCACCTCGCGGATCCCGGAAAGCATCAGCACCGACAGCGGATAGTAGATCATCGGCTTGTCGTAGACCGGCATGAGCTGCTTGCTCACGGCGATGGTCAGGGGGAAGAGCCGGCTGCCGGAGCCGCCGGCCAGAATGATGCCTTTGCGCGCCGCGGCGGCGGGTGAGGGGTGATTGGTCATGGGTGATGGGTCAGGGCTGGCTTCGGGCTTTGATGAGTGAGCCAAGCATACGGCCGATTTCCGCACAAGTGACTTCCAGCTGGCTGAAAATAGTCGGGTCCAATGCCCCGATATCGCGGGCTATTTCCAATTGAGTCCGAAGTTCAGCCAAGGATCCCTTGGCGATGTACAGAAAGCGGACGGAGTCCTTGTTCGTCTCCCGTTCGTCACCCTCCGCAATGTTAGACGGGACGGAAACAGCCGCCCGGCGGATTTGATCTCGCAGCCCAAAGTCGCGAGACAATGGACCGTTGGCAGTGAGCCTATCAATGGTTATGGCCAGCGCTTTGGCGCCCTGCCAGACCCGGAGCTCGCGAAATCCCTCTGCACCCATAACCCATGACCGATCACCCCTGACCAGTCCCGAGTCGCGCACGGGAGTATTTTTTTTCCGTAATATCGGAACACCAGTCGCGATGGCCCAGATACCAATCGACGGTCTTGGCGATGCCGGTAGTGAAGTTTTCGCGCGGGGACCAGCCGAGTTCGCGCTGCAGTTTGGCGCAGTCGATGGCGTAGCGGCGATCGTGGCCGGGACGGTCGGCGACATACTTTACCTGTGTGATATAGCCCTGACCGTCGGCGCGGGGTGACTTCTGGTCGAGCAGCGCGCAGAGGGTCTGCACGATCTCGATGTTCGGTTTCTCGTTCAGGCCGCCGACGTTATAGGTCTCGCCGACGCGGCCCTTTTGCAGGACGAGCCAGATGGCGGCGGCGTGATCCTCCACGTAGAGCCAGTCCCGGATCTGCTGGCCGTCGCCGTAGACGGGGAGCGGTTTCCCCTCGAGGGCGTTGAGGATCATGAGCGGAATGAGCTTCTCCGGAAAATGATACGGGCCGTAGTTGTTCGAGCAGTTGGTCGTAAGAGTGGGCATCCCGTAAGTATGCTGGTAGGCGCGCACGAGGTGGTCGCTGGCGGCCTTCGAGGCGGCGTAGGGGCTGTTGGGTGCGAAGGGTGTTTCCTCGGTGAAGGCCGGATCGGAGAGCGAGAGCGTGCCGTAAACTTCATCGGTCGAGACGTGCAGGAAGCGGAACGCGGCTTTCTTTGGGTCGGGCAGTTTCAGCCAATATTGCTTGGCGCAGTTGAGCAGGCGGAGCGTGCCGACGACATTGGTCTGGATGAACGGCTCGGGCGAATCGATGGAGCGGTCCACGTGCGACTCGGCGGCGAAATTCACGATGGCGTCGATCGCATGCTCGGTGAGCAGGCGCATCACGAGCGCGGGGTCGCCGATATCGCCCTGGGCGAAGACATAACGCGGGTCGCCGGCGAGGTCGGCGAGGTTGGCGGGATTGCCGGCGTAGGTCAGCGCGTCGAGATTGACGAGCTGGCCGAGGGCCGAGCCCGTTTCGGTGAGACGCTGGCGGATGAAATTGGAGCCGATGAAGCCGCAGCCGCCGGTCACGAGTAAGTTCATAGGGTTTAAGTCTTAAGGTTTAAGCGAACGGAGCAAGGCGTTGGTCATCTTGGAGATTTCCGTGTAAATCGATTCAAGCTGACTGTGGTTTTCTTGCGAAAGAACGGCCAGATCCCGCGCCAGCAGCAGCAAATAGCGTGTCTCCTCGGTGGAACCGCGAGCGATGATCAGGAACTGGCGAAATTCAGCCAGAGAGCCTCGGCCCTTGCCTTCTGCAATGTTGGTGGGAACGGATGCGGCGGCGCGGCACAGCTGATCGGTCAGCCGGAAGCGTTCATCGGGCGGAAATAATTTCGTGACTCGATACACGTCCAGGGCTGCGGCATGGGCTTTCTGCCAGACGACCAAGTCACGCCAGCTCTCGATTTTGTCCGCGCTCACGAGCTTATACCTTATGCTCTTAAAACTTAAACCTCGGCCTTGCGCCAGTGGCGCAGGGCCGACTCCACCGCGGTGTGCACCTCGGTGAGCGTGATGCCGACGCTCGCGAGCTTCGAAGAATCCATCACGCAATTCGAGCGGGGGGTCTTGGCGGCGACTTTCATGAAGTCGGACTCGCTGGCGAAGAACTCGTATTTTTTGGGATGCACGCCGCTCTTTTCGATCAGCTCGACGACTTCGTGCGTGGTGATCTGGCCGGGGTTGGTCACGTTGTAGGTGCCGAAGGGCACGCGTTTCTCCCAGCAGGCGAACGTGGCCGCGACGAACTCGTCGAGCTGCGAAATGGAATTGGTCGCCGCGAGCAGGCGCGGGTAGCGCATGAGCTTGGTGATATAGTTGCGCGGCGTATCGACCTCGTTGAACGGGATGCGCAGGCGCCAGACGAAGACGTCGGGGCGGCCGGCGAGCACTTCCTCCCCTAGGGCCTTGGTGCCGCTGTAGAACGAGCAGTTGTCCTGGCGGAAGGTGAAGTTCGGTTCATCGGCCTCGGTGAAACCGGTGCCATCGTCCCGCGCGCCGGTGAAGATGCAGCCGGAGGAGACGTGGCCCCACGGCACGCCGGCGTTGGAGCAGGCCTGGGCGATGAGGCCCGGGAGGACGGCGTTGCCCATCAGGCACTCGCCTTTGTGCAGCTCGCAGGCGTCGACGTTGGGCTTGCCGGTGTAGCCGGCGGCGTTGATGAGGAATTCCGGCTGATCGCGGCGCAAGGCAGCGGTGAGGACGGGCACATTGGTGTAGTCGAGGTCGGCCCGGCGCAGGTTGCGGAAGGGGATGCCCTTGCGCGCGAGGAGCGCTTGGTAAGCGTGGCCGACGTAACCGGAACCTCCGAGGAGATAGATCATGGTTGACGGTGCTGGCGGGCAGCACGGGAGGCAAATTTCCGGCGGGGTTTCATGAAGGGAAGGTCTATCGTTTCCGAAAATCGCCCCGGCTGAAATATTTTTCGAGCCAGACATAGGCGCAGATGAAAAAATACCGGCTGCCCATCTCGCTGATCTTGAGCTTGGCCTCCCCTTGCTTCCGGTTCTGCCACGAGATCGGCATCACCGTCCACGTGTAGCCGCGGACGATGGCTTTGAGCGGGATCTCGACCGTGAGGTTGAAATGCGGCGACAGGAACGGCCGGCAGCCCTCGATGACGGTGCGCCGGTAGGCCTTGAAGGCGTTGGTGGTGTCGTTGAGCGGGATATTGAAGCCCACGCGGACGAGGAAATTGGCGAGCCGGTTGACGAGCAGTTTCACGCGTGGGTAGTCAACCACCTTGCCCCCTTTGACGAAGCGGCTGCCGAAGACGCACTCCCAACCTTCGCTGAGCAGCCGCCAGTAACGCACGGCATCGTCGGGGGAATCAGAGGCATCGGCCATCATGATCACACAGGCGTCGCCCTTGAAATTATTCAGCCCGTAAATGACCGCGCGGCCAAAGCCATGCGCGCCGAGATTCTGGACCGGGGCGAGGGTCGGAATGGTCTTTTTCAGTTCCTGCAGCACCGCCCACGTCCTGTCCTTGCTGCCGTCATCCACGACAACGATCTCGTGCGGGACGTTTTCGCGGACGAACGTCCGGTAGATGTCGGTGACGGTGGAGGGGAGCGACTCTTCCTCGTTGTGCGCAGGAATCACCACGCTGTAGAGCGTGGGCGGGTCCAGCCGCAGGGCGGCATCAACGTGGGAACGCATGAGAAATGGCAGAACCCGGCTCAGGCCGGGGCGGAGAGATCGAGCCAGTTGGGGTGGGCCTCCGCATGGCGGGCAATTTCCTCCAGCAAGGTGGAAGTGGGCGTAACGGGTTGCCAATGCCAAATGCGGGAGGCCTTGGCGTGGTCGAGGACGATCCAGGGAATGTCGAATGGCCGGGCGGTTCCATCGCGCACCACTTCATGCGGACCAAAGCGTTGAACGCACCAGTCGCTGAGCTGGCGGAGCGACATGGCGGAGGCGGCGCCGCCAGAGAGATTCACGAGCCGGTCGGACGGCGTGAGCTTGGGTGCGGTGAATTGTTTCTCCAACAACGGCAGCAGATCGCGGGGGTGCAGGCAGTCGCGCACCTGGTGCCCGTGTCCACCGAATCCGAGGTATTTCAACGGCCGTTTGCGCAGCCAGGCGTTGATCCAAAACGCAAAGATACCCTGGTCAGCGCGCCCGAACTGGCCGGCACCGGCGAGGACGCCGCAGCGGTTGATGAAAACAGGAAACCCAAACGTCTCGCCGTATTCCAACGCGAGGGCTTCGGAGGTGAGCTTGGTGGCGCCGTAGAGCGAGATGGGCGCGGTGGTGGCGAAGGACTCGTCGAGCCCGGCAGCAGTCAGTCCGGCGGGAAACCCAGCCGTGGCGTCAGGCGCAAACGCGTTTTGGGTGACGACGACAGGCAGCGCGGCCAGCGGTGGGATGGAATAGACCCGGCTGGTGGAGAGCAGGATGAAGCCGGCTTGGTGGGCCTTGCAGTATTCCAGCAGGTTCACAGTGCCGAGGAGGTTGTGGTCCACGAGTTCGCGGGAACTCGTCTTGCCGTCCACGCCGGCCAGCACGCTGGCGTTGGCGGCGGCATCAATCACGAAATCGGCGGCGGGCAGGGCCGCCATGGCGGCGGCATCGCGCAAATCAGCCGTGAGCACCGTGGCGCCCAAACGTGTGAGCGGCTCGCGGTTGGTCTCGCTGCCCGGCCGGATGAAGCTGTCAAAACCGGTCACCTCCTGTCCGGCCGCCAGGAGGCCCTTTGCCAGGGTACTGCCGACAAACCCACAGATGCCGGAGATGAGAATGCGCATGGGCCACGAGGGAAACAGACCCGCCGGGGCAGGTGAAGCGGGAAATCATCCGGCGCCGGCCGGAGGTGGGTGGGCACGTCCCTGTGCCCGCATTTTTCTGGTCCGTAGACGCTCAGCCCATGCGGGCACGGGACGTGCCCGCCCACCTCGGTCAACTCGCGGACCGCTTCTGCCACGCCTCGACGATCTGGCGGATGGTTCCCTCGAGCGACTGCGTGATATCCCAAGACGGATAGTGCGCCCGCATCTTCCGCAGGTCGGAGTAGTAGCAGATGTGGTCACCGGCGCGGTTCTGGTCGAGATAGGTGTAAACTTGCGGCTTGCCGGTGAATTTCTCCGTGATCTTAAACGCCTCGAGAATCGACGTGCTGTTGGCTTTGCCGCCCCCGAGGTTGTAGACCTCGCCGGCGCGCGGGGCCGCGACGAAGGCCGCCATGAAACGAGCGACATCAAGCGAGTGGATGTTGTCGCGCACCTGTTTGCCCTTGTAACCGAAGACCTTGTATTCGCGACCTTCGAGGTTGCAGCGCACGAGGTAGCTTAGGAAGCCGTGCAGCTCGACGCCGGTGTGGTTGGGGCCGGTGAGGCAGCCGCCGCGCAGGGCGCAGGTGGGCAGGTTGAAATAGCGGCCGTATTCCTGGACCATCACGTCGGCGGCGACCTTCGACGCGCCGAAAAGCGAGTGTTTCGACTGGTCGATCGTGAACGTCTCGGCGATGCCGTGTTCGTAGGCGGAGTCGGCGTAGTCCCAGCGCGTGGCGAGCTCCTGGAGCGCGATGCGGTTGGGGGCGTCGCCGTAAACCTTGTTCGTGCTCATGTGCACGAACGGGGATTCCGGCGCGGCCTGGCGCGCGGCCTCAAGCAGGTTCAGCGTGCCGACGGCGTTGGTATCGAAGTCATCGAACGGGATGGCGGCGGCGCGGTCGTGGCTCGGCTGGGCGGCGGTGTGGACGATGACGGACGGTTTGACCTCCTTGACGAGGGCGAGGACGCCGGCGCGGTCTCGGATATCGAGCTCGTGGTGGACAAAGCCCTTCAGCTCGTTGGCGAGGCGGTTCTGGTTCCAGCGGGTGTCACCCTGCGGACCGAAAAAGACAGCGCGCTGATTGTTGTCCACCCCATGCACCGTGTAGCCTTGGGCGGCGAAATAGACGCAGACTTCCGAGCCGATGAGGCCGGAGGAACCGGTGACGAGGATCAGCTTGGCCATGGGGAAAAGTGACCGGGACTCATACAGGCGGGGCGGGTCACTTCCAGCTGATTCTTGACCGCGGCTGATCGGATTCGGGGCGGAAGTTTTCGACTTGAAGGCCGGGCGATGGCGGGTTTTGCCCCGTCTATGGTCATAAACCTGAAGCCATCATGAAGAACTTCCATGACACTAACCGGGGACTGCGGTGGACTGTTTTTGGGGCGGTGATGGCGGTCGCCCTCCTGTGGACCCGGTCGCCCCAGCACGCATGGGAGGATTATTATATCACCTGTCGCTCGAGGAAGAACCTGGCGACGGGGCATGGCCTGGTCTTCAACCCCGGCGACCGGTTGCACACGTTCACCCCGCCGCTGGGGGCTTTGTTACCGGCCGTGGCCTGCTTGGTGACGGGCAGTCACTCGGATGACGCGGCCATCTGGGGCAAGCCGAAGGGGACAGGGCAAGCCGAGGGGGACATGTCTTGACTCCTGACAAATGGGCGTGCCGTTGGGCCGAGACCAAAGGTTGACCGGCCGGCGCACGGAAAAGTTGCGGGATGGAGATATGCGGTGGTCGGCGGGCGGTGGAACACTTCCGCCATGCCACGTTCGGCTCGATTGGAATTCGCCGGGGCGTGCTACCATGTGATCAACCGCGGCAATTACCGGGGGGAATTGTTCATGGGCGAGGGCGCGGCGGCCGCGTTTGAGCGCGTGTTGGACGAGGCTTGCCCGCGGTTCGGGTGGCGGGTGCACGCCTACGTGATCATGAACACCCATTACCACCTCGCGCTGGAGACGCCGGAGCCCAACCTGGGCGTGGGCATGAAATGGCTGCAGGGCACGTGGGTGACGCGATTCAACCGCCTGCGGCGCATCAGCGGCCGTCCCTTCGAAGGTCGGTTCAAGGCATTGCACGTGGAGCGCGGGCACGCGCTCGCGCAGGTGGCACACTACATCCACCTGAACCCGGTGCGGGCGAACGTCGTGCCCGCAGACCAGCTGGCCGGCTTTCGCCGGAGCAGCCTGCAGCATTTCCCCAGGAAACGGCGGCCTGCCTGGCTCGATCCCGCGGTCGTGCTGGCGGAGAGTGGCGGCCTGGCCGACACCCCGGCTGGCTGGAAATGTTATCTCGCTTACCTCGCATGCCTCGCGGAGGAGGATCCTCGGGAACGGGACCGGCGGTTCGGGAAATTGAGCCGCGGCTGGTGCGTGGGCACAGCGGGGTTCCGGGCGGAATTGCGCCAGCTCTTGAACGATCCCCATGGCTGCAACCGGCGGCGGTTTGAGGGGATCGAACCGGCTGAATGGCAAAAGGAACGCAAAGCAGCCTGGGAGGAATACCTCCGCGCCGCTGCGGCAGCACTGCGGATCGATTTACACGCCTTGTCGCCGAAGAAGTCGGCTATTGAGAAAGTGCAACTGGCGGCGATCCTGAAGCAGCAGAGCGACGTATCCAACGGCTGGCTCGCGCAGCGGCTGGCAATGGGACGGCCGGACAGCGTCAGCCAGTTTGTGCGTCGTTTCTGTCTGAGTGGCGAAGCAGGAAGCCCGGCGGTTCAAAACGTTTTGTCAGGAGTCAAGACATGTCCCCTTCGCTGAACCCGTGAAAATGAGCACCGGGCGATTTCGGATCTGGGGAAGAACTGGGCGGGTCACGGAGAGGAGGTAGCAAACGGGGGCAGGGCTCTAGACAAGGTCTGATTTTTTAACCGGTCAACCGGGCTGTCCCCAACCCCCAAACCCCGACCCCATTTCACCCTGCGCGAGGTGGAGCGATCGCCGCGCCGTCCGTTCCGGCGTTCAAGCGGAGCGCAGCGCAGAGGCGCGCGTACTTCAGGGGGGTCCCAAGCCGGGGTCAGGTTTTAATGTTTAATATTTGTCGGCTGTGGGGCAGCTATTGAGGGTCAGGTTTTAATGTTTAAAAGCGGTCGGCTGCGGCGGGAGAATTTGTTGCGGAACTGCGTTTGAGAAAAACATCGAACATTAAAACCTGACCCCAGTACTGTCCCCAACGGCTGGCTCGCGCAGCGGCTGGCAATGGGACGGCCAGACAGCGTCAGCCAGTTTGTGCGTCGTTTCCGTCTGAGTGGCGAAGCAGCAAGCCCGGCGTTTCAAAACGTTTTGTCAGGAGTCAAGACATGTCCCCTTCGCTGAACTCAGTTCGGCGTGTCCGAGGAGCTGTTGGATAAAGCGGATGTCGGCGCCGCCCTCGAGCATCAGCGTCGCGCAGGTGTGGCGGAAGAGGTGGCAACTGCCGCGCTTCCCTGTCTCGGCCGCGTCGATGTAGTCGCGCACAAGCTGGGTCAACCGGCCCGGCTCAAACGGCGTCCCGAGGTTCGTCAAAAAAACGGTGCCGTCGTCGCCGCTGCCGGGCGCGAGCTTGGGCCGCGCCTCGTCGAGGTAACGCGCCACCCAGGCGAAGGCCCGCGACCCCATCGGGACCATGCGGTCTTTTTTTCCTTTGCCCTGGCGGATCATCACCGTGCCGCGTTCTTCGTCGAGGTCGTAGGAACTCAAGCCGGGGTCAGGTTTTAATGTTTAATATTTGTCGGCTGTGGGGCAGCTATTGAGGGTCAGGTTTTAATGTTTAAAAGCGGTCGGCTGCGGCGGGAGAATTTGTTGCGGAACTGCGTTTGAGAAAAACATCGAACATTAAAACCTGACCCCAGTACTGTCCCCAACGGCTGGCTCGCGCAGCGGCTGGCAATGGGACGGCCGGACAGCGTCAGCCA
>Ga0335397_10003543_pt1 | contig 20849 bp, 7 predicted proteins | sample MAT04_FD_205740 | JGI IMG/M metagenome (GOLD analysis project Ga0335397, IMG submission 205740) | Freshwater microbial communities from Lake Fryxell liftoff mats and glacier meltwater in Antarctica - MAT-04 (spades assembly) (version 2) ... | reverse complement strand
TGGGTAAGACGTCACCCGGCGGCCTTTGAGGACATCGGCTTCGGCCAGCAGCCAAGGGCCGTGGCAGATGGCGGCGACCGGCTTGTGCTGTTCGAAGAACTGGCGGACGAACGAGACAGCCGCGGCGTTCGCGCGGAGGGCATCGGGGTTGCCCAGGCCGCCGGGGAGGACGAGGGCATCGAACGTGGAGGCCGATGCGTTGGCGACCACAAGGTCAACGGGGAAGCGGTCGGCTTTATCAAAGTGATGGAAGCCTTGGATCTCACCGGCGGCGAGGCTGACGATGGCGACATCAGCGCCGGCGGCTTTGAGGGCTTGGACGGGCGAGGTGAGCTCGATCTGTTCGAAGCCGTCGGTCGCAAGGACAGCGACTTTGCGGCCTGCGAGGGGCCTGGAGTGAGCCGGGGTGAAATCAGAGTTGGATGGTGTCATTCACGATCCTTTGCGCAGCTGAGGCCTTTGACAATCTCAACCTGCCGAAGGAAGGTGAATGGAGGATTTGTACTCGCGTAGATGGGCGCGCGTGCTCAACGGCATTGCCGAGCAGCAGGCCAACCCCGCCGCGGTCTACGCGACGGCCCAGATTCCGCCTCCCGCCGCCAGTCGCGCCCCGACCCCCATGTATATAGACGCGCTCCGTTTTTCCAAACCCAATACCGCCGCCTCCGAACGATCGGTCCAATAACCAATCTCGTCTCAAAATCTCAATCTCACAGGGGGAGAGGGGGGGTGCCCCTCGGCCCTCCCAGCCCGCGTCCCACTCCGCCGCAAAACCGCGTTTCTGCCTTAATACGGCGTCCCATTCCCAATCCCACTCATTCGAACCGCGCCGCTTCCCGCCCAGTCTCAAATCTTGAGACTTGAGACTTGAGACTCAGACTGAGACTGGCCCTTGAGACTGACCAAATACCCCCACTTCAGGGGAGCAAATCCCAATCCCAGTCCCAGTCCCAAACTGAATCACACACGCACCGCTCGCCAGCACTGCAAAACCATCAGGAAAAACCCTCAACCCGTCTGAGCCCCGTCTCAAACCTCAACGCCCACCAGCAATCCGCACCGGGTTTGCGAACCAGCGCGAACCAGCACGACCCCACCCTTCGCAAACCCTGCTGGCCGTATCCTCATGCCCTATGTCTACCCATTACGCTCAACTCCGCGCCCTCCAGCGTGAGGCCGCCACCCTCGCCTCCGTCTCCCACTTGCTCAACTGGGATCAGGAGACGTATATGCCCCACGCCGCGGGGGCGGGCCGGGCCGAGCAGCAATCGCTGATGGCGGGGCTTGTGCATGACCGCAAGACCAGCCCGCAGCTGGGTGATCTCATCGCGGCGTGTGAGCAAGACGGCTCGCTTGATGCCCGCAGCAAGGCGAGTGTGAAGGAGATGCGGCGCGACTTTGATCGCGAGACCAAACTCCCCAAGTCGCTGGTGGAAGAACTGAGCAAGGCGCAAAGTCAGTCGCAGGAAGTCTGGAAAGAAGCCCGCGCCAAAAACGATTTCGCCATGTTTGCGCCGTGGCTTGAAAAAGTCATGGACCTCACCCGTCGCAAGGCCGAGTGCTACGGCGTGCCAACCTTTGCGGGCGGTGTCAAGGGTGAACTCTACGATGCGCTCCTTGATGAGTATGAGCCCGGCATGTCGGCCCGCGAGATCGAGTCGATCTTCACCCCGCTCCGGGCCCGCCTGGCGGGCCTGGTTGCCGCCGTCGCCCAGAGCAAGAACAAACCCGACCGCGGCGTCCTCGGGCTCAAGTTCTCTCAAGAGCAGCACGCTGCGTTCTGCCACAAAGTGCTCGAGGCCATGCAGTTTGACCTTGGGGCCGGCCGGCTGGACGTCACCACCCATCCCTTTTGCTCGGGGCTTGCCCCCGGTGACACCCGGCTCACGTTCCGATGGAAGACCGACAGTTTCCTTGAGCCGCTCTATGGTGTGATGCACGAGGCCGGGCACGGGCTTTATGAGCAGGGGCTTCCCAAGGGTGACCACTTCGGTGAGCCTCTCGGCGAATCGGTATCCCTCGGCATCCACGAGAGCCAGTCGCGGATGTGGGAAAACTTCGTCGGTCGCTCCGGCGCGTTCTGGACGTGGGCTCTGCCCCACGCCAGGAAGGCCTACGCGCCCGCGCTCGATTCGTGGACAATCGACACCATGTTCCGCGTCGCCAATATCGTGCAGCCCTCGTTCATCAGGGTCGAGGCCGACGAAGCGACGTACAACCTTCACGTCATGCTCCGCTTCGCCATTGAGCGTGCGCTCATCAGCAAAGAACTCGCCGTGAAAGACCTTCCATCGGTCTGGAACTCGACGTTCAAAGACTTCCTGGGCCTTGATGTGCCCGACGATCGCCGTGGCTGCCTGCAGGACGTCCACTGGTCCTTCGGCCTGGTTGGATACTTTCCCACCTACACGCTTGGCAATCTTTACGCGGCGCAGATGTGGGAGAAGATCAACAGCCAGATCACCGACCTTGATGACCAGATGGCCCGCGGCCAGTTCGGGGCCCTCAAGCACTGGCTCAACCAGAACGTCCACGCCCACGGCCGCCAGTTCTCCGCCAGCGAACTCTGCAAGAAGATCACCGGCAAGCCCCTCTCGGCCGATCCACTCCTCCGCCATCTTGAGAGCAAACTCAAACCCATCTACGGCCTCTAATCGTTGTTCATTGCGGGAGCTCATCGCCACCACTCCGTTCCGCTCGCGCCATCACCAAGCAACCCATTGGCCAAATCGGTCCTCTTCATCCTGCTCGCTCTCGCCTGTCTCGCGCCCTTCACCGAGCCGTGGATGGCTCTCCTCGCAGGCATCACCATCGCGCTCGTCGGTCTCACCGCCTTCGCCGCCCCGTCGAAGAAGGCCAGCAAGCTCCTCATCCAGTGCGCCGTCGTCCTCCTCGGCTTCTCTGTCGAACTCTCCGCCATCGGCCGCGGCGGGCTGATGGGCCTCGCCTTCGCAGTCGGCACCATCGTGCTCACGCTGGTCGTTGGGTTCTCGCTCGGCACGCTTCTCAGCACCCCCATCAAACTCAGCGCCCTGCTCTCCTCCGGAACCGCCATCTGCGGCGGGTCGGCCATCGCCGCCACCGGCCCCGCCATCCGCGCCAGCGACACCCACATGGCTGTCGCCCTCGCCTGCATCTTCGTCCTCAACGGCATCGCCCTCATCCTCTTCCCCCCCATCGGCCACGCCCTCGCCCTCACGCAGGAGCAGTTCGGCGCCTGGGCCGCCGTCGCCATTCATGACGTCTCCAGTGTGGTCGGCGCTTCCAAGGCCTATGGCGATATCGCCCTGCAGGAAGCCACCATCATCAAACTCACCCGCGCCCTGTGGATCGTTCCCGTCGCGCTCGGCCTCTCGGTCGCCGTCCCCTGGCTGGAGCGGCGTGCCGCGGCCAAAACCGGCGAGCCCGTCGCGCCAGTCAAGCTCTCTCTGAGCTCCATTCTCCCCTGGTTCATCGCCGCCTTCGTCGCCGCCGCAGCCGTGCGCACCTTCGTACCGGCCGTTGCGCTCCCGCGCTTCGAGTGGTGGGGCGACTCGCTCCTCTCAATCGCCGATGTCCTCAAAGCCGTCGCCAAGCGACTCATGACGCTGGCCCTCTTCTTCATCGGCGCCGGGCTCTCGCGCCAGGCCATCGCCGCCGTCGGCTGGCGGCCCTTTGCGCAGGCGATCGTGATGTGGGTCGTCATCTCCGTCGTGGCGCTCTTCGTCGTCCGCTCGACCGTCACCGGCCGAATCACGACCAGCGCGCAAGACCGCCCACAGCCGAGCACCGGCGTGCTTCCTCATTCTGAAGCGGATTTCTTTCTTCCTGCTGAGCCCTGATGAGCCCGGCTGAGCCCTGATGAGCCCTGATGAGCCCTGACAAGTTGTCCCTTGCCGTCGCCCCGCCACGTCGCCAGCTTCACACACCCGTAGCCGTCAGTTCCTGCCGCACCTTCTCGATCATCTCAACAGCCGACACCGAAATCGCAGCCCGGCTCTTCTTGATCGGTGACCAGATGCCCCATGGCACAAACGGAACCGTGAGGGGCATGTACCACCACCACGTCGGCCACCAGTTGCGCGCAAACTCAAAGTTCGCCAAAAACGAATCCGTCAGCTCCACCCCCGGCCACACCGTCGCCAGCAGAATCACGCACCAGATAATCGGCATCCGCCGCTTCATTCGAGTGGAAAACGTCAGCCGAGTTCCTCCGGCAAACGGTGCCGCAACCGCCGCAACGATCCCGTCAAACTGCGCGCCGAACGCCAAGACCTCAAAGAGTGAGCCTTCCTGTCCGCCCTTCTCAAATCCTGCCAGCCGCCCGCGCCGTGACGCCGTCCCCAACCGCTCGATAATCGCCTCCGGGGTCATCTGCACATCAACCGTCGGCAAAACCGTAACCGCCCGGACCGAATCGGCCGCGTTGCCACCCGACTTACCTGTCTTGCTGGTCTCGATATCTGCTGCTCCACACCCTTCAAGGCCCGCCCCGACCGGGACGAGCGCTGTCGAGTCAAGCTCCCGGATAAGCGTAGTGGGTTGGATCATCGATCGCTCTTGCGTGGTCATGAAACGATTACATTGCGAGCGCAACGTGTCTGTGGACAGAGTATTGAGGATATCGGCAGTTCGGTTGCAGGGCTTCTGCTGCTCTTGTCGCCGTCACTCCACGCGCGCGATTATCCAATCTCGCATGAGTTCCGGTCTGTATTCTCGGACTTTTTGGCTTATCGCGGCCCAGATGTACGGTTTGGATTCGTATCCCCGGCGGGGCAATATTGGCGGCCTTATGGGGAATCACCTATTTTTTCTTGTACAAAGCCCGGTAATTCGTTAAGGTGGAGTAACGCCCTTTGACCAACCCCGGCGTTCGGGAGCGGCTTTGGCGTAGAAACCGAATCGTCGCGGCAGCCGCCGCCAGAAGGAGGATCGAAACATGTTCAAGCATTTCTCCGCGCTCACCGCTCTCGCGTGCCTGAGTTCATCAGCACTCGCCCAAGCGACCGACTCATGTGCCTCTGCCCCGCCCGTCGGAACCGGCATCTTCACGTATGACCTCAACGGCGCCACCAACGACTTCCCCGGCACCTGCGGCGACTCCGCCGCGGCCGAAGACGCGTGGGTGCTTTTCTCATCTCCCGTCGCCGGCACAGTCACGGCGCGCACCTGCGGACAAACCGGAGCCGACACCGTTCTTGAAGTTGTCTCAGCGTGCGGCGGAACGTCCATCGCCTGCAACGACGATTCCTGCGGGTTTCAGAGCCGCGTCGCCGCTCCCGTCGGCAGCGGCCAGGCCGTGCTCATCCGTGTCGCCAGCTTCGGAGGGGGAGCCCACATCGGAGCCATCGAGATCACCTTTGAGGCCTTCACGGCGTCTGATGATTGTGCCTCTGCCGCCGCCGTTGGGGCGGGCGGAATCTATCCGTACGACCTCGCCGGTTTCACAAACGATTTCGCTGGCACCTGCGGCTTCACCGAGACCGCGCAGGATGCCTGGTACAGCTTCACCGCCCCACGCAGCGGCCTGCTCAGCGTGGAAACCTGCGGCCAGACCACGAGAGACACGGTGCTCGAGCTCGTCTCGGCCTGCGGCGGCGCATCGCTCGCCTGCAACGATGATTTCTGCAACTTCCAGTCCCGCACCAACGCCGTTCTCGTTGGCGGTCAGAACGTCCGTATCCGTGTTGCGGATTACTCGGGCGGCGTCCACGCCGGCAACATAGCCGTCAACTTCACGCCCGGTGCGGGCGCCCCGGCCAACGATAACTGTGCATCCGCGACCGTCGTCGGCACCGGCACCTTCCCTTATGACCTCGTCGGCGCCTCCAACGACTTCGCCGGCCCCTGCGGCGATACCGGCACCGCCGAGGATGTCTGGTTCAGCTTTACCGCTCCAAACGCTGGCCTCTTCACCGTTTCCACTTGCGACCTCGCAACCAACGACACCGTCATCACGCTCGTGGACGGCTGCGGCGGCTCCGCCCTCATCTGCGTCGATGACTCCTGCGCCGCGCAGACCACCGTGCAGTACGATGTCACCGCCGGTCAACTCCTCCTCATCCGCATGGCCCAGTTCGGCGGTGGCCAGCACGTCGGCCAGATCGTGATCACCCTCGACGGCGTCGGCTGCCCGCCCGACTTCAATGGTGACGGCACGCTCGATCCTGACGACCTCGCCGACTATATCAGCGCGTTCTTCTCTCAACCCCCGGGCGCCGGCAGCGACTTCAACGGCGACGGCAACACCGACCCCGACGACCTCGCCGACTACATCAGCGCCTATTTCACCGGCTGCTGAACCAACCGCGCCATCCAACTCGATAATCAATAAAGCCCGCCCCGTCCGCATCAATCTGCGGGCGGGGTTTTTTGTTCTCGCTGGCATGCCTGATCAGGGAAACTTCCCCGTGGAGTCTATTGGCCACCGGGCGCCAGTATGTGCAACGACAACTGCCCACCCGACCCCGCCCAAGGCCTTCCGTGGGCGGGTTTTGTTCGCGCTTCTTGCGTCCTCGATCGACACCTGCTTCTCACCCATCTGGTTGCCGCGATTGCCGCGTGTGGTATGCTGTTTCAACGCCCCCGTTTCCCGCGGCCTGCCGCGCCCGTCTTGTCCATCTGACTTGTTGGTTACACCCCGCACCGTTAACAGTCACCAGAGAAACCTCCATGCGCTCATCCGCCATCGCTGCCATCTTCATTTGCTCCGGCACCGCCGTCGCGCAGCCTGTGCTCATCACAGCAGCCCAAATCGTCTCACCCACCCAAACCAGCATCACCCCCACTGCCGGCGGCCCCGCCATTGCCCTCGCCACCGCCGAGATCACTGTCCGCGGCACCATCCTCACGATCAACGGTCGCCACACGATCGCTTCGCTCGTCGTTGAACGCAGTGCACCAGCCACGTTCGGCGTCCTCACCCACTCCGCAAACATGAACTTCGACTATTCCGGCGGTGCCGGGACCGACGTCGTCGCCGGTCTCGAACTCACCGTCACCGGCACCGTTTTCATCCAAGGCCCAGACCTCGCGTCTCTCGGCAGTCGCATCGATCTGACCGCCTGCGGCTTTCAAGGTCGCCAAGGCCCCGGCTCGCTCATCTACTTTGGCGGGGGCGGTGGATCCGGCGCGGGCCACGGCGGCGCGGGCGCGAATGGCTCGGGCATCGTCGGCGGCGGTTGCTACGGCGCATTCCTCACGCCCTCGACTTTCGGCTCCGGCAGCAGCGGCAACTGCTGCGTCGCCTCCTCGGCGGGTGGTGGTCGCATCAAGATCATGGCTGGCGGCTCGATCACGATTGACGGCGACATCATCGCCGACGCACAGCTACCCAGCGGTGGCCAAAGCGGCGGCGGCGCTGGCGGCTCGGTCCACCTCATCACCTCGGCCCTCTCAGGAACCGGCACCGTGCGTGCCCGCGGCGCGGCCGGTGTCAACACCACCTGGGGTGCCGGCGGCGGCGGCCGCATCGCCGCCGAGTTTACCACCCGCACGCTCGCCGACTCCGCGTTCGACGCTTCCGGCGGCGCAGTCTCTTTCGGCAACGTCCGGGGCGGAGCAGGCACCGTGTTCCTCAAACCCACGGCCTCAGCAGGCACGCTCATCATCGATAACAAAGCCCCCACGCTGGGCGAAGCCACCGAGTTCACCGGTGCCGTCACCGTCCCAGGCAATCTCATCGTTCGCGGCGGCGGAGCAATCGGCCCCGTTCACACAGACGACACCTTCGACCTCACCATCACCGGCGATGCGACGATCGACGCCGATGGCGCACTCCTCGCCGATGAACGCGGCTTCCTTGGCCGAGAGGGGCCCGGCACGACCACCTTCGTCGGCGGGGGCGGCGGCAGCGGCGCAGGCCACGGTGGAGCAGGTTCAAACGGATCCGGTATCGCCGGAGGCGGTTGCTACGGCTCGTTCCGCGCGCCCATCGCCATGGGCTCGGGCTCCACCGGCAACTGCTGCATCACCTCCTCGGTCGGCGGCGGAGTCCTCCGCTTCACTGTGGGGGGCGCTCTGACCAACAACGGGCTCATCAGCGCCGACGGGCAAGGCCCCACCAACAACACGGCCGGCGGCGGTGCCGGCGGTTCGATATGGATCATATCAGGTGCGCTCTCCGGCACCGGCACCGTTCGATCCCGTGGCGGATCGAGCATCAACACCGCCTCTTGGGGCGCGGGCGGCGGCGGCCGCATCGCCGCGTACTTTACTTCCTCCACATTCCCTGCCGAAAACTTCGATGCCTCCGGCGGTGTCGTTTCGTTCAACAACGTTCGAGGCGGCGCTGGCACGGTGTTCCTGATGCCGAGCTCCGGGCTCGGAACCCTCATTATCGACAACAAAGCCGCCGACATCGGCGAAGCCACCGAGATGACCGGCCCGGTCGTTATCCCCGGCAATCTCATCGTTCGTAGCGGGGGCGCACTCGGCCCCGTTCACACCGACGACACGCTTCAGATCAGCATCGCCGGCAATGCCACCATCGACGCTGGCGGTGCCATCCTTGCCGACCACCGCGGCTTCCCCGGTCGCCAAGGCGCCGGAACCACGTCATACGTCGGTGGCGGCGGCGGCGGCGGCGCAGGCCACGGCGGCGCGGGTGCCAACGGCTCAGGCATTCTCGGCGGCGACTGCTACGGCTCGGTCACCCTGCCCATCACCATGGGCTCGGGCTCCACCGGCAACTGCTGCAGCGCTGCAGCCGCGGGCGGCGGGGTCTTCCGCCTCTCGGTCGGCGGCGCGCTCCGGGTTGACGGCGTCCTCTCCGCCGATGGCCAAGGCCCCACCAACGCAACCATCGGTGGCGGTGCTGGCGGTGGCATCTGGCTCACCGCAAACTCCCTTGCCGGCACCGGAACGATCCGCGCCCGCGGCGGCTCGGGCATCAACGCCGCAAGCTGGGGCGGCGGCGGTGGCGGCCGAATCGCCGCCTATTTCGCATCCTCAACATTCCCGGCCGCGGGCTTCGATGCCTCCGGCGGCGTCGTCTCGTTCAACAACGTTCAGGGCGGCGCTGGCACGGTGTTCCTCCAGTTGAGCTCTGCGCTCGGCACCCTCATTATCGACAACAAAGCACTCACCATCGGCGAAGCCACCGAGCTCACCGGCGACAATGTCTTCGGCGCTTCACTCGTCGTAGATAACGGCGGCCTGCTCAGCCCCAAACACGGTGACGACACCATGCACCTCATCTTCGGCGGCGGCGCAACCGTCGGCCCACTCGGTCAAATCGGCGCCGACAGCCGGGGCTTCGCGGCCCGCACCGGCACCGGCTCGCTCACCTATGTCGGCGGCGGCGGCGGCTCTGGTGCTGGCCACGGCGGCGCGGGCAGCGACGGCTCGGGTGTCGACGGTGGCGGCACTTACGGCTCAATCCTCGCACCCTTGCTCATGGGCTCGGGCAGCAGCGGCAACTGCTGCACCCCGGGCGCAGCAGGCGGCGGCATCATTCGCCTCGACTTCGGCGGAGCAGTCGTGGTCGATGGTCTGGTCAGCGCTAACGGCCAGCCACCCGCGGGCCCGCTCGGCTCCACCGCCGGCGGCGGCGCGGGCGGCTCTATCTGGCTCACGTGCGGCACACTCTCCGGCACCGGCTTCATCGAAGCCCGCGGGGCCGATGGCCTGGGCGGCTCATTCGGTGCTGGTGGCGGCGGTCGCGTCGGCGTCTACTACGGCACGTCCACCTTCCCCGTCGCCAACTTCAATCTCGGCGGCGGCACCTTGGGCTTCGGTTCGGTCGCAGGCGGTGCCGGCACCCTTTTCCTCAAACCAACCGCATCCCGCGGCACGGTCATCATCGACAACGACAGCGCCGTTGGCGAGACCACCGAGCTCACCGGCGAGGTTCTGCTCAATGCCAACCTCACCGTTCGCGGCGGCGGAATCCTCGGCCCCACCCAGGCCGATCCCTCGCTCCTCATGCTGCTCACCGGCGACATCACCATCGACGAGTCCGGCCAGATCAGCGCCGATGCCCGCGGCTTCCCCGGCCGCCAAGGCCCCGGAACCCTCCCTTACGCCGGCGGCGGCGGCGGCGGGGGCGGCGGCTACGGCGGCCGTGGCGGTGATGGCAGTGACTTCACCGGCGGGCCTATGTATGGCTTCGCCGATCTCCCCAGCGAGATGGGCTCGGGTAGCAGCGGCCACTGCTGCCGACTGGCGGCGGCTGGTGGCGGACTGATGCAGATATACACCGCCGGCACGTTCACCGTCAACGGCCGCCTCTCCGCCAACGGCGAAGGCCCAGTCAACGGTACGACCGGCGGCGGCTCGGGCGGCGGCCTGCTCATTTCGGCGCAAACCGTCACCGGTAGCGGCTTCATCACCGCGGGCGGCGGTGACGGCCTCGCGACTGACTTCGGCGGCGGCGGTGGCGGCCGAATCGCGGTTTACAGTTGCGTTCTCTCGCTCCCGCTTGACCACATCACCGCCAGCGGCGGTGCCGGCTTCGCACCCGCTGACGACGGGTCGGTCGTGCTCGGCGCCTCCACTGCCCGCGCTACAGCCGCCCGGGCCTGCGCCGGCAGCACCATCACCCTGCGCGTCGTCGGCGCCGGCACCACCGGCCCCTACCAGTGGCGCTTCAACGGCGTCGCGCTTAGCGATGGCCCGCTCCCCTCGGGGGCCATCGTCAGCGGCGCTCTGACCGCCCTGCTCACCATCTCCGGAGTCACTCCCGACGAAGAAGGCAACTACGACTGCGTGCTCACCGGCACCTGCGGTGGTGTGACCACCAATGTCACCACTTTCCGCGTTTGTGCCACCGACCTCAACTGCGACGGCGAAACCAACCCCGACGATCTCGCCGACTACATCTCCTGCTACTTCTCCGACCCCCCGTGCCCCCAGGCCGACTTTGACCGTTCCGGCAATGTCGACCCCGACGACCTCGCCGACTTCATTTCGGCCTTCTTCGGAGGATGCAACTGACCGATCGCTCCATCATCTGCCGCAGCCGCGTCCAGCGTCATCCACAAGCGCCGCGCTCCATCGGAGGATCCCGTGTTCAACCCGCTCCGAAGATTCCGGTGGTACGCCCGCTGGGATTCTGGCCGTCGGCGTCGCGTCGGTCCGATCGAATGCCGCAGAGGTTATAGCCACACTGCGGAAAGTCGGTGGGGCGATTCGAGAGTTGTAACCCGCCTAGCTTATTCGCAGCGGAGGGTGGTGAGTCGCGGTTTCCTGCGTTACACTTTCCACCTTCCAGACTCCCGCGTCGAACTCCCCGGCACAAAACCATCGGCAATTTCTGGCACATCTGCTGGTCGTTGAATCACACCAAAGGCACAGGTACTCACAATGCTCAATATTATGAATAAGCCCAATCCGTCTCTGCTCCTGCTTGCGGCGGGCGCCGCATTCGGACTCCCGCTTGTTGCGGCAGCACAGCAGGTTGACTCCTCATGGGTGTCGGCGGCGACTGCCAACTGGGCGACGCCGGCACGTTGGAGCACCAATCCGAACATTCCCAACAACGGTGTGCCGGGAGGGCAGACGTACCGAGCAATCTTCGCGGTCAACTCCGCAGCGTACACGATCACGCTCAACACCAACATCACGGTTGATCAGATCCTTCTTCAGGCATCGAACGCCACCATCAATCATGCCGGTGGCACGCTCACTCTCGTTCAATCGCTCAACCGGACAGCCGGGCAGTACCAACTCGGTGGCGGTACCATCTCGGGCGGAACACTCAACATGGGCGCCGGTGCCTCACTGCGACTCAACGTCGCGGCAACAAGCACACTGTCGGGCGTCACGCTCAACGGTGGGATTAACAAGATCTCGACCGCAAGTGTGGACGCGGTCTCACTCAACTTGCAGAATGGCTGCACAATCAACGGCGCGATGAACTTTGGTGCCAGCGCGGGCGTCATTCGGGTGCGCGATGGCCTCGCGCTCACAGGACAGGCCACGCTGGGCGTTGGCACCACCCTCCTCTTCGACGGGGCACAGGCGTTCAACACCGGCACAATCAATCTTGCCAACGGCACGCTCAGTTCGCTCACCCCCACCGTGCTCACGCTTGGCTCGGCCGTGACTTTGAATGGACCCGGGACGATCGCTGGCGACCAACTCGTTTCAAATGCGTTGGTCATCGCCACCGGCGGCGTGCTCACAATCAACCCCACATCGCTCTCCGGAAACGGGACGCTCCGCGTGGTGAACGGCGGCACCCTCAACTTGTTCACCGGCACAAGCACCGCGTGGGGCAGCGTCGGAACGTTTTCGCTACAAGGTGGCACACTGAATCTCGGCGGTGTTTTTTCCAGCGCCGAACTCGCAACGATCCAGCGCAGCGGCGGTGTTCTCCAGGTTTCGGGCACCGCCAACAACACCGGATCAGCAATCAATCTCGCCACCATCGGCAATCTCGAACTCACCGGGGGAACGATTCGTGGCGGCTCGGTCAGCACGGCGCCCGGCGGAGCATTGACGGTTATCGCTGGCCTAAACTCCCGCCTTGATGGCGTTGTAGTCAATGGAAACTTGTCGACAACAGGAAGTTCGGTAGCCACGACATTGACGCTTGCCGGCGCCAACAGCGTCACGGGTGACTTCACGTTGGGCGCTTCGCAAGGGACAACGCGTGTGACAGGTTCGCTCGCCGTAGGCGGCACGATGCGAATCGGCGCGGCGAGCATCATCAGTTATCAATCTGCGACTGTGCTCGACAACCATCGCGTACAGCTTAGCGGGGGCCAGATCGTCTCGAGCGGCGCTCCGGGCCAGGGGGTCACACTGGGATCTGGCTCCACGATTACGGGCAACGGAGCGATCACGGGCACGGGGCTCACGAACAACGGGCTGATTACGGCTTCTGGCGGAGTTCTCAACATCTTCAGTTCGTCCGTTTCAGGCGCCGGCGACTACGCCGTCACGAGCGGAGGAACGCTCAACTTCCTGACGGGAACGGTGACGCCATGGACCACGCCGGGCGCATTTGTGCTCAGCGGAGGCGCGCTCGATCTCGGTGGTTCGTTCGCTAGCACAGTGCTCGCACAGGTAGTCCGCACCGGGGGACAACTGCTCGTTTCGGGCACCATGAACAACAGCGGGCAAACCCTCAATCTTGCGGCCGGACCCGGATCGATGACGCTGCGCGGATCCACCATCACCGGGGGCGCGATCGTGGCGCCCGCCGCCGCGCCGCTCTCGGTTATCGTCGGAAGCAACACAACACTGACCGGCGTTTTGATCCAAGGGAACATCGGCTTCTCGGGCACGACGGCGCTTACCACCCCCACGCTCCGGCTGAACAACTGCGTCGTTGATGGATCCCTCGATCTCGCGGCACTCAGCGGCGCAACGACCGTGGTCGGTTCATTCTCGGTTACCGCCGGTGTCACGGTCCGCAACGGAGCAACGCTCGACTTCCAGAGCGGGCAAACGTTGAGTATGCCGTCCCTTTCGCTTCTCGGGGGCGTGCTGACCGGCAGTTCGGCCACCGGCCTCACCATCTCCTCGTCGACGACCGTGAGCGGCGGTGGCGAGATCCTCGGTGCACGGCTGGTCAACAACGGTCGCGTGCTTGCGAACTCGGGAACGCTTTTTGTCCGGCCCTCCGCGCTGAGCGGGCCGGGCTCGTTCGAAGTCTTCTCGAACGGCACGCTGCATTTGTTCACTGGAACGTCAACGCCATGGAGCCCCAGCGGACCGATCCGATTGAACGGCGGTTCGATCAACTTGGGCGGGGTCTTCGCCTCGTCGGTTATTGGTGGGATCGAGCGTATCAGCGGTCTGATCAACATCACCGGCACCGCCAATAACGCCAACTCGTCCATCGTTATTTCGCCCGGCACGGGCCCGGTAAGCCTCGTTGGGGGCACAATTGTTGGCGGACTCGTCTCGCAACAAGGCGGTGCTCCCCTGATTGTCTCCAGCGTGGCCGGCAACCGGCTCCTCGGCGTGACGGTCGAGGGGCCGCTTGTCATCGGTTCGCCGTTTGGTCCCACGGCAAACCTGCGTCTGCGCGACTCGCTGACGCTGAATACCGCCGCAACTTTGGGGTTCAACAGCACTCTGAATTTAGAGAACGCAACGACTATCTCGGGAGGCCTGATCAACGCGACTTCCGGGATGAACACAATCGGGGAGTTTACGCCAGGAAGCACTCTGACTTTCACGTCCAGCTCAGGCCTGACAGCGCAGTCCGGGGCTCAAGTTAACGTGAGCGCGCGCGTCGTCAACAACGGGCAGATCAGTGCTGAGGGGTCCGGCTCCAGGCTCAGCTTCAACGGAACGACATTCTCCAACACCGGCGTGATCGATGCTCGACAGGGTGCAACCGTGCAGATTGGGAGCGCGACCACCACCTGGACCAATACCGGCACCATCGCCGCGCCGGGCGGAACGGTGGTCTTGACCGGCACATCCCTCGGGGCCGGACTTCTGTCGGCAACCACCGGCGGCACGATCGTGTTTGATTCGACAATCAGCAATGCCAACTCCGTCATTTCCGTTACCGGAACACCGGCGGCGCTAGAGGTTCGAAACGCCCGGTTCAACGGTGGAATCGTCAACCTTCCGACTGGTGTGCCGTTGCGGGTCGTCGGCCCGCCGCTCTCAGCGCCGGGCCTCATTCTCGATGATGTCACCTTCAATGGCGACATCACGCTGACCCGCCGGCTCAGCCTCAGCAACGCTGCGCCTGGTCTCGAACTCGTCAAAGGCGCGCAGCTTGGGACCTCCACCGTGCGGATCGAAGGCCAGAACTGCAGGGTGGAACTTTCCAATCGCAACGGGCATGAAGGTGGGACAGACACCTTGACTGTGAGCGGCGGCACATTCTTGTTTGATCCCTACCCCGCCGGCCCGGTCACAAGCTTTGAAGTGGCCGAGATTCAGATCGACAACAACCTCACGTTGACCCTCAGCCCGACCAACACTATCCGCGGCGGCAACTTCAAGTTCTCAAGCTTCAATGGCAATCCGAATCCTTCGTCGCGACTCATTGCCAACGGCACGATCATTGCCGATATCGAAGATGCACCGATCACCTTTCGACTCGCCAACGTCATCAACAATGGGACGATTGGTGCAGAGAATTTTGGAGTTTTTGATACGACCGCCGCGACGAGCTTTGTCCACGCCGGGAACCTCCGCATCCGAGACGGCATCGTCAACTTCGGATCAATCGCCGGATCGGTCCGGATCATGCCGGGCTCGACGCTTGATCGCATCGGCGGTCAGTTCAATCTGATGGGGACTGTCGAGAACAGCGGACAGCTCCTCGATGTGGCAGCGCAAACGGGAACAATCAATATCGTCGGAACGACACGCATCAACGGCGGCACTGTTCGCCTGACCAATCCGGATTCCTTCACCTTCAATCCGACGATCTCAAGCGGGCCGGCCAACCTTACTTTTTTCAACGTCGCGCTCCAAGGAGATCTCAATATCCTCGGACCTGCTTCCACGGTCTCCTTCGCGGAATCTCTGCAGACTGATGGGACCATTTTCGTCGGCCACAACGGAATCTTCGTCTCGCGAACCGCCTCGGGCCCGTGCTTCGTATCTGGCAATATTCGATTCGTCAATCAAGGTGTTTCCGAAGGCGAGAGGACTGATTTCGACGGACTCAACACGCTCGATGGCTCCATTCTGGAACTCACTCCGACGTCGGTGCTGTCCGGCGGCCTGGCCACCATCGGCGGTCGTGGCGCCCGGCAGCCTGCGGTCGCGACCGTCATCAATCGTGGCTTGATTCGTGCGGATGTCCCCGGCCAGCGACTGACTATTTTTCCGCGCACGTTTACGAACCATGGGACGCTCGAAGCCCGCGATGGGGGATGGCTCGCTATCGGTTTGAACGCGTCAGCCGGGTCGAGGTGGACGAATAACGGCACCATCATCGCGCACCAGGGCAGTCTCATTCAGTTGTACAACAACGGCGACTTCGCCAATAACACAAACAATGGAACGATCACCGCGTTACCCGGCGGAACGATCGACATGAATGGCGAGTTCGGGACAGTACTGCTCAACACAATCCGCAACAGCGGCGGCAACATCGTCCTCCACGGCATCAGAGACACCGGAGCACCGCTCACCCTGAACGACAACACCGGATCATTCACATTGAACGGCGGAAACATCGATCAGTGCACGTTGACGACCTCGGGATCCGCTGAGTTGATCGTCTTGAACGCCAACATAACTCGAAGTTCGATCGGTGGGACGGTTCGAGTGCTCGGACAGATGTACGTGAACTCGCCGACCGGATATACAGCCAACACGCTTATCAGCGGCCCCGGTGCTGAGGTCCGTTTCTCCAGTGCCAGTCAATCTCCCGCAATCACAGTTCCGGCGGGCACCTTTGTGTTTGACAATAGTGCGAGCGGCGCACGCCGGATTCTCTCAGGCCAACCGAGCTTCCATCAACCGCAGGTGTTGACCTTTGGTCCAAACGTACTCATCCGCGGTGGCAACGGGAACGTTCGAACAAATGTGGCCACTGCCATCGTGAATCAAGGCGTCATTCGCGCCGATGTCGCGGGCGAGTCCATTGTCATCAACACCCCGCAGTTCACCAACGAGGGTGTCATTGAGGCCATCAACGGTGGTCTTATCGTCTACGACCCGACCCTTCCGGTACGGCGCGGGGATGAACCCTCGACGTTTGCCAGCGGCGGCGCACTGCGCATTGGCGCTGCGAGCGCCATCATTTTCAACGGCGGAGCGGACTTCGAATCGACGTCCGTCCTCGAGTTCATGCTGGCCGATTCCGGCGGTTGGGCCGGATACGGACACATCTCGGCATCCCGGTTTACTCTCGCAGGAACGTTCCGTGTCACGTCCGCAGGCGGCTTCGTGCCCGCCATCGGCGAGTTGATTCGCTTCATTGACGCACCGTCCCTTACGGGCCAGTTCGCTTCGATAGAACTTCCCATTCTGCCCGCTGACCGCTGGTGGGATTCCTCGCAACTCGCCAGCCACGGAACCATCGCGGTCATTCCCGCTCCGACCGCGGCCGTGGTCGGGGCCGCCGCCACCGGCCTCGCCCTCTTGCGCCGCCGCCGCCGCGCGTTGCTCGGCACGGGGGCCTTGGGAACCGTGCTTGGATGCGGCGCGGGAAGCCTCCAAGCGATACCGCCTCTCAACCCAGTTCTCTATCCGCCCCAGGCCGTCGCAGGTCTTGCCGCAGGTCGAACCGTGGCCGTCGTGAACGACGTTTTGCTGTCGCCCACCGGCGACATTGGCTTTACTGCCAAGCTCACGCCGCTCACCGGGTTCAACCCAACTGAACAGGTTGTTGGATACTGGCGCGGGGCCACCGGCGCCAGAATCGTGGCGCGCTCCGGAGACCAGCCAGTCGGCGTGAATGTCCATGCGTTCTTTGATAGTGTGGTGGGTCCTGACGCATTCGCCCCGGTGAGCATGAGCGGGACCGGCGGCGGTAGCCAGCTTGTTTTCGCAGCCCGTCTCACGGGCATCAACATCTCGAGCTCGAACAACGTCGGGTTCTGGTTGGCGAATGATGCAGGCACAACTGCCATGGCTGCTCGCCTCGGTCGACCGGTTGAAGGCGTTGATCGTTCAATTTTTCTCCAGACTTTTCCGGGCGCGTTTACGCGGCGCTCGCGTGTGAATGTGGACGGCAGAATGGCGTTTCTGGCGACCGTAGCCAACCCGCTGGTATCACCGGGTATCTGGACGTACGACGCCGTCACAGGACAGGCACTCGTCGCGTTGACTGGACAGGCGCGTCAGGACAATCCAAACCTGTCGATATTCGATTTCCAGACTGATTTCCAGATTGCTCCCGATGGAAGGGTGCTGTATCGCGCACGCGTGCGACACCCTCAGTTGGTGAATAGTCGCGCCGAAGCCGCGATTTTCCTTGACGATGCCCTTCTCGTTCGCAGCAATCAACAGATTCCCGGCGGCTTGCCAGGTCAGACTTTTGGCGATTCCGACGCTCCGTTTGAAGCCCCTGTCGTCAACCGGTTCGGTCCCGCTCAGATCGCCTTCGCAACGACGTTCATACCGGGAATGCCGGCACCCAGGGTCCTCCTGCTCGACGCGAATGGCACACTGCAGTTGATCTACCGGTCGGGCGATCCGGCCCCGGGCTCACCGCCGGGAGTGACACTTGGAATCCCGCACGTGGCTGCTATCAACGATGCCGGCGTTGCGGTGATCTTTGCCGAGTTGAATCGCGGCACCTGCACAACGTGTGCAACCACTGCGCTTTACACACACAACGCCGGAGCACTGCAACCCGCCGCGTTCTTTCCGATGACCAACATCCGAAACCTGCCGCCAGCAGCGGCTCTCCCGAGACCTGCGACAGTCTCCCTGAACAGTTCGGGACAAATGGTCTTTGACGGCCCTCTCACCACTGGCGCGTTTGTCAACGCTAACTCCGCGTTCGGCTGGTCCGCCCCACGCGGCGGTGTCTTTCCGATCACTGTTGCCGGCGATCAAGTCGAGGTCAGGCCCGGCATCTTCCGGACCGTTCGAGAGGCACGCCTCATGCCCGGCGAGGGAACGGTCGATGGCACCGCCGGCTCTATCCCCGCCATCTCGCCCGACGGGCGGATCGCCCTGCGTCTGACATTCACCGATGACACCGTTGGCATCTTCACCTCGACGTTTGCCGACGTTCTGAATCACGCCTTTCCCTGCCCGATCGATTTCTCGGGCGATGGAATGGTCGATCCCGATGACTTGGCCGACTACGTATCCGCATTCTTCAGCAATCCGGCCAACGAACGCGCCGACTACAACCTCGATGGCGTGGTTGACCCCGATGATCTCTCCGACTTCATTTCCGCGTTCTTCATTGGATGCACCTGACGGCCCAGTTGCTTGAGTGAGTCCATAGACGATCAGGCCGCGGTTATCCGCGCGCCAAACACCTGCCAGCGCAGCTGATTCCCCTGATTGCGGCGAGAATGTTCCCTCCTTCTCGATCCGCTCCGCCACCCCTCTACACTGACCCCCGAATCCCGGAGGGATCATCTCATGGCGGCGGAGTCCACCACAACCAAATCAGCATCCAGAAAAACCAACGCGCCCGATCCCAAGGCTGCCGCATCGCAGGCACCCGGCGCACCCACGCCTCCCTCCACTTTCACCCACCTCCACCTCCACAGCGAGTACTCACTCCTCGACGGTGGCAACCGCGTCGACAAACTTGTCGCCCGTGTCAAAGAACTCGGCATGGATGCCGTGGCCGTCACGGATCACGGCAACATGTTTGGGGCGGTGGTGTTCTACCTGGCGTGCAAGGAGAAGGGCATCAAGCCCATTCTGGGGGTAGAGGCCTATGTCGCGCAAGGCCCGCGCACCGATCGCACCTACACCGGCAGCGGCGACGGTGGCTATCACCTTGTGCTGCTGGCCGAGAACATTACCGGGTGGAACAACCTGCTGGTGCTGTGCAGCGAGGCGTATCTCACCGGCTTCTACTTCAAGCCCCGCATCGATCGTGAACTTCTTGAGAAGCACAGCGAAGGGCTGATCGCCATCAACGGCCACCTGGGCAGTGAGATCGGCGACCATCTGCTCGCCTTCGAGCGGACCGGCGATGAGCAGCACTGGGACAAGGCCGTTGAATCCGCCACCTGGCACAAGCGGGTTTTCGGCACGCCCGCCCGCAACGCGTTCTTCATCGAGATGCAGCACAACGGGCCCGAACAGAACAGCATCAACAAGCATGTGATCCGCCTGGCACGCGAGCAGGGCCTGCCGCTTGTGTGCGATAACGACAGCCACTTCCTCCGCAAGGAAGACCACGATGCCCACGACACGCTCGTCTGCATCTCCACCGGCAAGGCCAAATCGCTCGAAGACCGCATGCGCTATTCCGAGGAGCTCTACGTCAAGAGCCCCGAGGAAATGGCCGAGATCTTCGAGCCTTACGGCGAAGCCGGCCGCGAGGCCCTCGCCAACACCGTCGTCATTTCGGCCCGCTGCAACGTCACGCTCCCCATCGGTGCCAGCAACGCCCCGATGGTCCGCATGCGCCGACGCGGCACCGCCCAAGGCGAGCCGTCCAAGTGGACCAGCCTCCCCGACCACGCCGACCCGCAGTTCGCTGGCGACCTGACGGCCTGGTACAACGCCTTCTGTCGCGAGTTCGAGGTCGTCCCGTTCGCCATGCCCGCAGATGCCACGGATGAGCAGAAGCAACTGCTCCTCGAAGAAGCCAAGACCGAATGCGATGCGGCGCTTCACCGCCTCAGCGAAGCCGGTTTCGTCTGGCGCTATGGCTCTGAAGCACTCGCTCAGCGCCCCTCAGACTTTGTCGCCCGCCTTGAGCGCGAGCTCAAGATTCTCTGTGACAAGGGGATCGCGGCGTACTTTCTGATCGTTTGGGACTTTGTCAACTGGGGTCGCCAGAACGGTGTGCCCGCTCTGGCGCGTGGCTCGGGCGTTGGCACCATGGTGGGCTACGCGCTGGGCCTCTCCAACGCCTGCCCGGTTCGCTACGGCCTGCTCTTCGAGCGCTTCACCGACCCTGACCGCAGCGAATACCCCGATATCGATATCGACCTCTGCCAGGACGGCCGGCAGCGCGTCATCGAGTACGTCCGCACCAAATACGGCCACGTGGCGCAGATCATCACCTTCGGAACCCTTAAGGCCCGCGCCGCCATCCGCGACGTGGGCCGCGTCTTTGAGATGCCGATCCCCGAGGTTGACAAACTCGCCAAACTGGTGCCCGAACAACTGGGTGTGACGCTCGACAAAGCCCTTGAGCAGGAGCCCGATCTCCAAGCCCTCTACGACCGCGACCCCAAGGTCAAACGCATCATCGACAACGCGCGGGGTATCGAGGGCCAGGCCCGCCACGCCAGCGTGCATGCCGCCGGCGTCATCGTCGCCACCCGGCCGCTTCACGAGATCGTCCCGCT
>Ga0335397_10003541_pt1 | contig 20850 bp, 14 predicted proteins | sample MAT04_FD_205740 | JGI IMG/M metagenome (GOLD analysis project Ga0335397, IMG submission 205740) | Freshwater microbial communities from Lake Fryxell liftoff mats and glacier meltwater in Antarctica - MAT-04 (spades assembly) (version 2) ... | reverse complement strand
GAATGGTACTAGCAACTGCTTTTGTCACTCTCCCTTTTGTCGCCCGCGAAGTAATTCCTGTTTTGGAAGAAGTGGGAACAGATCAAGAAGAAGCGGCGAAAACTTTAGGAGCAAATGATTGGCAAATCTTCTGGAATGTCACGCTACCGAATATTCGTTGGGGCTTGCTTTACGGAGTAATTTTGACCAATGCTAGAGCAATGGGAGAATTTGGAGCCGTCTCTGTGGTGTCGGGAAATATTGCTAAAAAAACTCAAACTTTGCCTTTATTTGTCGAGGAGGCTTACAAGCAGTATGCGACGCAATCGGCTTTTTCTGCTGCGGTAGTTCTCGGTTTGTTAGCAGTTGTCACTCTCGTGCTTAAGGAGATTTTGGAAAGGAAAACTAGCATTAAGGAGGTTGAGTAATAAAATAAAGTGAGGTGTTTTTGTGATAACAAACCAATCGCAACTCTCAGTAAACGTAGGGTGCGCACTGCGCACCTTCTTACCTCGGAAACAAACAAACAGTATCAAACAGTAAATTTAGGGTGCGCTATAAGAATCCAGAGAAAGTCTGGCGTGGTGAATTAAAACCGAACAAAAAGCAGAAAACCACTATTTTACGTTCCAAGTTTTCAAATTTCCAGCAATGAAAATTGCTTTGAGGAGCTTGGTTTGAGAATCAAAACGCTGAAAGTTAGTAACAATAGTTACTCACGCTCGTCAACCGGTGCGCAGTGCACACCCTACAAAGTCAATCTGTGCACACTACGCACCTTATCTCGGAAACAAATATTAGGAGGCCCAAATGTTAGATCAGAATAGTAGCGAAGTTGAATTTGAGGCGATCGACAATTTCCACAAAACCCAAGAATCAGATATCCCCCACGCTGAGTCAGGAGACACCAGATTAACTCAAACCCGCATTCGCATTCGTATTCCTAAAGAATACCATCAGGAACCTGTCATCTCTAACCTGATTTCGCAATACGGTTTGACGGTGAATTTTAATGCGGCTTTGTTGGGTGTCAAAACTTCGGATGACGGTTGGTTTGATTTGCAACTTAACGGTACAAGTCAACAGATTGAAAGTGCTCTGATTTATCTCAACGATTTAGATGTGGAAATCTGGAGCAATTCCAATCATCCCGATGAAGAAACTTGGTAAAGGTTTGTAGTGAGGACTTTAGTCCTCCTAAAACTAGGACTGTGGGTGCTCACTACAAACCTATTTTATTGCGGTTGTGCGATCGCCCAAACAATCATTCAGCCGCTAAAAAATACCAAGTAACATCAGCTTACAGCCGATCGCCGCGACTGATGACTCTTGACTAAAATATCTCGATCGCCCTCAGTTAATTATTAGATTGACAATTTTTATCGAATCTGGTATATTTTCCATCTTTGGAAAATCAAAAAATAGCACGCAACTCTTTTCAAATATTTTTGTAATAGCCGGAACAATATCCCCCTTTAAAACTTCTAAACAATCAAACTAAGTGATTTCTGCTATGGGAGCATAAAAAAAAGTTTTTGTCAATATTCAATTTAGGTAAAAGTTAGGAGCGATCGAATCTCATCCGCACGGGATCATCTGAAATTTGTAAAGGTATCATCGCAGTGCGAGCAAGCTGCTCGAAGCAAGAGTTTATGCGAGGGAGTAAGCTGTTCGCACTACGAAGGGTATAGTAACAAAAATGAGATGCACCCATCCGCACCGGAAACAGCTCGAAAAATGCTGCGACAGTTGCTTTGTGTGATCGCTTTGATGTGTGTGTACCAGAGAAATTTAATCGTGGAATTTTATAAAGAACCGAAACACCAGATTGTTTTTGCAGATTCACAAGTTACAGATTGGGCAAGTTTAACAGAAACTGCAAATCCCGATACAGAAGTTATTATTCTCAAGGGCGATCGGGACGGCATCGAGCAAATCGCTGAAACACTTAAACAGCGGACAAACATTGCAGCCGTCCACATTTTATCTCACGGCGCAGCAGCCAGCTTGCAACTGGGAACCACAGAACTCAATCTCAGCAATATTGAAAGCTACCGCAATTATTTAGAAACATGGTTTGCTTTACCAGCGGCCTCCGCAAACTCGAACTCTTCAACTACAGCTAAACCCGAAATTCTACTTTACGGTTGCAACGTCGCCGCCACAGAAGCCGGTGTCGCTTTCGTAGAAAGGCTGAGCCAGCTAACAAAAGCAAATATTGCCGCTTCCGACAATTTGACCGGCAGTGCAGCGCTGGGCGGAGACTGGGAACTAGAAGTAACTACAGGGAAGATAGAAACTCCTGTGGCGTTTTCTGCTGAGGGGAGAGAGGCTTATAGCGGGGTGCTTGCTGACTTAAACCAGAATGCTGGCGACTTTGGCGGACTGCTAAATGCCATCAATGTTGCCAACATCAACGCTGGGATTGACACAATTACCCTGACTGCGGATATCACCCTCACGGGGCTGCTGCCAAAAATTAGTGACAACACCAATATCATTGGCGGAGGTTTTGCCATCAGTGGCGCTAATAATTTCCGCGCCTTGGTAGTTGATAACGGTGCAAACGTCAACATCTCTAACCTCACCATTGATTCTGCAAAAGCATTAGGTGGCAACGCACCAGTTGGTGGTGGTGGCGCAGGGGGTTTAGGCGGCGCACTTTTTATCAACACTGGCAATGTAACTGTTGACAGAGTAACTTTCTCGAACAACCAGGCGATCGGCGGTAACGGTACTGCTGGGAGCGGTGGCAAGGGTGGTAGCGCTGATTTGGCTACTGTCTTCGGAGGCACAGCAGGTAGCAACGGTAGGGATGGCCGGGCCGGTCTGCCAAGCGCTGGCGCTGCGGGCGGGGCTGGGGAAGCGGGCGAGGCGGGCGGCAATGGCAACGCCGGCGGTAATGGCGGCAATGGTGGAATTGGTGGAAGTGGTGTTGGCGGCACAAACGGTGGCATTGGCGGCATTGGCGGTAATGGCGGTGTCGGCATTGTCGGGGCTGGCGGCGGCGCTGGCGGTAATGGCGGTGTCGGCGGCGCTGCGGGATCTGGCACTCTAGGCGCTGGCGGTAATGGGGGTAATGGCGGTGCTGGGGGTATCGCTGGCGGCGGTGGTGGCAGCGGTGGCAATTTCGGTACGGGTAACGTCAATGGTACTGGCGGTACCGGCGGTGGTGGCGGTATCGGTGGCGGTGGCGGCGGTGCCGGGCCTGGTGGAGGAGGCAGCGCGAACTCCAACGCTGGCAATGGTAGCACTTCTGCCGGTGGTGGTGGCAGTGGCTACGGTGGGGCAATTTTGCTCAACAGTGGCAGCTTGACGATGACCAACAGCACCTTGTATGGCAACAAAGCCACAGGCGGCAACAGTGGGGATGCTACGGCAGGTGCAGGTTTTGGCGCTGGTGCTGCAATTTTCATCCAGTCTGGTAGTGCTACCCTGACGAACAACACCATTGCTGACAACACTTCCACCAAAGGAACTGGTACTTTGCCAGCCATGTTGCTAGGTTCTAATGCTGGAGGCATTTTCAACAACGGCGGTATTGTCACTCTCAAAAACACGATCGTCGTTGGCAATACTGCTCTTGGATCCCCCGATCTATCTGGGGCATTTACTGGTAACAACAACCTGATTGGCGATCTCACGGGGAGCACAGGTTTGACTGGTCAGCAATTGACAGTGCTTCGGGCAAATGTATTAGCAGCAACTGCCGCACTAAACGGCGCAACAGCCGGGCCTTTGACCCTTGCCCTAGTTGACAATAGCCCTGTAACTACCAGCAGCAACCCTGCCATCGGTGGAGGCGACCCAACCACAACGGCAGTGGGCCTTACTGCTTTCGACCAACGCGGCACTGGTTTCCCTCGCAAAATTGAAAATACTCTCGTTGGTAAACCCAATATTGACATCGGTGCTTACGAGTACGGGCCGGTTGTCCAGGGTCAGAAATTCAACGATCTCAACGGCGATGGCGTTAAAGATGCGACAGATGATCCAGGTCTAGGCGGATGGACTATTACCGCAGGAACTAAGAGTGATGTTAGCTCTGGGGTTCCTGCAACTTTGGGTCAATACACCCTCACCGATACTAAGGCAAATACTGCGATCGCAGAAACGCCACAAACCGATTGGGTGCAAACTCTCCCCGCTGCTACCGCTACTCCTTACAACACAGGTATTGCTGACTCTACCGGCAAAGACTTCGGCAACTTCGGGTTGATGACCATTAATGGTCTAGTATTCGATGATACAGACGGCAACGGCACCAAAGAAACAGGAGAAACTACGGGATTACCCAACATCCCGATCGACTTAATCAACTCCGTCACCGGAGCAATTATCAGCACCCAAAACACAACTGCCACTGGTGCTTATAGCTTCCCCAACCTAGGGCCGCTGACCGGCGGTGCTAACTACCGCGTCCGGGAACAAGTACCCACAGGCTCGACAAAAACCACCACAGATCCCGCCGACATCCCCCTCCAAAGCGGTGCAACTCTCGCCGGCGGAAACTTCGGCCACTTCAAAAACATCACGATTGGCGGCACCAAATTCGAGGATAAAGACGGCAACGGTGCCCAAAATGGGGCCGAGGGAGCACCCTCAAATACTTGGGATATTGAGTTACTGAACGCCGCCGGTAAAGTGGTAAAAACCGAAACTACAGCTAGCACCGGCAACTACACATTTACCGACGTTGGGCCAGGCACCTACACCCTACGGGAAGTGCAACAGACTGGTTGGCAGCCAACTCTTGCCCCCACTGGCAGCATCACCCCTACCAGTGGCCTGAACATCACAAACACCGCTGCCACTCCCACCAACTTCGGCAACTTCCAGTTCGGTAAAATCAGCGGGATCAAATTTAATGACCTCAACAAAAATGGCGTGCAAGATGCGCCAGCAGAAGAACCCCTAGGAGGCTGGACAATTTACTTGGATGCCAACGACAACGGCGTGCAAGAGCAAGTAGCAGCAGAAACTGGCACCAACGCCACCGTTACCGATGTCACCGGTAAGTACGAGTTCACCAACTTACCAGCCGGCACTTATACAGTGCGGGAAGTTGCACAAACCGGCTGGACGCAAACTGTGCCGCCCGCCGACGCAGCCACGCCTACCCTTTCCGGGGCATTTAAGATCGCAGTCACCAGTGGCACCGACTCCCAAAACAACAATTTCGGCAACTTCAAGCCGAACACGATTAGCGGGCTCAAATTCAACGATCTCAACAACAATGGCATCCAAGATGTGCCAGCAGAAATAGGACTGCCCAACTGGCAAATATTCCTCGATACTGACGGCAACGGCACTCTGGACACCGGGGAACCAAACACCCTCACCGATGCCACCGGTAACTACAAATTCCTCGATTTGTCAGCCGGCACCTACAAGGTGCGGGAAGTCTCGCAGCCTACTTGGACGCAAACTACTCCCAACCAGGCCGACATCACTGTCATCAGTGGTCAAGACATCGCTAATATCAACTTTGGTAACTTCAAGTCGAGCACCATCAGCGGTCAAAAATTCAATGATGCCAACAACAATGGCGTTAAGGATGCCGGAGAACTGGGGCTGCCAAACTGGCAAATATTCCTCGACAGTATCAATCCGGATGAAAGATTTGAGCAGGGCGAACCGACTACCATCACTGGTCCCGATGGCAACTACATTCTCAAAGACATACCCGCAGGCACTTTCCAGGTAAGGGAAGTACCGCAAACCGGCTGGACGCAGACGACGACTAACCCCGCCCCGATTACGGTGGCCGGTGGAGATGCGATCGCGGGCATTGACTTCGGCAACTTCCTGCCGCAACCGGGCACGATCCGAGGTTTGAAGTTCCAAGACACCAACAACAATGGCACTCAGGAAGCCGGAGAACCGGGTTTAGCCAATTTCCAAATTGAGTTAACCAAGGTCGTACCTCCAACCCCAGGATCTCCTGCTGCGGCTGCTGTTGCTACTACCACCGACAACAGCGGCAACTACTTGTTCGCGAACCTAACGCCGGGAACCTACCGCGTCCGGGAAGTCAACCAAACTGGGTTTACCCAAAGCACCGCTGACCCAGCCGACATCGACCTGACTTCGGGTGCTATTGTCAGCGACATCAACTTCGGGAACTTCCCGGCACCGACGCCGACGCCGACACCGACTCCGACTCCTGTACCTTTACCAACGCCGATACCTGTACCGATACCTGTACCGGCACCAACACCGGCACCGACACCGGCACCGACACCGGCACCGACGCCGGCACCGACACCAACGCCGACACCGGCACCGACACCGGCACCGACACCGGCACCTGTACCGACAGATTTGGTTTGCCCTGAAGACTTCCCCAGGATTGTCACTCCCAATCAGCCCGGCAGTCCTTCTGGGGGTAATGTGATCAACGGCCCTAACGGCGACGATACGATCGTAGGTACTGCCAACAGTGACTCGATCTTCGGGTTGGGCGGCAGCGATTTGATTTTTGGCCAAGAGGGCGGCGACTACATCAATGGCAATACGGGCAACGATACCGTCTACGGAGGCATCGATAACGACACTCTCTTTGGCGGTAAAGGCTTTGACCTGATTTTTGGCGATCGCTCGAATGATACGATTTACGGCAATCGCGGCAACGACTCGCTCAGTGGCGACGAAGGCAATGATGTATTGTACGGTGGCAAAGCCGACGACGTAATGTTGGGAGGCGCTGGCGACGACGTGCTGTTTGGCGATGAGGGTAATGACACTCTCTGCGGCGGCGACGGTAACAATACCTTAATTGGCGGCAGCGGCGATGATTTGCTCTTTGGTGGCACCGGCGATGAGTTGCTCTTTGGAGGCTTTGGCAGCGATACCCTCGTCGGCGGATCTGGCAGCAATGGTTTTATCTTGGGAGAGGGCGCGGGAATTGATACTATTATCAACTTCACCGCAGGAGTTGATTCACTGGTGTTGGTGCAAGGCTTGGACTTCAATCAACTGTCAATTACCCAAACTAATGGCTCAAGCGCGATCGGGCTTGCTAACAGCGACCAGATTTTAGCTGTAGTGGCGGGCGTGCTGCCGATCCAATTATCCGCGAGCAGTTTTAGCTAGACAGACGGGAATCCCCGCACTATATCGCTTCGATTAGTGTGGGATGAGAGGCGCAGTGAGTTGAGGATTCCACACGCTTACAATCTTACAGGCGCAAGCGTTGAGCAGTGAGCGGGTGGATGACGAGGCGAACTCTCTTCTCAAATACCGACTAGAAAAGGTTTTAAGGGATTTCTGGATTTAACCCAGCGTTATTGTATACTGTAATAAGTTGGTCGCTGACCCGCCAGAGCTACTAAAACGCCCTTGAGGTAGTAGTGCAGTCTGGGAAGCCCCCCTACCGCTGAATATGTAGGCTGGACAAAAAAGTATTTAAAACAATCTCAGGAAGTGGGATTGCTGAACCGGGTAATACTGAAAAGTATTGCGGGAGTAAGTAGCATTATTGCTAAAACCTCCGGAGGCTTTGTAAGACCTGAACTGCGTATGTAGGAATGGCTAGAGCCTGTGAAACTAGAAGCCCAAACCGTACCGCCTTGCGGTCGGTGTCGGGTACTTCACCTTGCTGGTTTAGTCTGCAGTCCTCAGCAGGCATGGGTTTCAACTTAAACAGGCTCTGAGACTGAAGTCCAAGAGCCTGCTTAAGTCCACCCTTTGTGGAGTTTTGCTTTGAGGTAGGAGTTTAAACCCCTGCTTTCCCTGCGAGTTTGAGGTTTAATATCCTGTGCGATCGATTAACCGCACGCCGGTTCGTAGTGCGGACTTCAGTCCGCCTCTTAAAAGGACTAAAGTCCTCACTACAAACCAGGTTCGTAGTGCGGACTTCAGTCCGCATCTCAAAAAAGCCGCACACCTTACCCGGACAATCGGGAGTAGGGAAACGAAATTCCGTTCCCATTCTGCGGTCAAATTTGTTCCAGATACTCCAGCAAGTCAGCCATTTCTTGCGGACTCGGCTGAAACTGCGGCATTGGTGGAGTTCGCCCGCTGGTGACTTGGCGGATTAGCTCGAATTCGGATTTGCGCTCGGAAACTCGCTGCAAGTTGGGCCCGACTTGAGTATCTCCAGCGGATATGTGACACCCGGCACAGTTCATTTGAAAGATGGCTGAACCCTGAAACTGGTCGCCTGTAAGGGACAGGACGCTTTTGACGTAGGGGTCGGCGACTTGAAACTGACGAATTGTCATATTCCCCAATATGATGGCAAGCAACAGGGCGATCGCAAATATAGCAAGTCGCTCGATCGGGTTTTTAACTTCATTCCTGGCAAGTTGGTGATTCAAAGGAGTTCAATTTAAAAATAGTATCTACAAGAAAATTTACTTCTCATTACATAGCTTAATCCTTCCCAGCGGGGATATCAAGCTCTGAGACCCCGGAAGGCCCAAGAATGCGAAAATTCATCTGTGTAAGTGCTGGTAATATTAAAAATAGATTGTTAAATCTTAACGTTAAGGAGCTCTCATGGTAGAACCGCTGCTTTCAGGTATTGTTCTGGGTCTAATCTTTGTTACTCTGGCGGGGCTGTTTTTTGCTGCATATCAGCAGTACAAGCGCGGCGATCAGTTGGGTATCAACAAGTAAAAGGGCTTACAGTCCCTCGGTGAGGCGAGGGGGAGAGGGGGAGAGGAGGAGATTGGAAAATCATCCTTCTTCCTTCAATCCGTTACATCCGTTACATCCGTTACTTGCATCCGCTGCCGAACTTCCCTCTTCCTCCTGTCAACAGTCAACAGTCAACAGTCAACAGTCAACAGTCAACAGTCAACAGTCAACAGTCAACAGTCAACAGTCAACAGTCAACAGTCAACAGTCAACAGTCAACAGTCAACAGTCAACAGCCAACAGTCAACTGTATCGATCGAGAATAGCAGCAGTTTCCCGGCCTGTCTTTTCCCAGCTAAATTGTTTTGCTCTGGCCAAACCGAGTTGCCGCAAGTGCGATCGAGCTTTGGCATCCGTTGCCAGCTCTTGCATAGCAGAGGCAATTTCCTGGATGCTGTAGGGATTGAGTAACAGTGCGCCGTCCCCCGCGACTTCTGGCATCGAAGACAGGTTAGAGGTGATAACAGGAGTGCCACAGGCCATTGCTTCGAGTACGGGGAGGCCGAATCCTTCCCAAAGACTGGGGAATAGCAGGGCGATCGCCCGGTTGATGACTTTGGGCAAATCAGCCGCCGGGAGGTAATTTAGGAATTTTACTCGATCGCACAATCCCAATTCTTGAACCTGCGCCTTCAGCAGCGGCGTATAACGCTGATCTTCGGAACCTGTTATCCACAATTCGTACTCGGAATTATTGGGTAAAGCTGCAAACGCTGCTACAACTCGCTGCACGTTTTTATGGGGATTGTGGCGGCCCATATAAAGAAAATAATTGCTTGTTGGTAAGTCTAAAAACTTAAAAAAACTCGCATCATAGCCGGGAAAAATTCGCGATATTAAAGAACTTGGAATCTTACAAAAATTAGTAACATCATTGGCAGTTGATTCGGAATCGCAGATGATATGTTCAGCCTGTCGCAACACTTGGGGAATGTAGTAGCGGTGATAAGGTGTCAGCGGATCGAAGCGGCGGGGAAATCGCAGCGCTATTAAGTCGTGTACTGTAATTATATAGCGACAACCTGCAAATAGAGGAGCTTCGGGAATTGGAGAAAATAATAAGTTAGATTTTAGCTGTTTGTAAATTTTTGGTAGTTGGGTTTGTGTCCACAGCAATCGATTGATGTGTCCTCTGCTTCCTTGTTCTGGCGTGAGATTGGCGGGGATTTGGTAGCAGTTATTGTTGGGAAAATTCTGGGATGTGAGTAAGGTGGGATTGAGAGAATTTAGGTGGGGAAATAGATTTTTGGCATAGATGGCTAAGCCTGTTGGTTGAGAAATTAGAAAGGAAAGATTAATTAGTAAGTTAGATGGGGAATTCGGCATAGAATAATATGATGATTGCGGTTTTGGGCAGGATTTTTTTGTTTAACCGCAGAGGGCGCTGAGGGCGCTGAGAAAGAGAAAGAAAGAGAGGGAAGATTTAAAGATATTGCTGTAAAATATTAGCGGTTGCTTCTCCGGTTTTATGCCAGCTAAATTGATTTGCTCTTGCTAAGCTAGCAGTTTTTAAGTTCGATCGCACTTTTGAATCTCTGGCTACCGTTTGCATAGCGTGGGCTATTTCTCCGACGCTGTAAGGATTGACTAATAATGCCGCATCTCCGGCCACTTCTGGCATTGATGACAGGTTGGAAGTGATGACTGGTGTACCGCAGGCCATTGCTTCCAAAATTGGCAAGCCAAAGCCTTCCCAGAGTGTGGGAAACACTAGGGCGATCGCCTGATTCATCAGTACGGGCAATTGAGAATAGGCAACGTAACCGAGAAACTTTACCGAAGATTGTAAGCCCAATTGTTCAACTTGTGCGATCGACTGCGCCGTGTAAGCATTCGGAGGCCCGGCTAGCCACAATTCGTAATTTGCGCGATCGGCTAAACTGGCAAATGCTGCAATTAACCTTTCCAAGTTTTTATAAGGATCGTGTCTACCGGTATAAAGAAAATAATTTTTAGCTGGTAAGTCGAGATATCTAAAATTAATATTATCGCAAGCTAGGGGAATTGCGGTCATTTTTTGACGCGGAATTTGGTAAAAATTAGCAACATCTGTCGCCGTTGCTTCAGAATCGCAAATAATATGTTCCGCTTGCCGCAAAACCTGCGGTATGTAGTAGCGAAAATAAGCAGTCAAGCGAGAAAATCTTTGGGGAAAGCGCAAAGGAATTAAATCGTGTACCGTAACAACGTAGCGGCATTTTGAATACAAAGGTGCTTCGGGAATTGGCGAAAAAATTAGGCTTGACTGCAATTTTTTGTAAATTTGGGGCAATTTAAATTGAGTCCACAGCAGCCTGTTAATTTGTCCCTTCGGCCCTCGATTCGGAGTCAAACTTTCGGGGATTTGATAGCAGTTATAATGGTCTATTTTCTGGGAAGCAAGTAATGTTGGTTCTAGTCGTTGCAGTTGCGGGAAAAGATTGGCGGCATAGGTTCCGATTCCCGTGGGTTCGGGAGTTAAGAAAGACAAATTGATTAACAGTTGATTGGACACGGTTAGAGTAAAAATAAACTTTAATTGGAAGAAGACAAGGCGGTTGAAACCGCGTCTATACAAACAAAACCCGAGATCAGAGGGGTTGAAGATCGGGCGGTTAAAATACGTTGTTTTCTTCAGTCCGCGGAGGCGGACATCGTTTGTGTAGGCGCGGTTTCAACCGCCGTCTACGTTTATTCAGTCCCTCCCTTGCTCGGACATCGTTTGTGTAGGCGCGGTTTCAACCGCCGTCTACGTTTCTGCAGCGTCCTTACCCGCATCCATATTTGTATGCTTAAGGTCGATCGAGCATTTGAGCAATCTCGCCTGGATTTGGCAGCCGAATTGTAGCATATTCCTGGTGAATAATCTCAAAAAAACTCTTGACTTTGTGTTCAAAACCTGCAAGTCTAAAGTTCTGACTGCGCTGCTGTGCACCAGCTTGAAGTTCAGCTAACAAATCGGGATTAACAATTAGTTGATGCGAATGCTGGCAAAGTTCCTCAACGGTATTGAACAAAAAGCCCGATCGCCCGTGTTCGACAATTTCCACTTGGCCACCACCAGCAAAGACGATCGGAGCACAACAATTTTGCATTGCTTCCACCGTCGCCATCCCGAAATGTTCAAACCTTTGAGGATTCACTTCACCCAAACCGCAGCCGTGCCAAAAAATGCTCGCTTTAGCATAAAGCAATTTCACCTCATCAAAAGAAGCATTAACTTTGAGTTCTATCGCCCTTGAATCTTGCCTCAATAAATTTTGAACCGTCTTTAAATAAGGATTTTTCGGAATGCTGCTACCAGCTAAAATCAGCCGCCATCCTTGAAGTCGATCGGGATAATCTGCTAGCAAACTGCGGAAAGCTTTAATTAGTTCAATTTGCTTTTTGGTTCCCCCAGCTTCAAACTGTCCCACAGCTAAAATGACCTTTTCTTTCGCCACTTTCACCGTTGCCATTTCCACGGGCGGATAAAGTAAAAAAGTTGGCTGCAAGTTCCAGCGTTTCTCCAGCCACTTGACCGTAAATTGACTGTTTGCAATAATAAAAGTGTAGTCATCCACAGCAAAGTGACGGTTGCGAAAAGTATTGGGAAAATGGCAAAAAAATATTGATATCGGCGATAGCGGTTTCACTTTTTCCAGTTGGTTCGCATTGATAAAAATATCGTAATTTTTGCTTTCTTTTGCAATTTCATCAAAGGGATTTTCCATATCCTCCACGATGATGCTGGAATCGATACACTGCATTCCGCGTTTGTCGTAAAACTGCAACGGAATAATTTTAATTTTACATCGAGAAAGATTCAGCCCGTACCACGATTCTAAGTCGGAAACAGCAACGGGTTTGTTGGCGATGAAAGTAATATCAAATTCATTTTGCAGCAGCGAGGCGATGGTAGCGACGTATTTTTGACCGCCGCCGATAAAATGGAGTCCGTGATCGTAAATTGCGATCGACATTTTGCGATCGCCCCGAACCACCTGTAATCGAGGTAAAATGCGATCAACCTTGCTGCGGCTGTAAATCACCGCCAACTTTTCCAACAACTGCGGGAGTACATTTGCGATGATTTCCGGTTTCTGATAATCTAGCAATTTTTTAATCGCCACAAACAAACTCTCGAACAACAAATCGTACTGTTTGTTAGAAAAAAAATCTGAAGTATGAATCGCCTTAACTAATTGCAAAGGTTCGTGTTTCGCCAAATACAAAAACCGATTGCGGTTGCAGAAATACTCAGTAAGCTTGCTACCTTTACTAGAACCGCGATACTCGTGATGGGCGATAGCTGCGGGAACATAAAGCATTTTCCAACCCAGTTTGTAACAGCGTTTAGCAAACTCTACATCCTCAAAATACATCACAAAATCTTCATCAATCGGCCCCACATCTTCCAGACATTCCCTGCGAAAAAGCACCGCCGCCCAACAAAGCCCCTCGACTTCTTCTTCTGTATCGTACTGTCCCGAATCTTTCTCGCCAAAACCGATATCTTGCCAATAAAAGTCAGGTAATTGCTGAATCCCCGCGCTGTTAATTCGCCCGTCTTTAAACAACAATTTACCGCTAGCAGCACCGACTTTATTGTCAGTTTCTAGCCGTTTGACTAATATTTCTAACCAGTGACTGTCAAGGGTTGCATCATTATTTAGAAAAGCGATGTATTGCCCTTTTGCTTCGCTGATTCCGAGGTTGAGGGCTTTGGCGAAGTTGTTCGCGGAATTAACAAATATCCGAACTTTAGGAAATAGTTCGCGCAAAGCATTAACCGAATCGTCTTGAGAGCAATTATCAATTACAATTAAATCAAGTTGTGATTCTGGATACGCAAGTTTTTGTAGAGATTTTAAGCAATCCTTCGTGTGGCGCAGACCGTTATAGTTGACTATAATTAACGAACATATTGGCAGTGTGGTCATTTTTGATGATTTATTGTTGTCCGATCGCGCAATTGAGCAGTAATCATCTCTAAAATAGCAGTATGTTGCTGCTGCAGCGCTTTAATTTCCTCTATTTCTGACTGAAAATTTGCGATCGCCTGTTGTTGAGTCTCAAGCTGTGCTTTAACTTCGGGAAAACCGCCACTGAACTCTGATGCAATTTTTTTCTCTAGGGTTTGTTGATTTTCTTGCAATTTTTGCAACTGTCTGCTCAACGTTTGCACCACGCGGGTATTAGCAAAATTGTAAATTACTTGTCGTTCGAGTACCGGTCTGAGCAATTTTCGGACGATTTTCCTAACGGCTATGACTGCGGAACCCAGTCGCCTTTGGTAAGAAGTAATGGGGACGTTGTAAATGTCGAAACCAGTCTTCAAAAGCGCGATATCTTCGTCATCTTCATCTCTGGCGATCGCACTATTTTCTCTTGCAAACATCAGCGAATCAGCAATACAAATTCGCGGCTCCAAAGTTTGTCGCAATTTATCTATAATTTGTTGAGTTGGTATTTCTTCGGACTCCAATCTTTCGCCTCCTTAAAACGTAGGGTGTGCACCGCGCACCATCCCGTAAATGTAACACCATCCCGTGAATTTAGGCGCGCACCATCGCGTAAATGTAACAAACTGCACAGCATTCCGTAGATTTTGCTAGAACAATGGTGCGCGTCTCAACTTAAGCTAACTCAATTTGACTGTCATCACCGATCATAAACCGCAAAGCCTTTGGACGCGCCGGCGCATTGGTGAGTTGAGCTCGCTGCCCGATCACGCTATCAACAATTCGCTGATGAATGCCAATTATTTTCGCCCCTTGCAAGATTACACTGTGTTCGATATCAGCATCAATCATCGTCACGCGATCGCCAATACTGCTGTAAGGCCCCACAAAGCAATTTTCAATGTGGCTATTTTCCCCAATTACCACAGGCCCGCGAACTGTAGAATTAATAATTTCCGTTCCTGCGCCTATTTGCACGCGCCCGATAATTTGACTTGTGCTGTCTACTTTCAATTCACTTGAAGCTACGATACGGCTATCTAAAATGATTTGATTTGCACTCAGCAAATCATCTTTTTTCCCCGTGTCCAGCCACCAACCCTCTAAATTACAGGCTTCTACGTGTTTTTTCTGATTGATTAGCTGTTGGATCGCATCAGTAATTTCGAGTTCGCCGCGGGGCGAAGGTTGAATTTGATCGATCGCCTCATGAATAGTAGGAGCAAAAAAGTAAATTCCCACCAGCGCTAAATTCGACGGTGGATCTTTTGGTTTTTCTACTAACTGCAAAACTCGCCCGTTTTCATCAACTTTTGCCACACCAAAAGCCGAGGGATTTTTGACTGGGCGCAACAAAATCAGACCGTCTAGTTTTTGCTTGTGAAAAATCTCTAAAAACGGCTCTAGCGAATTTTCAATTAAGTTATCTCCCAAATACATAATAAACGGAGAATCGCCCAAAAACGGTCGAGCAACTTTCACCGCGTGAGCGAGTCCCGCCGGCTCGTTTTGCAAGATATAAGTAATTTTTGCACCGAAGCGAGATCCATCTCCAGTTTTCGCCTTCACCTCTTTCCCGGTTTCGGGACTAATAATAATCCCAATATCCGTAATCCCAGCCGCCACAATTCCTTCTATTCCGTACCACAGTATCGGCTTATTTGCCACAGGAACCAACTGCTTAGCACCCGTATAGGTTAGGGGACGCAAGCGTGTTCCTTTGCCGCCAGAGAGGATGAGTGCTTTCATTGGGTGAAATTAGAGTTATCCTTTAGGGTTTGCGGTGCTGGCTCGATTTGCCTGCACTTGTTCGCTCTGGTTAATCTTAAAGCACCGCTACCGCGCTGGCAATAGCCTCGATCGCAGAAAGAAGGCATCAAAGGCTTCTATCGAGGTAAAAAGAAGCAAGAAGGAAGAAGGAAGCAGCAATCAAAGCAAGGGTTTGAGCAATGCGAGAACATTCTGAGTATCGGGCGCGGTTGCTGTCCAATTGATTTATAGTCGATCGAGCATTCAGTAGTCTAAAATTTCAAATCGAAAAATGAAAAATCTCAAATGGTTTAATAGCGACCGTATCTAGCGATAACGTTATTACCACTATTATTGTTATTTGTCAACCAAGCCCACATTTGATCCCCCAGACAAAAATGCCACCACTCGTTAGGATGCTGCTGAAAACCAGCAGCTATCATGGCATCTTTTAATATTTGCCTGTGCAGGTGATATTCCTGTTTGTGCGGCTGCTTGCTATTGGCAAAATAATCGGGATAAGAGCGTTCTGATGTTTCATCAATCGGAGAACCCATATCAATTTGTTGATAATTTTCATCCACTAAAGTTATATCTAAAGCAGCGCCTGTACTGTGAGGGGGAGGCGTAGCCAAATCCATGCTTGGTACGGCCCAAAATTGATATACGTGTTTGATAATTACTTCATGTTTGTCTTCGGAAACCGGAAATTCACAGCCTTGAGCTACAGCAATTTGATTGAAAGTATAATCTATCATAAATTGCTGAACTTCTACCGGCCGATAAGCGTCAAATATCAGAATTTGCCAATGAGGATAATTTTGCTGTAGTTGTGTTTGAGCTTTTATTAAACTATTGACAACTCCTTGTCGCAAATAGTAAGGCGAGTCTGCTTTGCTGTTGTGATAGGGAGCACCCAATTTTTGATAGGGGTGTGGCGTTTCCAAGGCAAAATGTTCGGTGGGAATTGGCACTAAGGGTTCGCCGCATTCATCGATCGCGATTTGCTGATATGGTTTCACAGTATAATTGTGATGAATTTGTATTTTTTGTTTAAATGCTCAATTTAGATACTAGCACGGGAATTGCATTTATTTCCGAAAATTCGCCAGTCCGCGCTCAGTTGCGACAATACGTGCAAGGACAGCAAATGGTGATGACTCAGACGGCTTTTAATGAGTTGACTAATATTGTTCAAAGCATAGCAGGTTCCTTGGAGCAAGCGCGAGCAAGTCGATTCCTCCAGAGAGTGGCTGTCATTCGCGACAATCCTTCTGTGAGATCGTTAAATTTGCAGATAACTAGAAACTTAGGCGCAAATGATATAATAATTTTGGGAACAGGCGACCAGTTGGGCATCACAACCATGACAGCAGATGCTAAAGCTGTTAGGGCAATCAGCGGTCAAGGTGTTGATTTCAGCGTGTACGTTCATCCTCCGTGTCGTTTAAGGGGAAACTAACAATGAAAGTTGCTATTGAACATTATTTGTCGAGTACCTACAAGCTGATTCAGCGTGCTTTTCCTGACGGAGTTAAACAGGAGGATTATTTTCCGCTTTTGGCATTGCTTTACGGTGAAATGTCCGATCGCAATTTAGCAGAAGTCATGGCACACTGTACAGGTAAAGATTATTATCTTGTTCTGAATGATGTATATGGGGTAGGTTCAATCGATGAACCGGATGCTGAAGCTATTGCTAAGTTGAAGGATCGTTTGCTGGCTTGCGGTTACGCAGAATGGCTAGAAGAGTAACAGTTTGTATAATTACTCAACTCCGGGCAAGTTTGTAGTGAGGACTAAAGTCTTCATAAAAATTCTAGGACTTTAGTCCTCACTACAAACCTTAAAAATTCGGGAGCATCTCAGTTTTGCATTTATAGTGCGAGCGTCCCCGCTCGCGGATTGTACAACTCGCGAGCTGGGACGCTCGCACTATAATAAAAAAAATGCTTTTTGCAAAACTGAGATGCTCCCAAAATTTCTAACTTTGGCGATAAGCAACTACCGCATAAAACGGATCGCCACTTCCTATTCGCAGCATTTGCATAAAACTAGGTAAGTTAGGCTTGCGAACAACTACTTCCGGCTTACTAAATCCGGGTATGTTCGCTCCTTTAACAGAATCAAAGTAACCCTTGACCAATTGTACCCGATCGCCCTCCGAACCTTCCCGCCAAGCCGCAATTGCTTTTTGAGAAAACATCAGGTTAGAAAAGCTCATAATTGCCACGCCTCCGGGCTTCAAAATCCGGTGAATTTCGGCAAAAATCGCATCTGGGTGTTGCAAATACTGCACGGATACGCAGTTGACAACTGCGTCAAATTCTGCATCTGCCAGCGGCAATTTGGGATTTGCGTTCAAATTCTGCAAGAAATAATGATTCAGTCTGGGATTTTTTGCCAACTCCTCTTGATTCATGCCGTGCCCTTCAACATGGGCAAATTCCATCTCCTCTGGCAAATGGGAAACCCAACTGCTCATCATATCGAAAATCCGAGTATTCGGTTTCAGCCGTTCCCGATACAAATCGGTTAGTTGCTGGATGAATCCCTCGTCTACGTGCGTCACAAACCGGGGATAGGAATAGAACAAATTGTCGTCAGTGTCGTCTAACTTGGTGCGTTTGTCGGCTGGAAGCAACATAAAGTCCGATCGCAAATAAGATTTACTCTTTCTAGTTTAAGAACAATTAAGAAATGTAAACACACTTCCCCAGAAGGACATCCGCCACTGGGGTATTAGCTTCACCAAAAACTTGGCGATCGCCCTTGACAACTCCCAAAATACATTTTACACTAATAGTACGAACGCTAAGTAATAAACCGATGGTTACTACATCCACTGTCGATCGCACAAATCTAGCCCAGTGGCACGACGTTCTCGCCCCCCACAGCCTGGGCTACCGGATCAAACTGCTGGCACAGCTAGGTAGTCGCAGACTGCAAGAAATACTGGAACCCTTTGGGCTGACACCTTTTCACTGGCTGGTACTGTGCTGCTTGTGGGAAGAAGACGGTTTGCCTACTTCCAGCATTGGCGACAAACTGCAACAGGTAGGCGGGACGCTGACGGGCGTGATCGATCGCATGGAAGAAAGAGATTTAGTCCGCCGGGAGAGAGACACGCGCGATCGGCGGATTTGGCGCATTTGGCTGACAGACTCGGGTGCCCAACTGCAAGACGTACTGCCCCCGCTGGTAGATGAAATCCGCGAGCGAGTTATGGAAGGCATTCCTGAAGCCGATCGAGAACTTTTTTCTAAATTGATCGATCGGGCGATTCTCAATCTTTCCTAAACCAACAAATCGCTCTTTCGAGTGAAGCGCAACAGCATCTACCTCCACTACATTACAAATAACAGCAAAATACTACGCATCCTCTTTGATAACACCAAAAACAGTAGTCCTCATAAATAAATACTACGCACTCTAACTAAACGGCATATTATTAAAATCTCAGGAGTCAACTACCATGAAACCCACCAACGAAACTAACCCAGCAGAATTCAACGGTAACGGTAATCGCAAAGCATTGGGGCTATTAGAAATAGAAAAGCCGATCGACGACACCATAGCCAAAAGCCTACCAGTAATCCCCGCCCCAGAAACAGAAGCCAGCGCCCCCGCCGAACTTAAAACCGGCCCAGAAACAGAAATCCAAGCACCCCTGGCGCCGTCGGAAAAACCGAAGAAAAAGTCCAAGAAACCGCTGATTTTCGCAGCGCTGGGCATCGGGGCGATCGCAGCGGGCAGCTTCGGCTACCACTACTGGCAATACAGCTCAATCCACGAAGAAACCGAAAACGCCACAGTTGCCGGACACATCCACCAAGTCAGCAGCCGCATCAACGGTACAGTCGGCGAAGTTGTAGTACAAGACAACCAACAAGTAAAACCCGGACAACTGCTGATTAAACTCGACCCCCGCGACTACCAAGTTAAACTGCAACAATCCCAAGCAGCCTTAGAAAACGCCCGCCGCCAAGCCGAAGCAGCCCAAGCCAATATTGCCCTCGCCTCTCAAACCAGCCAAGGCAAAACAGCCCAAGCCCAAGGAGATATCGGCACCGCTAACGCTGGCATTTCCACCGCCCAAGCAGCCATTAGAGAAGCCCAACAAGGCGTACCCGCGGCAGAAGCCGCAGTCGCCCAAGCTGAAGCTGGCGTGCCTGCAGCAATCGCCAAAGTCGCCCAAGCTGAAGCCGGAATTCCCCAAGCACAAGCTAAAGTGACGGAAGCTGAAGCTGGTATTGCCGCAGCGCAAGCTCAGTTAGTGCAAGCGCAAGCTAATCTTGTGAAAACGCAAGCCGATTATAAACGTTACGAAAGTTTGCAAGAAGAAGGTGCGATCGCCCGCCAGCAACTAGACGCAGCCAGAGCCGCCTACGATGTAGCACGAGGCCAAACCACCGCAGCCCAACAAGGAATTGCCCAAGCTAGAGCGCGGTTAGCCCAAGCCAAAGAAGGCGTAACCGAAGCCCAAGCAGGAGTAGCCCAAGCTAGAGAAGGGGTAAAACAAGCCGAAGCCCAAGTAGCGCAAGCCAAAGTCGGCATCGCCAGCGCCGAAGCTAAAGTCGCCGTAGCCCAAGAAGGTATCAGTACCGCCGAAGCGAAACTCGCTGCATCCCAAGGCGGATTGCAACAAGCTCAAGCTACGGGCGAGCAAACTAAAGTTAGCCGATCGCAGTATGATGCTGCTAAGGCTGCGATCGCCCAATCGGAAGCTGCGGTTAAAGACGCTCAACTGCAACTTTCCTACACGAATATCACCGCACCAGCCGCCGGACAAATCGGCCGCAAATCCGTTGAAGTCGGGCAGCGGGTACAGCCGGGAACTCCGTTAATGGCGATCGTCAGCAAGGATTTGTGGGTAATTGCCAACTTCAAAGAAACGCAACTGGCAAACATGAAACCCGGTCAAAAAGTCGAAATTAAATTAGATGCTTTTGGCCGTCGCAAATTTGCAGGCCATCTCGATAGTTTCTCCCCAGCTTCTGGCGCTCAATTCTCCTTATTGCCTCCCGACAACGCGACGGGAAACTTCACCAAAGTAGTGCAACGGATTCCGGTAAAAGTTGTGTTTGATGCCGAAAGCATTAAAGGCTACGAATCGCGGATCGCACCGGGGATGTCTGCTACGGTAAATGTTGAACTGAAATAAATTCAGCAGTCATTACAAAGGCCAAGAAACCCGGTTTCTGGAGATTTATGCACAGGCCAAGAAACCGGGTTTCTGCGATGATCTTTGTAGCGCCACCGAGATATCGGAAGAAACCCGGTTTCTGGAGATTTATGCACGGGCCAAGTTTCTGGAGATTTATGCACAGGCCAAGAAACCGGGTTTCTGCGATGATCTTGGTGGCGCGGCGAGAGATATCGGAAGAAACCCGGTTTCTGGAGATTTATTCTGGAGATTTATGCACAGGCTAAGAAACCGGGTTTCTGCGATGATCTTGGTGGCGCGGCGAGAGATATCGGAAGAAACCCGGTTTCTGGAGATTTATTCTGGAGATTATGCACGGGCCAAGAAACCGGGTTTCTGCGATGATCTTGG